>OGDA01000871.1_pt1 | contig 12582 bp, 7 predicted proteins | sample 1570281 | NCBI WGS metagenome assembly OGDA01 (sample SAMEA2582184, study PRJEB24529) | metagenome
ATTCTTAACAAAGTATTGTTTTATCAATTTGAATATAGCACCTTTGCAGCCGGAAATAAGAAAAACACTGGAGTTTATAAAATTGACAAATATGAAAGTTTTAAAATTCGGAGGGACCTCCGTCGGAAGTGCAGACAGAATTCGTGCAGTGGCCGGATTGATCGATAACGGCGAACCTCAGATCGTGGTTTTATCGGCGATGTCCGGGACTACCAATACCTTGGTTGAAATTTCTAACTGCTTATACCGGAATGAAAAACAGGCTGCTCTCCATATCATTCAGAATCTGGAAGTAAACTACTATATCGTTATCACAGAATTATTCGAAACAGAAGCTTATATTCAGAAAGGTAAAACCTTCATTCAAACCATTTTCACCTATCTGCGTTCTTTTATCAACAAGGATTTCTATCCTCTTCAGGAAAAGGCTGTATTGGCACAGGGGGAAATCATGTCTACCACATTGATGCATTATTACCTGGAAGAATGCGGAGTGAGCAACACGCTTTTGTCAGCCCTGGAATATATGCGTATCGATAAAGACTGTGAACCGGATTATTTTTATATCCGGCAAAACCTGAAACGCGAACTGGCCAAACCGGACACCCACCCCCTGATCATTACCCAAGGCTTTATCTGCCGGAATGCTTACGGCGAAATCGACAACCTGAAAAGAGGAGGCAGCGACTATTCCGCCGCACTGGTAGGGGCAGCCATCAAGGCCGAAGAGATCCAGATCTGGACGGACATCGACGGTTTTCATAACAATGATCCCCGTATCGTCGAAGGGACGAAGGCTATCCGGCATCTGTCGTTCGACGAAGCTGCCGAATTGGCTTATTTCGGGGCGAAGATCCTTCACCCGTCCAGTGTACAACCGGCGAAAAAAGAAAATATCCCGGTACGCCTGAAAAACACCTTATGCCCCGACGACGAAGGTACACTGATCACCGAAGACAGTCCGGCCAAAAATGTGAAAGCCGTCGCTGCCAAAAGCGGGATTACCGCGATTAAGATCAAATCGACCAATATGGTTTCCTCCGGAAAGTATTCGAAGTATTCGAAGCCTGGAAGACCCCGATCGATATGATCGCAACTTCTGAAGTGGCAGTCTCTCTGACTATCGACTGTACGGAACATCTGGAAGAAATCCTCAAAGATCTGGAAAAATACGGCACGATCGAGGTCGACCGCAATATGGCGATCGTATGTATCGTCGGCGATTTTTCAGCCAGTAAATCCGGACTGGGAGCCCAGGTTCTGAAAGCCCTCGAAGAAGTTCCGCTCCGGATGATCTCTTACGGTGGCACACAATATCTCGGTTCTGGTAAAAGAAGAAGACAAGAAAAAAGCCATGACAGACCTCAGTCATAAACTGGAAGATCTTCAGCATTGAAAATAGTTCACTCAGCAACAACACACTTTACTATGCAGTTATCTCAGATACCGGTTCAAACACCGACGCCCTTCTATTACTATAATTTAGAGCTACTGAAAAAAACAGTACAAGCGGCAAAGTCCGGATCAGCCCCTTACGGTTACCGGGTTCATTATGCCGTCAAAGCTAACGCCAATCCGGTGTTACTGCGACTGATCAGCCAGCAGGGACTGGGAGCGGACTGTGTCAGCGGAAATGAAATCCGGCAGGCACTGGAATGCGGCTTCCCGGCCGATACCATTGTATATGCCGGTGTCGGCAAAAGCGATGCAGAGATAGAACTTGCCTTACAGCACGATATCTTTTGTTTCAACTGTGAGTCCCTGCCGGAAATACAGGTGATCGACGGGATCGCGGCCCGGCTGGGCAAAAAAGCCCGGATCGCCCTTCGCATCAATCCCAATGTCGATGCCCATACCCATCACTATATCACCACAGGTATCGAAGAAAACAAATTCGGTATTTATTTGTACGATCTGGAACATGTCATCACGGAAGTAGCGAAATTAAAACAGATCGAACTCATCGGTCTGCATTTTCACATCGGTTCTCAAATCACCGACATGACCGTTTTCCGGGGATTATGTATCCGGGCCAATGAGATCCAACGGCAGATGAAAGAACGCGGACTCCTTCTGCCCCATATCAATTTCGGCGGAGGGTTAGGGATCGACTACAACGAACCGTACGAAAAACCCATTGCCGATTTCCAATCTTACTTTGCCACTTTCGCCCGATTTTTCGAACCGGAACCTCATCAGCAGATTCATTTCGAATTGGGACGCTCGATCGTCGCACACTGCGGAGATCTGATCTCTAAAGTATTGTACGTCAAAGAAGGGAAAAACAGAAAATTCGTAATCCTCGATGCAGGCATGAACGATCTGTTGCGCCCGGCCCTTTATCAGGCCTTTCACAAGATAGAAAATATCAGCTCCGACCGACCCGAAGAGAAATACGACGTGGTAGGACCGATATGCGAATCTGCCGACTGTTTCGGGAAAGACGTCGTCTTAAACGAAACCCGCCGGGGAGATCTCATCGCTATCCATTCCTGCGGTGCCTACGGCGAAGCAATGGCTTCCCGCTATAATCTGCGCGATCTGCCCGGTAGTGTTTTTCAATACCCAAAGTGACCAAAGGAATTTTGTTTTCCAATGGTCACTCTATACCAAACGATTGATCTCAACCGAAATTTTACGTTTTTCTCATCATCCGATCTTATCCGGTTTCTTTTTTGAACCATCAGCCGGTTTTGCGATCGATTCCCGCATTTGTGTATCGGCTTCTATATTTTTCATGCGATAATAATCCATCACGCCTAAATTACCGGAACGGAAGGCTTCCGACATCGCCAGAGGCACATTGGCTTCGGCTTCGATCACCTTCGCTTTCATCTCCTGGGCCAATGCTTTCATTTCCTGTTCTCTGGCCACAGCCATCGCCCTCCTCTCTTCCGCTTTCGCCTGAGCGATTTTCAGATCAGCTTCGGCCTGGTCGATTTGTAAACCTGCCCCGATATTTTTACCCACATCGATATCGGCAATATCGATGGAAAGGATTTCAAAAGCCGTACCGGAATCCAAACCTTTATCCAACACCACTTTGGAGATAAAATCCGGATTTTCCATCACCGCTTTATGGGATTCCGACGAACCGATCGACGACACGATCCCTTCTCCTACCCGGGCCAGCACCGTCTCTTCACCGGCACCACCGACCAAACGCTTGATATTGGCCCGGACAGTCACCCGCGCTTTAGCGATCAACTGGATACCGTCTTTAGCGACAGCCGTAACCGGAGGTGTATTGATCACTTTCGGATTTACACTCATTTGTACTGCTTCGAATACATCCCTACCGGCCAGATCCACAGCAGTTGCAATCTGAAAAGTCAGATCGATATTGGCTTTCGAAGCAGATACCAAAGCATGCACCACCTGGGCCACATGGCCTCCGGCCAGATAATGGGCCTCCAGCAAATCCCGGTATAATTCGATACCTGCCTTTTTCCCCTCGATCATTGCACTGACAATCACCGTAGGCGGCACTTTTCTCCAACGCATCAACACCAATTGTAATAAAGATATTTTCACATCCGATACTAATGCCTGGAACCACAAACCGACAGGAATCAGATACAAAATAATCCATAACAGGAACAATCCTCCGGCTATGGCGACCACCAACAAAATAACACTGCTGTTTTCCATTTCAAACTGTTTTTAATTGTACAATTACTTTATTTCTCAATACTTTAACGACCTCGACCGGACGATGGGCATCGATATAGCCCGATCTGGATTCGGCTTCCACGACCATATCCCCCAATTTTACATTTCCCATAGGTGCCAAGCGTCCTAACGTCTCTCCGCAATCTCCGGCCTTAACCGAATCCCCAATCCCCTCTACCGTCCATTCAAGACGGGCATCAAGGCTCAGCCTTTTCCAGGTTTTTGTCCGAAGGACATACCAGGTCATCCCGAAACCGAAGACAACCGTACCCGCCAAAATCAGATGGCCCGTCACTCCGCCATAATACGCGTATCCGAAATATACTCCGGCAATAATACTGATAAATCCCAGAATTCCGGCGACATTAATCCCCGGTAAAACCAAAATCTCCAATACCACCAGGATTGCCCCGATCAGAATCAGCATCAATACGATCAACCATTCCATAATAAATTTTTTAATTTGCTAAAGATATATTTTTTCGGGAAATATACACACATTATCACACCGAAAAATTCAACATTTCTCCTTCCTTATTTTTATCCTTCCGGGAAACACCTATCGATCACCTACTGATCATGTTTCGATCATCTATCGCATCATACAATACATGACAGGCAGATGAACGGGAATTCGTACGCCCGTGACAACTGAAAAAGCAAGAGAATCACCGTATTTCACATTAGCATAAAATTAAAAATACACGGTTTCCTTCTTTTTATTCTAACGTTTATTATAAATTTGTAATACGGTCACCTCCGTGAGTGTTTGTAAAATGCTAATTATTCTTTATATTTGTAATTCGTTTAGAGCAATCGGGACGAAGACAATTTAATGAAAGGCGTTTAGTTTTATCCTTATCTTGAAAATCGCCAATTTTTATGCAGAAGGATGAACGGTACAAACGCTCATGCTTGCCATATAGTTATCTACACTATATATGGTTTAGCGTGGGGTGACTGTTTATTTCTGCAAGGGTGTTTGGCGATACCTCAAGATGGATAAACTGAGAGTTCCCACGCTATTTCTTTTTATATAATTTACCTTCAGGGAATCAGGGTTTCAAAAGCATGGTTGTATGTGGAATTTATTTACTCATTTTTTCAAATGCCGGCACTTGATATGGCTTCCGGTCCTATGCGTTACTTTGGCAGGATGCAAAGACGATTTCGATGACAGTGAACTACGCAAACAAATCGCAGACCTCGACGGGCGGTTAACCTCCCTCGAAAAATTGTGTGCGCAGATGAACACGAACATCTCGTCCATGCAGACAATCGTCAATGCACTGCAACAAAATGATTACATCACGGGAGTTACCCCCATCACGGAAGAAGACAACACCATCGGATACACGATCACGTTCGTGAAAAACAAACCTATCACCATCTACCACGGAAAGAATGGAAGTTCCCTCTCTGCAAAGAAAGATGCCGATGGAATATATTACTGGGAATTAAACGGTTCATGGCTGCTTGACGATGAAAATAACCGAATGAAAGTGAGTGGTGTAACCCCACAGTTAAAAATAGAAAATGAACATTGGCTGGTTTCCGTTGACGGGGGGAAAACATGGGATGATGCAGGAACGGCCACGAGAGATCCTTTGTTCAAGGAGGTGGATAATAGCGCGGAAGATTTTGTGAAATTTGTTTTTGCGGATGGTACAGAAGTACAGGTACCGAAAAAGGACACATTCGCAATATCTTTTTCAGAACCATTACCATTGAAAATCAGCGCAGGGGAAACAGTGGAAATTACCTACACCCTTTCACAGGGAAATGAAAAAACGTTAGTAAAAACAGTTTGCTCGAACGGATGGCAAGCCGTGGTGAACAAGCAAGACCACACGAGCGGAACCATCACGATCACAGCGCCCGACCCGATCACGGACGACGAAGTGCTGGTGTTCGTTTCCGACGGGAAAGAAAAGACCGTGATGTCGGCAATTTCATTCTGCATTGTCATACTGGATAATATACAGGACAACACCGTGAAAGTCGGCGGAGGAGACGGAAATCTGAACCTGGAAATCACGTCGAACCTGGAAATAAAAGCAGTGCCCCAAAATGAATGGATCATAGCAGACGAGCAACCCCAAAGTAAAGCTCTCGCTACCAATCATTTCCATTTCAAGATACTGGCAAACAAGGGTGAACAAAGCCGGACCGGACACATTGAAGTTCAGGACATGGGGGGTAAGGTTTTGAAAACAATCACCGTGATCCAGGGAAATGCCCAGGAAGAAGAAATCGCGAAAGAACGGGAAGCATTAATCGCTTTTTATCATGCCACGAACGGGGATCAATGGAAAAACAACACAAATTGGTGTAGCGATAAACCCATTGGAGAATGGTATGGTATTAGATGCCAAAATGGGCTTGTTGAAGTTCTAAATTTGACTGAGAATGGGCTTTTGGGCATGATTCCTTTGGAAATTGGCAATCTTGGTAATCTCCGAATATTATCACTGTCTATTAATCAATTATCTGGAGAAATTCCATCAAGTATTGGACAATTAAAAGAGTTAACAACACTTTACTTAGAAAATAACCAATTATCTGGAAATATTCCTGTTGAACTAGGTGATTTGACTAATCTTACAATGGCATATTTATATAACAATCAGTTATCAGGAAATATTCCTCCAAGTATTGGAAACTTGAAAGAATTGGATAGGCTTTTGTTAAGTAATAATCAATTAACAGGAATAATTCCAACAGAAATAGGAAATTTATGTAATTTAACCTCTTTAAGCTTAGATTACAATCAACTGTCAGGAGAAATACCTGCGAATATAGTTGATCTGAAAAATCTTCAAGAATTACGCTTGGACAACAATAAACTAGAGGGATTAATTCCTAATACAATTTGCCAGATGTCTAATTTGAAATTTTTATGGTTTGCGAATAATCATTTTTCTGGAAATATTCCTCAAAATATCGGTAATTTACATGCACTTGAAAGATTGGATTTGAGCCACAATCAACTAACAGGATCAATACCTGTTTCAATAAAACAGTGTTCAAATTTACAATATATTATGCTAAATTCAAATCAATTACAAGGAGATATGATGCTTGATTACTTTTCAAACAATAAGAATATTAGAGCATTACATCTTGATCATAACAATCTAACAGGAACAATTCCAGCTGAATTTACAACTTGGGTATATGATCACCGTCCAGTGTTTAACATTACTTATAATTGTTTATCAGGGAGTCTACCTCTGGAACTTATTTCGAATCCTGACTGGCCACGCGCGGAAGCTTGTATTATACCTCAAAATGAAGGGTATAACTTGGAGGTTCCAATCTTGTACGAATCGACAGACTATAGTGAAGACGGAAAGGTTGTAGTACTACAAAAAGCAACAGAAGGAAATGGCATTAACGTCGCAATTGTCGGAGACGGATTCGCTGATGTTGATTTCACCAGCGGGCATTTCGATAAGGTGATGCACAAAACCATGGAAGGATTATTCAGACAGGAACCCATGAAATCCTTCCGCCACTTATTCAACGTCTATGCCGTCAAAGCCGTTTCAAAACACAATGTCTTCCTGGATGGTTGCGAAACCGCCTTAGAGGGTAAATACGGGAGTAACAACTCCGGTTACTCCTATGCCGAATGCAAGGAAGGAACCCTCAGAAACAAATACATAAATAAAATACCCGCCTTCAATCCAGACGAGGATATCTGTTTCGTTATTTTAAATGCTTACACACCTAATGCTTCTGCATCATATTGCAGATATCCCCAGGGATTTTCTTATTCTATTTCAGGTCTGGGAAGCTATACACCTGCAAGTAATAATTTACACGGATTTGAAAATAAGATCTGCCGGGGATTCGGTTGTACCTTTGGTCACTTGGGAAGTGAGGGATGGAATTCGTTTGGAGGTGCTGCCACCGATGCAACTAAAGAGGTGATATTAAATTACCAAGCCAATGGTTGGTACATGAATCTTAGTGTTGACCCTGAAAATGTCCCATGGAAGAAATTTTTAACGGACGAACGATACGCAAATGAAGATGTGGGAATCTATGAAGGAGGATACTATTGTGCCTTTGGAATTTACAGGTCATCCAATACAAGTATCATGAGAATGACTAATATTGATGAGGTTACTTTTAATGTCCCCAGCCGCGAAGCCATTTACAAGCGCATGATGCAGCAGGCTTATGGCGACAGCTGGCAATACGATTACGAAAAATTCGTAGAATATGATGCAATTAACCGTAATTCAACCCCACAACTTTTACGGAGCACCGCTGATGCCCCTAAGGAAGACAGGCTCCAATACTACCCTATGGTCATTATCCACGAACAATAACAAACATTACAGAGTATGACAGAAAAATATCGTAATATACAGCATAAATTAACCCGCTTTTTCAAGTGCCGGCACTTGGTATGGCTCACGGTTCTGTGCATTGCCTTAGCAGGCTGTAAGGACGATTTCGACGACAGTGAACTACGCAAACAAATCGCAGACCTCGACGGGCGGTTAACCACCCTCGAAAAGTTGTGTGCGCAGATGAACGCAAACATCTCGTCCATGCAGACAATCGTCAATGCACTGCAACAAAATGATTACATCACGGGAGTTACCCCCATCACGGAAGAAGACAACACCATCGGATACACGATCACGTTCGTGAAAAACAAACCTATCACCATCTACCACGGAAAGAATGGAAGTTCCCTCTCTGCAAAGAAAGATGCCGATGGAATATATTACTGGGAATTAAACGGTTCATGGCTGCTTGACGATGAAAATAACCGAATGAAAGTGAGTGGTGTAACCCCACAGTTAAAAATAGAAAATGAACATTGGCTGGTTTCCGTTGACGGGGGGAAAACATGGGATGATGCAGGAACGGCCACGAGAGATCCTTTGTTCAAGGAGGTGGATAATAGCGCGGAAGATTTTGTGAAATTTGTTTTTGCGGATGGTACAGAAGTACAGGTACCGAAAAAGGACACATTCGCAATATCTTTTTCAGAACCATTACCATTGAAAATCAGCGCAGGGGAAACAGTGGAAATTACCTACACCCTTTCACAGGGAAATGAAAAAACGTTAGTAAAAACAGTTTGCTCGAACGGATGGCAAGCCGTGGTGAACAAGCAAGACCACACGAGCGGAACCATCACGATCACAGCGCCCGACCCGATCACGGACGACGAAGTGCTGGTGTTCGTTTCCGACGGGAAAGAAAAGACCGTGATGTCGGCAATTTCATTCTGCATTGTCATACTGGATAATATACAGGACAACACCGTGAAAGTCGGCGGAGGAGACGGAAATCTGAACCTGGAAATCACGTCGAACCTGGAAATAAAAGCAGTGCCCCAAAATGAATGGATCATAGCAGACGAGCAACCCCAAAGTAAAGCTCTCGCTACCAATCATTTCCATTTCAAGATACTGGCAAACAAGGGTGAACAAAGCCGGACCGGACACATTGAAGTTCAGGACATGGGGGGTAAGGTTTTGAAAACAATCACCGTGATCCAGGGAAATGCCCAGGAAGAAGAAATCGCGAAAGAACGGGAAGCATTAATCGCTTTTTATCATGCCACGAACGGGGATCAATGGAAAAACAACACAAACTGGTGTAGCGACAAACCCGTGAGTGAATGGTACGGCCTCACAATCGAAAACGGATATGTCACACAATTAAACTTAGCAGAAAATAATTTGTCTGGTTATCTGCCGGAATGTATCGGAGAATTACAGCATTTAACAGATATTAGTTTGTGGGAAAATTACAACCTCGGGGGCAAATTACCGGCAGGATTATTTTCACTGGAAAACCTAAAATCGTTACATATTCGAATATGCGCTATCGAAGGAGAGATTTCCCCTGACATAAAACAATTAACTAAGCTAGAATCCTTATCTATCGGTAACAATAAATTCACGGGACGTTTCCCTAGTGAAATCAGTGAATTAAAAAATTTATACTTTTTAAGCATCGATAATGGCGATTTTATACTTGGCAATGAATCCCAACCCATTAATTGTAACAATTTCACCCCATGCGAGTTTCCAAAATCACTATGTAAATTAACAAATTTAAAAGGATTATATGCATATAAAAATAACTTCTACGGCAATATTCCATCTGAAATCGGTCAATTAAAAAATCTGACACAATTAATGCTACAATGTAATCGTTTCTCCGGAAATATTCCCGTTGAAATTTGTTCATTACCCAATCTGGAAATCCTTTATTTAGAATATAACGACTTAACCGGAGAACTTCCCCGTGAAATAGGGAACTTAAAAAAATTAGAGCAATTAAATTTACAAAACAATTTACTTGAAGGTTCCATTCCTAACGAGATTTGTACACTCCCCAATCTGAGAACATTGTATCTACAAAATTATGAACATAATTTAAATCCCAGCGGCAAGGTTAATTACAATAAATTTTCAGGAGAAATTCCTGCCGACATCGGGAATTTAACAGAATTAAGACAACTCGCACTCTACAACAACAACCTGACAGGCAATCTTCCCGCAAGTATGCAAAACCTTGAGAATCTGGTTTACTGTGAACTACGAGGGAACCGACTGAGTGGAGAAATTCCGGTGGAAATCACTACAAAACGATTTTGGCAACGCCTGAACGCCCAGGAAACCATCCTTCCACAACAAGAAGGGTATGTTTTGACGATTGCAGATGATAAGCCAGACGGAGGGTCCACCGATTATTCCCGGGATGGAGAAGTCAGCCTGATACATCAAGCGACAAAAGGCAATGGCATAAATATCGTGATGCTCGGGGACGGATTTAATGACAAGGACATCGAAAACGGGAAATACGATGAAGTGCTGGAAAAGGCAAGTGAACATCTGTTCACGGAAGAACCCATGAAATCATTGAAAGAATATTTCAATGTCTATTCTGTAAAAGTTGTTTCCGCTTTCAGCGATGTCGATGCCGGAGATAGTGCATTAGGGACCATTTTTTATGGAGGGACTCACGTCGGCGGGAATGACAGCAAATGTTTTGAATATGCAGAAAAAGTGGAAGGGATCAATCTGAATAAATCGGTCGTGGTTGTCATCATGAATTCCCCGACTTACGCGGGAACTTGTTATTTGTACTCAGATAACCGGGCCATTGCCTATTTTCCGTTGGGGACGGATGACGAGATGTTCGGTCAGCTGGTAAACCACGAAGCTGTGGGGCATGGATTCGGGAAGTTAGGTGACGAATATTTTTATACAGGCTACGGGAAAATCACTCCCGAAGCCATCGCATCTCATCAACAACTCGTGGAATTAGGATGGGAAGCCAATGTCGATGTCACAAACGATCCCCACGCCATACAATGGGCAGCATTCCTAAGCGATAACCGCTACAAGGATTTAGTAGGGATTTACGAAGGAGCCATGACCTTTGAACACGGTATCTACCGGCCGACAGAATACAGCATCATGCGTTACAACACAGGAGGATTCAATGCCCCGAGCCGGAATGCCATTTACAAACGCGTGATGGAATTAGCCGGGGAGAGCTACTCGTATGAAAAATTTGTTGAATACGATGCGATAAACAGAAGTAGTAGCGCACGCATGGCTTACAAAACGGCCTGTCAAAAAGCTGCGGGCAAGAAGTTCGTTCCGTTACATCCACCTGTAATTATCCGGAAATAAACCATAACCTTATAAATGAAAGATCATGCAAAAAGAAAGATTACTACAAATTTGGAATAAATACAAAAGACAAATGACGTCCGAAGAGTTGAACACCATCCTCGGACGGGGCATTTGCTACTCGAAGATAGAGAAAGCGCACCGGATTCTGGTGACGGGGATGAACCCGTCGTTCCGGCAGGGGGACCCGGCACGGGAGGATTTCGTGTGCGAGTACGAGTATCAGGGAATCGTGGAAGACGGGAAAGACCGTTATTACCTGGCTTTCGACAAGCTTTTCCCGGAAGCGTACAAGCGGGAAGTGGCGTACATGGATTTGCTGAATTTCCGGGAAACGGATCAGAATACCGTGTGGAAATTCTGCAACGACCCGAAAGGGCTTGAACTCGTTGCCGGGAATTTGCGGTTGAGCCAGCTTTTCATCGAGCAAGTGGTGCGCCCGCGGCTGATCATGGTGAAGAACAAAGGTTCATGGTGCTTCTGGGGCAAGGAAGCAAAAGCGGATGAAAATATCTGGATGGGATACCGCTTCGAACACCTGGAATCACTCCCCTGCGGCGATTTCTGCCGCATTACAGGGCTGATAGACCACCCGGACCGGGTGAACCACGATTGCCTGTTGGAAACCAACCTGAAGGGTACGCTGGTGCTGTTCACGAGCCATTTCCAATACCAAGCTTCGGATAAACTGCCCACGCCGGAATTGCTCGCCCGGCTGTGCGGGATGATAGAATAGCCCCGAGGACTTAATGAATGTCTTGGAAGAATGGCCTGTTATTGATGTGGATTTCATCAATAACAGGCTTCTTCACGAAGAAACGATATATAACATCGGAATAAAACAAACCTACATGTTTGCTTATATGGAAACAAAATATTAATTTTGCATATACAAAGAAAAAACAATGGAAGGAAAAGTTATACAAGTAATATTGAGCAGCGAAGCGGAAAACTTTGTAAGACTTCAATCCCTAAAGACGCAACAGAAAATAGCATATAATATCCGAAAACTGGAATGCGGAGTTATGGATAAGGAACTTTTCAAGAAATTGGAGAACTCTGAAATATGGGAATTGCGTACTTTGTTCAATGGCATTTGTTATCGTCTTTTTGCCTTTTGGGATACAGACAAACGAACTTTAGTGGTAGCCACTCACGGTATAATAAAGAAAACCTCAAAGATTCCAAAGAAAGAGATAGAAAAGGCCGAATCTATAAGAAAAGAATATTT
>OGDA01000883.1_pt1 | contig 12269 bp, 8 predicted proteins | sample 1570281 | NCBI WGS metagenome assembly OGDA01 (sample SAMEA2582184, study PRJEB24529) | metagenome
GGCCAGTATGTATGCTTCCCACACGCTTATTACTTACCCTATTGTCAGTAAATACGGTATTACCAAGAATCGGGCGGTTAGTATCGCTATCGGGGGAACGGTGATTACTTGTATTCTTGCTTTGTTGGTACTGGCGGTGATTGTCGGTATGTCTACCGGAGAAATAAACCAACAGTTTTGGATTAAACTGGGGGTTTCAAGTCTGGTTTTTATCAGTATTGTCGTGATCTTATTTCCCATGCTGGGGCGTTGGTTTTTCAAGCGTTATGAAGATTCCGTAGGACAATATATCTTTGTGTTGGCTTTGGTATTTTTTGCCTCTTTTCTGGCGGAAGCAGCGGGGTTGGAGGCTATTATCGGGGCATTTTTGGCCGGTTTGGCTTTGAACCGGTTGATCCCGAATACTTCAGCTTTGATGAACCGGATCGATTTTGTAGGGAATGCTATTTTTATTCCTTTCTTTCTGATCGGAGTGGGAATGCTGGTCGATGTACGCACTTTTGCCGCCGGATGGACTGCGCTTTGGGTTGCTGTCGTGATGACGGTTATAGCCACTCTATCCAAGTTTATGGCAGCTTGGATAACGGAGAAAAATTTTAAACTGACCCGCGATGAGGGACGTCTGATTTTCGGATTGAGTAATGCCCAGGCTGCGGCTACGCTGGCTGCCGTATTGATCGGGTATGATGTGATTTTTGGTACCGGACCGGATGGGCAGCCGATTCGATTGTTGAATGAAGACGTCCTGAACGGAACTATCGTTATGATTCTGATTACTTGTACGATCGCTTCTTTTATTACCCAACGTTCTGCTCAGAATATAGCCTTGGCGGAAATGAGCGGTGACCGGATCGGTGATAGTGATGACGAGGAGGAGAGGATATTGATTCCCTTGAGTAATTCTGAGACAGTCGATGAGCTGATCACCTTGGGAACCGCTATAAAGTCCCGGCGTAATAAGGCACAACTGGTTGCTGTGAGTATTGTGAAGTCGGACAATACCGATCCGGCAGCGGAAAAAATTTCAGAACGTCTGCTTGAGAAAGCTGTTAAGACTGGAGCCGGAATGGATCACCGGGTGGATACCGTTTTACGTTATGACTTGAATATTGTCAACGGAATTAGAAATGTGGCCAAAGAACATAAGATCACGGATATTGTTATCGGCCTGCGTACCCAAAAAGATATTTCCGATACTTTCCTGGGGAAACTGACACAAGAGGTGCTCAGTAAATGTGCTACGACTACCTTGGCTTATCGTCCTATGCAGCCGATGTCGACGGTGAAACGTTATATCGTCGTTATTCCTGAAAATGCAGAGAAAGAGGTCGGTTTTCCGTATTGGTTCATCAGTATTTGGAACCTGGATAAAAATGTCGGAACGAAAATTGTTTTTTACGGTACACCGGCCGTGCTGGATATTTTGCATTTGGTACAATCCAAACACCTGATTTTAGCTGAATTTAAAGAGTTTACAGATTGGAGTAATTTTAAGGAAGTGGCTACTGCTACACAGGATAACGATGCCCTGATATTGGTGATGAGTCGGCCGAATTGTCCTTCTTACTCCCGGCATATGGAATATGTCCCGAATTATATCAATAAATATTTTAATTCGATCAATTGTATATTGGTTTACCCGGTTCAATTAGGTATGGATGAGGATATGAGTGCTTTTAGAAGTATCTCGATGATCAACCACATCGAGGGCATGGATGGCTTAGTGCAGGTATTGGGAAAACTGTTTAGAAAAAATAAATAACGTTCGTTTCTTTTGGTGGGAATCCGCTAAAAGAAAAATGGACAGATGGCAATTGAGAATTGACAATTATTGGAAGTTCCGCTTCCATGAAAAAATAAAAAAGAAAAGAAAAAAGAGAGAAAGAATAAAGAAGATAATTATTGATTATCAGAAGAATAAAAAAGAAACTATAGGTTTGGAGATACATTATCAATTGTCAAATGACAATTGTCAATTACCAAAGTACCCGCAGAACCCAGGGACTTTATAAACTTTCGACTGATTTAAACGAAAGTTTTCAGCGGGAATCTGGATTTACTGTACCGGAAAAATAAGTTTCAATTCAGTCATACCAGTTCCGGAGATCCGGTGGTTGCTTTTTCAGAATATGCGAAAGCAAATCCTTATTATGAAAAGAAGCCGGATGGAAGGGTGGAAAAATGGCTGGAATATAAAGAGGAGCTGATTGAATCGCCGAATCCGCTTTGGAATGCCAACCTGAATAGCCGGGCACTTGACCGTTCTTTTGGAGTAACCAATAATTTTAGTGCTGAATATAATCCTTTGACTTCTTTAAAAATCCGGGGACGTTTCGGGATTACAAAGACGATAAATGAATCGGATGATTTTCTGTCGCCGGAAGATACTTCTTTTTATGACACAGAAGAGCTGAAGAAAGGATCTTTGGCTTATCAGAATGGGAAAAACCTGCAATATGAGGGAGAATTGAAGTGGAATGAAAATGGGGATTATTCCGGGGTATTTATATGCTCCGGAATTTTAATACCTATTTGTAGGTATGTCGATTTATTAGCAGATTGATTATCTTTGCCACATAATTTGGAGTGGTATGGAAAATAATTATTTGAAGCTTGCTGATATACCGACTGGAGAAGAATGTGTCATCGTAAAGGTGCATGGACATGGGAGTTTTCGAAACCGGATCGTGGAGATGGGATTCGTAAAAGGAGAAAAAGTGACGGTGATAAAAAATGCTCCTTTACACGATCCGATCGAATATAAATTGATGGATGGCCATATTTCTCTGAGACGGAGTGAGGCTCGTTTGATTGAAGTCGTCTGTACTTCCTCGATAGATCAGGAAGGATATAACGGTACGTTTACAGAAGACGAGATTGCCCGGGAAATTTCCGAGAAATCCCGGACGATCAATATCGCTTTGGTTGGGAATCCGAATTGTGGGAAGACTTCTTTCTTTAACCGGGCTACCGGATTGCGCGAAAGAGTGGGGAATTATAGCGGAGTGACGGTGGATGCCAAGCAAGGAACTTGCCACCATAAAGGTTATACGATCAATCTGATCGATTTGCCCGGGACTTATTCTATTACCGAATATACTCCGGAAGAAATTTATGTGCGTGAATTTATTACGAAGCATCATCCGGATTTAGTGCTGAATGTCGTGGATGCTTCTTGTCTGGAACGGAACCTGTTCCTGACTACTCAGCGCATTGAATCCGTTCGAAGAACTGACCAACGAAGGTTGTCACCTCGAAGATGGCTATTTGGGACAACTACTGGGTATCCCGATTGTGCCGACGACAGCTTCAAAAGGGATCGGAATCGAAGCCGTGTTGGATAAAATTATCGAAGTGTTCGAAGACCAGGCCAAAGAATCCCGGCATGTACATATTAATTATGGGACAGAAATCGAAGAGGCGATTGCCCGGATTAAAGTGGAGATCGCCCCGAATAAAAATATTACCGATGAATATGCTCCCCGGTATGTAGCTATCAAATTACTCGAGGATGATCGGATTATGAAAGAACAGCTGGTAACGGTTCCCAATTATGCTTGTATGCTCGAAGTAGCACAAAAAGAAATCCAGCGCCTGGAAAAAGAATATAAGGAAGATACCCGGACGATCATCACGAACCTGAAATATGGGTTTATCCGGGGAGCTTTACAAGAGACCTTCCGGTCGGGAGAAAAGGATAAACGTCAGCTGACGACTGCTATCGATGCCTTACTGACTCATCAATGGCTGGGCTTCCCTTTCCTGATTTTCTTTATGTGGCTGATGTTTCAGGCGACCTTTTCGCTGGGAAGTTATCCGATGGACTGGATCGAGGCGGGAGTAGAAGCCCTCGGAAGTTGGGTGGCCGGAATTATGCCTGAAGGGCCTTTGAACGATTTGTTGGTGAATGGAGTTATTGCCGGAGTGGGGGGAGTGATCGTTTTCTTACCCAATATTCTGATTCTTTTCTTTTTCATTTCTTTGATGGAGGATACAGGATATATGGCAAGGGCTGCCTTTATTATGGACCGGATGATGCATAAGATAGGACTTCACGGAAAATCCTTTATTCCCTTGTTGATCGGTTTCGGATGTAATGTACCGGCCATTATGGCTACCCGCACTTTGGAAAGCCGGAGGGACCGGATTATGACGATGCTGATTACTCCTTTTATGTCTTGTAGTGCCCGTTTACCGGTATATATACTGTTGGTATCTGCCTTCTTTCCGGTGAATCAGGGCTTGATCCTATTGTCTGTATACCTGATCGGCATATTACTGGCTATCGGAACTTCTTTTTTGTTGAAGAAGACCCTGTTCGCCAAATCTTCGGATCCTTTTGTCATGGAATTGCCTCCTTACCGGATGCCTACGATGCGAAATACCACGATCCATATGTGGGGAAAAGCCGGACAATATTTAAAGAAAATGGGTACGATAATCTTATTTGCTTCTATTCTGATTTGGGCACTGGGGTATTTCCCTTTAAACCGGACGACTATGGCCGATGAGACGGAACATTTGGAGAATTCATATATCGGACAAATCGGGAAAGCCATCGAACCGGTAATTCGGCCTTTGGGATTCGACTGGAAGATGGGCGTGAGTATTGTGACCGGATTGGCTGCCAAAGAGATTGTAGTGAGTTCTATGGGAATTTTGTACCATGTCCCGGATGCCGAGGAAAATTCCCAAAGCCTGATCGAGAGCCTGCAACAGCAACAATATAGTAACGGACAGAAGGTATTTACGCCTTTAGTGGCTTATGGATTTATGCTGTTTATCCTGATTTATTTCCCTTGTATGGCTGTGATCGCTGCTATTCGTAAAGAGGCGGGGTGGAAATGGGCATTGTTTACTATTTTTTATACTACCGGGCTGGCCTGGTTGGTGTCGTTCGGCGTATATCAGATAGGAAGTTTATTTTAGAAAAAAGAATGCTTTGATACAAAACGGTATTGTATATCTGATTATCGTTGTTGCTTTAGTGGGGGCGATACGATTCTGCTACAGGAAACTGAAGGCTTTGAAAAAGGACGAATCATGCAGTACTTGTGACACTTGTCCTTTGAAAGACAGCTGTGCCCGTAAGCCGGTGAAAAAGAAAAGAGGAAGCTGTTGTTCCTCTTAGCAGTCGGTCTTGGAGTCAGAAAAGCTTCAAGGTAATGCTTTCAGCTTCTTTCCGTCTTCTGATCCGTTCTTTTTCGCCGCGTCGGAATACGTAAACGAGACCGTACTCCTCGCACATATAGCGCTTTTCTTCTTCGTCTTTTACCCCTTCGAAATAACGTTCCACTTCGTTCCATACTTCCAGGATCAAGGCATCGGCATCATTCCGGTATTGAGCGACATTCCCGCTTTCCCGGGCTGAGTTATTCTGGAACTGTTTTTGACGGGTATAGTTTTCTTTGAAATTTTCATAATTGACTTTTACCAGGGCAATCGAAGGACAGTAGATCGGATTACCACCACCGTTACTGATCCGGTTCTGCTCGCCGGCAATTATTTTTTCCCCCCATTGCAGCAAATCCTGTTCGGTCAAAAGAGAAGGAACTTTCGAACTGTTTTCGTCCAAACCATAAAATGTACGGGCTGAGGGTTTCAGCTCTCCACGGGCAATACAAAAATTCAATACCTGAATAAAATGAGAGATATAAAGCCGGGCTTTTTTGGTATATTCAGAGAATTTTTGACTATTATCGAACTGTTTCTCTTTCGCTAACTTAGAGTTGGTGATAGCAACTTCAAATTTAGGTAAAAAGAATTCTATTTTTTGTTTCAAAGCAAAAGGATAGGCTATCGTATCGATCTCGAGATACTGGCCTTTCTTCAAAGCTGCTTTTAATGCCCTTATTCTCGCTGCATCTGTATTAGGTAATCTTCTGTAAGGCATGAGCTTAAACTTTTAATGAACGATATAATACACTACTGCGAAGGTATGGAAAAAAAACGATCAAACCAATATTCGTAAATACGTTTTTTAGTATTTTTATACTATTGCTTGATATTCTTATAGTTATTATAGGTCTCGAGCACTTGTCGTACGTATTTGTACGTTTGACGGCCGTTACAATAGCCGTTTTTAGACAGGGGATCCCGGTAATATTCCGGTTCGTTTTTGTGAAGCAGATAGTAATCGACGTTATTATCCCATAAAGTGGCGTCTTTCCCATATTTGTTGGCTAGGCGGATGGCGTCCAGTACGTGTCCGGGACCTGCATTACAGGCGGCCAGAACGAATTTGAGACGTTCGGAGGAAGCGATCGGCTGGCTTGAAAAGTAACGGTCCAGGTAATGTAAATATTCGGTTCCGACATAGACATTACTGTCGGGCTCGAAATAATTTCCGACGTTAAAATGATCGGCTGTTTCAGGAATAATCTGCATTAAACCGTAGGCTCCGACTTCCGATTCGGCATAAGGATCGAATTGAGATTCGGTATAGACCAAAGCTGCCAGCAAACGCCAGTCCCAGCCGAGCTTTTTACTCTCTTTGCGGAATAACTTGTCGAACGGTGAAATATCGCCTTTCTTGATGAGTGTGTATTTGGTCGTGTTGTGAGGAACTGCCGGATGTTTGCCGAAATAACGTTTATAGAGGTAGTTGAGTTTTCCGTTTTTCCGGATTTCTTCCAGCCAGTTGTTGATTTCCGAGCTCAATAAACTGGCATCCGAATGGGTCGCCCACGATACGGAAATATCTTCTTTTAACTTGAGAGCTATATCCAGGTTCTTCATAGAATAACTGGAGGCTTGGGCGATGTTTTCGTCGATAACGGAATAATTGATTTCGCCGGTCTCTACCAGGTGCAAGAGATCTTCATAGGAATAATGCTCGATCTCGGTGATATAAATGTGTATATTCAGAGAATCCTGTATTTGTTGCAGAACCTTTTTATACGAGGTGGCACTTTTGGGAATATAAATCTCTTTCCCGTCTAATTGAGCCATATCTTTGATGGGTTGGCTATTTTTGTTCTGCACGAGTACTTCCCGGGTTTGGAAAAGAGGTTTACTGAAACGGAGCTGTTCATTCCTTTCCGGGGTTTGGGTCAGACTGACGGCTAAGAGGTCGTATTTGCCGCTCTGTAGCCGGCCGATAGCCGTATCTATATCGTTGTTAACTTCGACAATTCGGAGATTGACTCCCAGGTAACCGGCAAAATCCCGGGCCAGATCGTAATGAAATCCCCGCGTAATACCACGGTATACGTAATAGTCGGTCGTATTATAAAAAGTGGAAATCTCCAGACTCCCCCGCGTCAGAATTTTTTCCAGCGATGAAGGTTCCGGTAATATGATTTCCGGAGTAACCTCTTTACCTGACTCACATGCAAAGCAAAGAAAAAGGGTAATATAAACGGCAATTTTAGAGATTGTCATTCAACAAAGATAGTAAATGTTTCTTAATCGAAAAAGTCCCACTTAATACCGAATTTGAGCATACCCGGGTTGATCGGATAATCGGCGGCACTGAAAAAGTCTCCGTGATTTTTTAGCAGATAGTTGATGTGTTCGTATTTGACAAAGATATCGGCCCGTTTGATCCTTAGGTTAAGGAAGACATCGAGCTTCGGATAATTACCGGTTTTTCTTTCCCGCTGGTTATAAAACTGCATAATAGAAGGCATGTAATTGTCGGCGTAAAATTTTGTGTTGTAAAAGACGTCGATTCCTGTCTGTAAAAACAAGGCATTTTTAAATAAGGCATGCTGAAAATAGTTATGGGAATATACAGAAATGGCCGGTAGGGAAAGGATATCTTCCTGGGTACTTTTTTGAAAATATACGGTCTGGTCGAAGTAGAAATTGCCTAATCTGAAATTTTGCTTTCCCCAGGCGGTCAATACCATCAAGGTCTTACTGGTCTGTTGGGGCATCGCTGCCGTATCGAAATAGACGTAACTGAAAATATTGGCGATACCGACTCCTAATTCGGTTCGCAAACGGTTATTCACATAGCGTCCGTCGGCTTTGATGGTTTTGATGGCTTTAAAATCATTTTCCCAGATATCGTGATTTCCGACATAGCGATCGAAGAACGGATTTACACTTTGTAATTCGATCGTCGCATTGGCCCGGATGTATGAACTTCTGTCTTTACGCAAAGCTTGCTGTACGTAGCCGTCGAATTTGAAATTCCCGGCATAGTGCCCCAATACACATAGCTTTCCGGCAATATCGTAAGTGAACGATACATTCGTGTCTACATTGAAAATTCCGGCTGTAATGTAAGTCCCTGAATAGCGGGTATGGCCGAAACTCTCGGTATGGGAAATCGAATCGAAAGCTGTCCGCTGCCGGTAGTTTTCGTGTTTAAAATCCAGACCGGCATATATACCCGGCAAATATTTGTACTTCGGATGTTCGTTCATGACAAATTTAGTGGAGATATCGTACACCTGGTTCGTGATCAGATCCGTCGTAGAAGTACTGTCTATATAGGTATGCGGAAAGAAGTCGAAAGCAATGTTGCCTTCTTTGTATCTGCGTTCGTTTCCTTCGGCCCGGATGTTGATGATGGCTTTAGCCGGATAAGTGGTAAAAGTATCCGTGGGAGTAGTTACTTCTTTGGGATTACCGATATTGTACTGGCCCTGTAATTGAAAATTGGTGTTCCGGTAATTGTTGGAAATATCGTTGCTGCTCAGGTTTACCGGTATATTTTCAGCTTTTTGATTGGTGGAGTCGATGATAAAAGAGATGTCCTTGACACCACCGTTTTCTGCAAAATGCCCATTATTCTGGTTTAAGAAAAAAGAGAGGGCGATTCGTTCTTTCTCATAGGACGAGAACAAAGAAAAATGATACGCTTTGGCTTTTTGGTTCATATAACGACCGTCGCTGGAAATCAGCTGGTAACGAATACCGGCATTCCACCAGGGGCGGATATTTTGTACATGCCATACGTCCAGCAGGTTTTCGGCTTTCCCTTTTCCTCCTCCCGTAAAATATTTCAATCGGGTGAAAGGGGTTGTCGTATTGAAAAGTAAAGCGTCTTCGGGCTTAAAAAGGAAAGCCCGGATTTGAGTCAGAGGGTAAAAATCCTGAACCGTTTCGCGCGTAATAAAAATATTGGAAAGATAAGGAGAGGGAAAATTACCCAGATAAGTGTTCGAAATATTCTTTTTAAAAATGGTATTGAAATTCTGAATACCGTCCATCAGCGTATCCAGAGCAACCTCTCTTTTATATACTCCGTTCCTTTCCCATTGCCAGGTATGACGGAAATGAGGCACATTGGATTCCGGTATAGAATCGGAAGATAATGAAGAGTTGCTACCCTCCATATCCGGAGGGATTTCTGTATCGAATACGTTTTGTGCACGACAAAACAAATGCAATGATGCGAATAGTATTATGCAGATAAATTTTTTCATCGCTGCAAATATACGTAAACTTTTAAAACTCTCATAAATTACTTACTTTTGTCCCTTGGAAAAATGTTTTTTCCGGGAAAGTTTTAATACTATGGATAAAAATCAAATGATTGTAGAACCAGAAGAAGGTAAGACCTTGAATTTTATTGAACAGATTATTGAAGAGGAAATTGCTGCCGGTAAAAACGGGGGAAAAGTACATACCCGTTTCCCGCCGGAGCCGAATGGATATTTACATATCGGACATGCTACTTCAATATGTCTCAATTTCGGGTTGGCTGCAAAATATAATGGAGCGTGTAATTTGCGTTTCGATGCTACCACTCCTTCTAAAGCGGATGTGGAATTTACAGATGCAATTCAGGAGGATATAAAATGGCTGGGATTTCAATGGGACGGACCGGTCAGGTATGCTTCCGATTATTTCCAGCAGCTGTATGATTGGGCCGAACAGATGATCCTGGAGGGGAAGGCTTATGTTGACGATCAGACAGCAGAAGAAATCAGTGCCGGGAGAAAAACAATTACCGAACCGGGAGTGAATAGCCCTTACCGGGATCGTTCGGTAGAAGAAAATCTGGATTTATTCCGGCGGATGAAAAATGGAGAGTTCCCGGAAGGTAGCCGGGTGTTGAGGGCTAAGATCGATATGGCTGCTGCCAATATGTTGATGCGTGACCCGATCATGTACCGGATTATCTACTGTAGCCATCATCGGACCGGTGATCGGTGGTGCATCTATCCGATGTACGACTTTACTCATGGACAAAGTGACTATCTCGAAGGAATCACTCATTCGATCTGTACGTTGGAATTTGAGATTCATCGGCCGCTTTACAATTGGTTTCTGGATCAGTTGACAACGACCGAGTACCGGCCACGGCAAATTGAATTCGCCCGTCGCAACCTGAATTATACAGTGATGAGTAAACGGCGTTTGTTGGAATTGGTACAGAAAAAGTATGTTTCCGGTTGGGACGATCCCCGAATGCCGACTATTTGCGGATTGCGCCGGCGTGGTTATACCCCCGAATCTATTCGGATGTTTGCTGAAAAGGTGGGAGTGGCCCGGCGGGAAATCGTCGTGGATATGGCGTTGCTGGAATATTGTGTCCGTGAACATTTGAATAAGACGGCTCCTCGGGTGATGGCAGTGCTCGATCCGGTGAAAGTGGTCATCGATAATTATCCTGAGGGAGAGACGGAATATATGGAAATCGAGAATAATCCGGAAGATGTGAATGCCGGAGTGCGTAAGGTGGCTTTTGCCAGGGAACTTTTCATCGAACGAGACGATTTTATGGAAGATGCGCCGAAGAAATTTTTCCGCCTTACTCCGGGACAGGAAGTACGCCTGAAAGGTGCTTATATTATTAAATGTACAGGGGTCGATAAAGATGCCGGTGGAAATATCACTTTGATCCATTGTACTTATGATCCGGAATCCCGAAGTGGTAGTGGAACGGAGGCCAGTAACCGGAAGGTAAAGGGTACTTTGCACTGGGTGGCAGCAACGGATGCTATCGAAGCTGAAGTCCGTCTTTACGATCGTTTGTTTAAGGATGAAGATCCGGCAGGACACAAGGAGGTCGATTTTAAGGAGTTTATCAATGAAGATTCACTGAGAGTACTTAAAGGATGTAAGTTGGAATCCTCGATGAGACGGGCTAAACCTGGAGATCGTTTTCAGTTCCAGCGGTTGGGATATTTTTGTGTAGATCCCGATTCAACGGATGGACAATTAGTAATCAATCGTACCGTATCGCTCAAAGATACCTGGCAAAAAATGAATAAATAAATGAAGAATAAAAGCATTTGGAATGAGATGAAACCATACCTGATCATCTCATTCGGTATGTTGATTTATGCTTTTGCCGCAACAGGTTTCCTGGTGCCTCATAAGATTGTCGGTGGTGGAGCTACAGGTATTGCTACTGTATTATTCTATTTGTTCAAAATTCCGGTAGGTATCGGTTATTTTTTGGTGAATATCCTGTTGCTGATTATTGCGATGAAGGTATTGGGACCGAAATTCGGTATCAAAACCATTTTCGCTATCATTGTCGGGAGTGTGTTCCTGGGTATTATGCAGCCCTTGATGCCTGTGGACGGTATTTTACCCGACGAGAAATTTATGAGTACCATTATCGCTGCAATGCTGACCGGTATCGGTATCGGCGTATCGCTCTCTGTTGGTGGAAGTACCGGAGGTACGGATATCATTGCGATGTTGGTGACCAAATACCACAATGTCAGTCCGGGGCGGGTATTGATGGTATGTGATTTCTGTGTCATTGCGATGACTTTGCTGATATACGACCATGTCGATCGGGAAGCCTTCGGTGGATTGATATACGGTTATGTCATGATGGGAATCGTTTCTTTTACCGTGGATTATGTATTGACCGGAAAAACACAGTCGGCCCAGCTTTTTATCTTTACTGATAAATATGATGAAGTGGCCCGTGAGCTGACGAATCAGGTACATCGGGGTGTGACTCTGATCGATGCTAAAGGTTGGTACACCGGACAAGATAAGAAAATTATCCTGATTGTCGCCCGTAAACACGAAGCTTCCGATGTATTGCGCATTGCCAAGCAGATCGATCCGGATGTGTTTATGACGATGGCTCCCGTGATGGGAGTGTTCGGTAAAGGATTCGAAGAGGTGAAGGGGGTGAAGTAAACGAATCTGAAGATTCGAAGGGAATCGTGCAAATAGTAGGTTTGCACGATTTTTTATGCCTTGATGGAAAGAAGGTTGGTATTCTGGTCGAAATACGATATATATAATCTATTCGATTAATATGAATAACCATAAATAGCGTGAACCGATGGAAATTTGGAATAAAATAAGATAAATATAATAGTTTGATAATGAATGTATTG
>OGDA01000884.1_pt1 | contig 12263 bp, 9 predicted proteins | sample 1570281 | NCBI WGS metagenome assembly OGDA01 (sample SAMEA2582184, study PRJEB24529) | metagenome
CCTGCTGCAACAAATCATCGAGCCGTCGCGTCAGTTCGTCGAGCGACTCCACGCCGAGCGCCATCGCCATCCGACGGTCGGAACCCATCATATTGGTCAGCACGGGAAACGGCGTCCCCGTCTGCTCGAACAACAGCGCCTTGCCGCCGTCCGGCTGCTTGGACATGCGGTCGGTAATCTCGGCGATCTCATACACCGGATCCACCGGCACGCTCACGCGCTGCAATTCGCCTTCCCGCTCCAGGCGGGCGATAAATTCACTCAGGTTGCGATACATAAATCCTTACATTGATTCTGCTCCGAAGTTTTCGAGGCATACAAAGTTAAAAAATAATCCGGCGAATCCGCCGGATTATCCCGATTATCGTTCCCGCCCGCAGAAGCGGCAAGCCGAAGCAACTACCGCAGGAACAGCAGCTCCCGGTACTTGGGCAGCGGCCACATCTGGTCGTCCACGATCTCCTCCAGGCGATCCACGTGTTTGCGGATCTGGTCGAAATAGACCGCCACCGTATCGTGGTACGCGAGCGCCTTCTCCCGCTGATCCTCGATCTTGTTGGCCACCTTGCGGGCTTCGATCATATCGTGGGTCAGTTGCTGGATCAGAGCCGTATGCTGCTGAATACGTTTGATGAGTTCGACATCGGCCGAAGCGTCGAGCCCCTGTCCGATTTGCGAAATCTTATAGACCTTATCCAGCAGCAGAGCTTCGTAACGCGAAGCGATCGGCACGATGTGGTTCATCGTCAGGTCGCCCAACACGCGGCCTTCGATCTGAATCTTTTTGGTATAGGTTTCCCACTTCACTTCGGTTCGGGCTTCGAGCTCCACCTTCGAGAGTACGCCCATGCGGGCGAACATCTCGACCGACGAAGGATCGAGGTAGCGGTCGAATACACGCGGCGCACAGGTTTCGCAATCGAGCCCCCGGCGTGCCGCTTCGGCCCGCCACTCCTCCGAATAGCCGTTGCCGTCGAAACGGATCGCCCGCGAAGAGCGGATCATACTCTTGAGCTCCTCGTAAATCGCCTTTTCCTTCCTGACTCCGGCCTCGATACGCGCATCCACGCGCTCGCGGAACGCCGTAAACTCGTCCGCCACTGCGGTATTGAGCACGATCATCGCCTCGGCGCAATTGTCCGAAGAACCGACGGCACGCAACTCGAAACGGTTGCCGGTAAACGCGAAAGCCGAAGTGCGGTTGCGGTCGGTATTGTCCCGCAACAAAGCCGGAATATGCGAAATGCCGCTCATCTTGAAGACGTTCTTGGCATTGAAGCGGATCGCCGAATCGCTGCGGCTGGCCTCGAGTTTATCCAGCACGGCCGAAACCTGCGTACCGAGGAAGGTCGAAATAATCGCCGGAGGCGCTTCGTTGGCCCCCAGGCGGTGGGAGTTGGTGGCGCTCATGATAGCCGCCTTCAGCAGGCCGTTATGCTTGTGCCCGGCCGAAATCACATTCACCAGGAAGGTAATGAACTGCAAATTCTCCGATGCGGTTTTACTCGGACTGAGCAGATTGACGCCCGTATCGGTTCCCAGCGACCAGTTGTTGTGTTTGCCCGAACCGTTGATTCCCTTGAAAGGTTTTTCATGCAGCAACACCCGGAAATTATGACGGCGGGCGATCTTGTCCATGATGGTCATCAACAGCTGGTTGTGGTCGTTGGCCAGGTTGCACTCCTCGTACACGGGAGCCAGTTCGAACTGATTGGGAGCCACCTCGTTGTGACGGGTCTTGACCGGAATGCCCAGCTTCAGGCATTCGTATTCGAGATCGGCCATGAAAGCGATGACCCGCGTGGGGATCGCCCCGAAATAGTGATCTTCCAACTGCTGGTTCTTGGCCGATTCATGCCCCATGAGCGTACGGCCCGTCAGCATCAGGTCGGGACGTACGGCCCAAAGACTTTCGTCCACCAAGAAATATTCCTGCTCCCAGCCCAGATACTGAATCACCCGGTTCACCTCCTTGTCGAAATAGCGGCACACCTCGGTCGCAGCCTTGTTCACGGCCGAAATCGACCGTAGCAGAGGCACTTTATAATCGAGCGCCTCGCCCGTATAGGCGATGAAGACGGTCGGGATGCAGAGCGTACCGCCCACGATGAAGGCCGGCGAGGTAGGGTCCCACGCCGAATAACCCCGTGCCTCGAACGTATTACGGATACCGCCGTTCGGAAACGACGACGCATCGGGCTCCTGCTGGACAAGCACCTTCCGGAAAATTCGTCGAGTACACCCCCGCAGCCGTCCGGCTCGGCAAAGGCGTCGTGCTTCTCGGCCGTACCGCCCGTGAGAGGCTGAAACCAATGCGTATAGTGGTCGGCGCCGTGGTCGAGCGCCCACTGGCGCATTCCGGCAGCCACGCCGTCGGCGACTTCGAGCGTCAGCGGCGTCCCCCGCTGCATCGTATCGAGCAGTTGGGCATAAACCGTCTTGTTGAGATACCGGCGCATGGTCTCGCGGCCGAATACCTTCGTACCGAAATACTCGGAAGGACTTCCCTCGGGAGCCTTCACTTCGACGGCTTTGTGATCGATGGCCGCCTCCACCATTTTGAATCGGAGCAATGACATGGGATCACTTCGAATTATGAACTCGGAATACCGTAAAACCCGTACACTTCCGCCCGGGTGACGGACGGCATCCTTTCTGCGCACAAAGATAAATATCCGACACGACAAAAACGCACAAAAAACCGCATCTTCCAGAAAAAAATCGAATATTTTTCGAAAAAACCAATAAAAAAACAACTTTTCCCGAAAAAACAGCCTAAAAATTCGTCATACCGGTCGATTTCAGACATTATTTTCCGGAAAATAGCATTTTTTCGAAAAATCGCCCCATTCATGATCCGGGCATTTCCAAAACCTCCGCCGAAAAGAGCCTTCGTTGGTACAAACCGGCTATTTTCCGCATTTCTTGCTTACAATCCGGCAATTATTTTATATCTTTACGGGCAGTTTAAAAGCAATTGAACATATTTCAATACTAATCTCTAATTTATTATGGCAACTACCAAACGTGAAAAGTTGTTTACCGAATTTCCGCCGGTTTCGACCGAGCAGTGGGAGGAGGTAATCAAGGCCGACCTCAAAGGTGCGGACTACGAGCGTAAATTGGTGTGGAAAACGCCGGAAGGTTTCAACGTCCGTCCCTACTACCGGGCTGAAAACCTCGCCGGACTGAAGTTCCTCGGCTCCGAAGCCGGGGTTTTCCCCTACGTGCGGGGCACCCGTGCCCACAACCGCTGGAAGATCCACCAGACGGTCATCGTCAATTGTCCCAAGGAGGCGAACGCCGTCGCGCTCAAGATCCTCAATGCGGGCGTCGATTCGATCGAATTCCAGATCGTTCCGGAGACCTTCTCCGCAGAAGATCTGAATACGCTGCTCAAGGATATTCACATCCCTGCAGTCGAAATTACCTTCAGCGGCAGTAAAACCGCCCATGTGGCAGAGTTGGTGATCGCAAAGATCGAAAAGGAACAACTGCCTGCGGAAGAGGTGCACATCAATTTCTGCATCGACCCGCTGGTCAAGAAACTGACTTCGAAAGGCAGCTTCTGTTCGGAGAACGGTGCCAAATGTTTCGAGAAGATCGCCGACCTGGTTCGGAAAACCAAAACCTACAAAGGTATCCGCGTAATCACGGTATCGGGCGAAATCTTCAGCAACGCCGGCTCGACGATCGTAGAGGCGCTCGCCTTCTCGCTCGCTGCCGGTCACGACTACCTGGTACGCCTGATGGATATGGGCTTCACGATCGAAGAGGCCGCTAAAAAGATCCGTTTCTCGCAGGCCATCACCTCGAACTACTTCATGGAAATCGCCAAATTGCGTGCAGGCCGTATGTTGTGGGCCAACATCGTGAAAGCTTATAACCCCGCGAAGAACTGTCCCTGCAAGATGTTCACGCATGCCGTGACCTCGACGTGGAACCAGACGGCATACGACCCCTACGTCAATATGCTGCGCGGCACGACCGAAGCGATGTCGGCATCGATCGCCGGCGTACACTCGCTCGAGGTGACTCCTTTCAACAAGGCATACGAAGATCCCAACGAATTTTCGATGCGCATCGCCCGCAACGTCGAACTGCTGCTCAAACACGAGTCGCACTTCGATCAGGTCGTCGATCCGGCCGGCGGTTCGTACTACATCGAAAACCTCACCGACTCGATCGCCAACGTGGAAACTCTTCCGCGAAATCGAGGAGAAGGGCGGCTACACCGCAGCCTATGAAAGCGGCTTCATCGTAGAGCGCGTCAAGGCATCGGCCGCAGCCAAGGACAAGAACATCGCAACGCGCCGCGAAATCCTGCTGGGCGCCAACCAATACCCCAACTTTACGGAGGTCGCCGGCAAGGAGCTGACCGAAGCCGCCGTAACCCGCCCCGTGAGCGAAGGCAACACGCTGGCTCCCTACCGTGGTTCCATGGCATTCGAAGCCATGCGTCTGCACGTGGACCGCAGCGGCAAGGCGCCCAAGGCGTTCATGCTGACCTGCGGCAGCCTGGCTATGGCCCGTGCCCGTGCCCAGTTCTCCTGCAACTTCTTCGCATGCGCCGGCATCAAAGTAATCGACAACACGTTCTTCAAATCGATCGAAGAGGGCGTCAAGGCCGCTCTGGAATCGAAAGCCGAGATCGTCGTAGTCTGCGCATCGGACGACGACTACGCAGAGGCGGCTCCCAAAGTGAAAGAGCTGCTCGGCGACAAGGCGATCCTCGTGGTTGCGGGCGCTCCGGCATGTATGCCCGAACTGGAAGCCCAGGGCATCAAGAATTTCATCAACGTCAAGAGCAACGTACTCGAAACACTGAAGTTCTACCTCAAAGAAATGGGTATCTAAAAAGCAAAAATCATGAGAGCAAAATTTTCAGATTTAACATATGACGGAGGCGAGCAGAAGAGCTGCTGCGCTTCGAAAGGCTGCGGCCAAACCGAACCGTGGCTGACTGCCGAGCAGATACCTGTCAAGGGCTCCTACTCGGCAAAGGATCTGGAGGAGATGGAGCACCTGAACTATGCGGCAGGTATCGCACCGTTCCTCCGCGGCCCCTACTCGACGATGTACGTGATGCGTCCCTGGACCATCCGCCAATACGCCGGTTTCTCGACGGCCGAAGAGTCCAACGCATTCTATCGCCGCAACCTGGCTGCCGGACAGAAGGGTCTGTCGGTGGCATTCGACCTGGCGACACACCGCGGCTACGACGCCGATCACCCGCGCGTAGTGGGCGACGTCGGTAAGGCCGGCGTGTCGATCTGCTCGGTAGAAGATATGAAGGTGCTCTTCAACGGTATTCCGCTGGATCGGATGTCGGTGTCGATGACCATGAACGGCGCCGTGCTGCCGATCCTGGCGTTCTACATCGTGACCGGTCTGGAGCAGGGATGCACCCTCGATCAACTGTCGGGTACGATCCAGAACGACATCCTCAAGGAGTTCATGGTGCGCAATACCTATATTTATCCGCCGAAATTCTCGATGAAGATCATCGCCGATATCTTCGAATATACGTCCAAGAATATGCCGAAGTTCAACTCTATCTCTATTTCCGGTTATCACATGCAGGAAGCAGGTGCTACCGCCGATATCGAGTTGGCATATACCCTGGCCGACGGTTTGGAATATCTGCGTGCCGGAGTAAACGCCGGAATGGATATCGATGCTTTCGCTCCGCGTCTGTCCTTCTTCTGGGCTATCGGAACCAACCATTTTATGGAAATCGCTAAAATGCGTGCCGGTCGTCTGTTGTGGGCTAAGATTGTCAAACAATTCAATCCGAAAAATCCGAAATCCCTGGCTCTGCGTACACACTCCCAGACTTCCGGTTGGTCACTGACCGAACAGGATCCGTTCAATAACGTAGGACGTACCTGTATCGAGGCTATGGGAGCTGCTCTGGGACATACACAGTCATTGCATACCAATGCATTGGATGAGGCTATTGCATTGCCGACCGACTTTTCCGCCCGTATTGCCCGTAATACTCAGATTTATATCCAGGAAGAATCTACCATTTGTAAGGCAGTCGACCCATGGGCCGGTTCTTACTATGTAGAAAACCTGACCAACGAATTGGTACATAAGGCTTGGGAACATATTCAGGAAATTGAGAAACTGGGAGGTATGGCTGCGGCTATAGAATCCGGTTTGCCAAAACTCCGTATCGAAGAAGCTGCTGCCCGTACACAGGCCCGTATCGATAGTGGCGAACAGACAATTGTAGGAGTGAATAAATACCGTTTAGACAAAGAGGATCCGATCGATATTCTTGAAATTGATAATACTGCAGTTCGTGAAGCTCAGATCGCCCGTCTGAAAAAACTGAAAGCCGAACGTAATCAGGCCGAAGTAGACGCAGCTCTGGACGCTATCACCAAATGTGTCGAAACCGGCGAAGGTAATTTGCTGGAATTGGCTGTAGATGCTGCTAAGAAACGCGCTTCTCTGGGAGAAATCTCCTATGCATGTGAAAAAGTTGTCGGACGTTATAAAGCTGTTATCAGAACCGTGAGTGGAGTATATTCAAGTGTTGCCGGCGAAGATGCCGACTTCGAGAAAGCAAAGGCAATGACCGATGAGTTTGCCGAACTGACCGGACGTCGTCCACGTATCATGATCGCTAAAATGGGCCAGGACGGTCACGACCGGGGAGCTAAAGTGGTTGCCACCGGTTATGCCGATATGGGCTTCGATGTCGATATGGGACCCTTGTTCCAGACACCGGAAGAAACGGCTAAACAAGCTGTTGAAAACGACGTGCATGTCGTTGGTGTTTCTTCTCTGGCTGCCGGACACAAAACGCTGGTACCCGCCGTTATCGCCGAATTGAAAAAATTAGGCCGGGAAGACATCCTCGTATATGTGGGTGGTGTAATTCCTCACCAGGATTATCAATTCCTGTTCGATGCCGGTGCAATTGCCGTATTCGGACCCGGTACGAAAGTATCGAAGAGCGCTATCCAGGTCATGGAAATTTTGCTTCAACTGGCCAGGAAGTAAAAATATTATCCGATGATAAAGAAACGGCTGCCGGGGTTCCGGCGGCCGTTTTGTATTATCATGGCTCCTGTTGTTTTCGGTTCGGTAAAATCAATCAAACAAGTTTGTTGCTTTTGTTCTTGCCTTTCCCTATATTTGTATGGATATGAAATTTAGATGTCATGAGATATTTAGACCCTAAAGCTGATTTGACTTTTAAAAAAGTTTTCGGTGAGCATCCGGATTTAGTCATTAGTCTGCTGAATGCCTTACTGCCTTTGGAGCCGGAGGAAGAAGTCATGGAGATCGAGTATCTTCCTGCCGAGCTGGTACCCGAAAACCCGTTGCGGAAGAACGGCATTGTCGATGTGCGTTGCAAGGATAAACGCGGAAGGCAGTACCTTGTTGAGATGCAAATGGTATGGTCGCCGGAGTTTCAGCAACGAGTGCTGTTCAATGCATCGAAAGCGTATGTCCGGCAAGTAAAAACCGGAGAAGAATATGAATTGCTGCAGCTTGTGTATTCGCTTAATCTTGTGAATGAAGTCTTTGAGCCGGAATTAGAGGGATTCTATCATTATTATAAAATGGTTCATGTCGAACATTCCGAAAAAGTAATCGACGGTCTTCATTTGATTTTCGTTGAGTTGCCGAAATTCAATCCCTGTAATTATTCTGAAAAGAAAATGCAGGTATTGTGGTTGCGTTACTTGACAGAAATCAATGAGCAAACCCGGGAAATTCCTGCTGAATTAATGGAAAATCCGGAGATAAAAAAAGCAGTTTCCGTTCTGGAAGAATCTGCCTTTACCGATGCCCAATTGTTAGGCTATGAAAAATTTTGGGATATTATCAGTGTCGAAAAGACATTATACGGTAGCGGCTGGAGAAGAGGGGTGAAAGCAGGGAGAGAAAAAGGAATAGAAGAGGGTAGAAAGGAAGGGAAGAAGGCATGAAAGAGGGGAAAGCGAAAGGCGAAACAGAAATGCGGCGTAAAATTGCTTGTAATCTCAAAAAGGCAGGTCTGCCTTTGGATGTTATCATCCAAACTACAGGTTTGACAGCAAAAGAAATCGATGAATTGTGACGCGGTTGATTTTAATGTAAAATTGTCGATAAAATGAGGAGCTGAAAAGTATTCGACTTTTCAGTTTCCTCACTATTAACCTGCCGCTCACCGGATGTGTCGGTCTATATATTCGGTTATCTTTGCAGATGACGGTCGCGGAGCGTCCAACGAAATTACCTTGCCGTCTTTGTCGAAAAACAGGAAGCGCGGGATGGCGTTAATGCCATAGTTTTTACATACTTCAGAGTCAAATGCATCCAGGCAGATGAATTGTCTCCATTGCGGTTTGTCCTCTGCCAGCTTCTTTTCCCATTTGGCCTTGTTTTTGTCCAAAGAGATACTGAGCAAAACGATTTTTTTATTTTTGGCATAATGGGCCGCCAGTTTTTCCATGTGTGGTATTTCTGCACAACACGGACCGCACCAGGTTGCCCATACATCGATATAAACCGCCTTGCCGTGGAAGTCGGACAACCGGAACTTTTTCCCTTTGGCATCCGTCATTTCAAAATCGATGGCGGGCGCCCCCTTGCGCAACTTGACGTAATGGGCATACATGTCGTCTGCTAAGGCTCGGGCTTCAGGGTTGGTGGAGATATTGGAATAAAGCTTATATACCTCTTCCATATTGTCCGGAGCTTGTTTCAAATAGCTTTGGATATATTCATCTGCAAAGGCATTGATTACTTCCTGATCGGAAAATACTTGTTTCAGACTATTGAGGTAATGGATATCTTTCTCTCTTTCCGGTGCGGGATGATGACGTAAATAGTGACGCAGGTATTTCGCGGCTATGCCCAAATTATCTGGATCGTTCCGATCGAAAGATTCTGCAAATTGCTCGAAGTCAGCATCATTTTTCAGTTTCGACCAGGCAAAACGGAACAAGCTCTCCGGAATACTGCGGTCTATCTCAGCCATCATCATCCGGCGGAATGCCAGACTTTTTACTTCCTTCAGTTCCGACTTGACTCTGTCCATGTCTTCCAGGAATTTTTCCCGGTATTGGGCAAAAGACATCGTATCGATACGCGAAAAAGGCCACACATTATAGAGCGACAAAGCTTCATACTTCTGCATAAATTCAGCACAATCTCCATTATCCCCTGAATATTCTAATTCCAGGTCGTAAGGCAGTAGGCTACTCTTGTCTTTTTTCTCTACGAAAGAAAAGGTAAGCGATGCTTCCATGCCATTTTCAATATAAAGCGGGAGAATATATTCATACTTTTCAAAGAATAATATGGCTTTGCCCGGTTCCTTCAGGGTAGTTGTATAGTCGAACACTCCGTTGTCATCTACCTGTACGACTTCTTTTTTACGGTTAATCATCATAATGACATCGCCACCCTTGAAATCTTTTACAACTCCTCGGATGTGTGCGGGATTTACGCTATTTGTCGACGATGCTTCCAAGGATAATAATGCTAGTAATCCAATAAGAAAATATCTCATAATCAGTTCTTTTATTTGTTATCTTTCATATCTTGTTCAATTAATTCGGCACATTGAGGATCGGAAGGACGGGTATACTTGAAATTGACCAGATACCCTTCCGGATTGACCAGCATGAAGCGGGGGATTCCGGGCATACGGTAGGCCTCGCGAATGAAACGCATTGCTTCTTTGCTCAATACATATTGCGCCCATTCCGGCGGATCTTTTTCCAGAAATTTTTTCCAGAGTTTTTGGTCTGAATCCAAAGAAACACTGATTAAAGCGATTCTGTCATCATTGGCAAAATGTTCCTGCAATTTAACCATATAGGGAATCTCCAGCACACATCCGTGACACCAGGTGGCCCAAAAATCGACAAACAGGTATTTCCCTTTCAGGTCTGACAGGCGACATTTTTTCCCTTCCCGGTCGATTAATTCAAAATCCGGTGCAATTTTGCCCGGCATCAGGTTGCCGAATGCTTGTACATATTTTTTGTATTTGGCTTCCACTTGTTGGCGTACCGAATCGTCGGTACATATTTGACGGTAACGTTTCATCATTTCTTCCAACGATTCTCCGGAAGCATAATAAATACGCCTTTCCATTTGTTGTGTAGCAAAGCAATTTTTTATTTCCCGGTTACTAACCAATCGCTCTAACCAATCCAGCTCATTAGTATATCTATTTTTATGACCGAATTGCGGTTCCTGTTGACGATGCCAGTCGATCACCCGGCTAATTACAAAATCATCGCATTCTTCCGGGTTATTCAAATCGACCTTTTTTATGAAAGCATCATAGTCGGTATCTCTATTATTCCCTTCTTTGCGTTCGGACAAATTCCAGCCATATATGGTCAATTGCCTTTGATACCATAAATGTAACTCCTTATGGAATTGCTTTTTTATTTCCGGGTCTTCCACCTGTTTTAACAGAGGCCGCATTCCTTTTTCGATTTCTTCCATCTTTTTTTTGTATGGGAGAAAAGTCAGAGACTTGATATCGGCAGTGTTCCACGGGCTTGAATTTTCCAACTGATTGAAAACCATGCGGTATTCGTTTTCCGCAGCCCGGTCGCCCAAAAATTTCACTATCATTTTTTTATCGGGCAAAAGAGTTAATTCTATCTCCGATTGATTGCCTGGAGTAAGGTTTACTTCTATTCTTTCCCTTTCGTAATCCTTTACGTTCAGGGTATAAATCTGCCCTTCAGTAAGTTTTGGTGACCAAGCAAAGTGTCCTGAAGCATCTACTTGCAGAGTGTCTTGAAATTCCGTTTCCCTGCACAGGATAAATATTTCTTCCCCGTTATAGTTCCGGATGTGTCCTTTCAGTATTGTTTCTTGTGCCTGACAATACCATCCGCTTGCCAAAGCCAAAATGATAAACAAAAATTTCATGATTTTATCTATTTATCTGTTATTTTTCATATTTTGTTCTAACATCTTCACACATTCCGGGTGCGAAGGTCGTTCGTAATTATAAGAAACCAGGCAGCCTTGCGGATCGATGAGCATAAAGCGTGGAATACCCGATATCCGGTATTCCTTTTTCATCACGTCCATATTTTCCTTGTCTACCATATATTGTGGCCAGGTAGCCGGACGTTTTTTCAGATAATCCAACCAAACTTTTTGCGTATAATCCCACGAAATGCTGATCAGGGTAATCCGTTTGTCATTAGCGAAATGTTCCTGCAATTTTTCCATATAAGGAATTTCCATCACACATCCTTTACACCAGGTGGCCCAGACATCGACAAACACGTAGGTGCCCTTTAAATCCGATAAGCGGCACTTTTCCCCTTTGTCGTCGATCAGTTCGAAGTCGGGAGCCGGTTTCCCCGGCATTAGATTGCCGTATACCCGCAAATATTCTTTGTATTGTTCAGCTATCTGATTGCGCATGGTACCATCGGTACAAATTTCGTTATACCGTTTAATCTCCTTATCCAAAGGTCGTCCTAATTCACCGCTGATTGCCATTTTCATATATTTGGTGGCAAATTCATTTTTCATTTCTTGATTGCTGACAAGATGGTCAAGCCGGTTGAGATAGTCAATTTTCCGCTCTTCCGTTCTGAATGCGGAATCCTGAGCCTGCTGCCAATAGATAATCTCATAAACCATGTACTCGTTACATTCCTTCGGATCATTCACATCCAACGACTGCACAAAAGCATTGAAATTTTCGTCCGGTGTCGCTTCACCTTCCCTTAACCTCATGGCTAATACTGAAGCATAAACCGTTCGTCTGTTCTGAAACCATAAATGTTGTTTCTGCCTGAAATGGGCTTTGATTTCCGGGTCGTCAATCTGCTCCAGCAAGATTTGCAAATCATGTTCTATGGGCTCCAATTGAGCTTTATAGTCAGCAAAAGAAAGCTTCCGTGATTCCAAATCATAACCAATCCTTAATTCGTCCAGTCTGCTGAAAGCCAACCGATATTCGTTTTCAGTGGCCCGGTTGCCGGCGTATTTCACTTTTATCGTTTTATCCGGCAAGAGCGATAAATCCAGTTCTTCCCGGTCGCCGGGAGTTAAATAAACCGGAATCCTCCACGGTTGGTAACCGGCGACACGAATCCCGTATTCCTGACTGCCAGTCCCGGAAGGTGTCCAAGAGAAATTTCCCGAAGCGTCAACTTTCAACGTATCCTGTAGATTTGATTCATAACAACTCACGAACACCGATTCTCCCCGGTAATTCTCAATATGTCCTTTTAGAACTGTCTGTCCAGGTTGACAACCCGAACAAA
>OGDA01000900.1_pt1 | contig 12061 bp, 9 predicted proteins | sample 1570281 | NCBI WGS metagenome assembly OGDA01 (sample SAMEA2582184, study PRJEB24529) | metagenome
TGGCTAATCCTATCATAAGGTCCATGAGTAGGTGTATATATTATTTATTCAAGGTTTCAACAATGCTTAGAATATCTTCTGCTTTACGAGCAATATGTGTTACGCCTAGTTCTTGATGGAGCGATTCCTCTCTAAAGCCCCATGTAACACCAATGCAAAGTAGACCGGAGTTTTCTGCAGTAGCTACGTCAACTTCAGAGTCACCTACATAGATAGATTCTTCTGGGGTAGAGTTTAATTCCTTCAAGGCTTGTAACACCATGTCTGGAGCAGGTTTACGTTGTAAGCCTGGCCTTTCACCGATGGCAACAGGTAAACGATCGCCAAAGTACTCTTTATTAAGTGGTGTTACACCTTCTTGGATTTTGTTAGATACGATAGCTAATTTATAACCTTGTTCACGCAATACATCAAGCATATCTAGGATGCCTGGGTAGGGAGCTGTTGTGTCTTTTAAATGCTCACCATAGTAAGCTTTGAACTCCTCAATGTATGGATCTAATTCATGATCAGCTACTGTACTTGGTAAACATTGACGCATCAAATAGGTTACTGCATTACCCAGAGCTGCCTTTATCTCTGCTAGAGATTTTTCAGGGAAGTTATGTGTACGTAGAACATGATTTACGGCGTTGGCTAAATCTGTAGCTGTATTGAGCAATGTGCCGTCGCAATCAAAAACGATAGTAGTATATTTCATAGGGGCCTCCAAATGTAATTATTAACTATTCTATTATATGACAGACGGAGAAAATTTTCATAAAAAATTGGACTATGTTACAATTAACGTACTATAGTTGGGAATTTTGAAACTGGAGAGATAAATGATTCGTAAAACAATAGTACTTTCAGTATATATCAGCTTAATTATTGGTTTAGTAGGGGCTGTTGATGTTAATATTCCCGGTGCTGATCATAGAATTCCTGTAAATGCTTATGAAAGTTATATACATAGTGATTCTTCAATTAAAAGCATACAAGAGGGAGCTTTGAGAGACTTTCAAAAGAATAAGCTGTATGATGAAACTAAGCAGCTATATATAGATAATGGTTTATCTGAAAAAGAGGCTGAAACAGTTATCCGAGAAAGCTATGTAGGGCCTCTTAATATATATGAGGGACAAACAGAGATTATTGATCATAGTGGAAAGGGAATTCGTTTTCTTGTACCCTATATAAGTTATTATAAAGTGCAGAAAAATAATATAACTGATAAATATACAGCGTATGAACTTTTCTCACATGATATGACGATAGGCTTAATTGTTGAAAATAAACAGAATTGGCAAAGCTCTGACTACATGGGAAAGCCATTTGATTCGATTACGGGAGAGGATTTACGTAAAGATTATAAACAACCTACAAACATAAAAGAGTTTGAATCGATTTCTTATAAACCAGAAGATATTCACGGAGCGAGTTTTTCTTATGCTGGTTTAATGGATAGCTATTGGGATTCTTTGTATGGCAAAATTAAGAAAAATAATAAAGCTCAGTTTTATTCTAATTTGAACTTTGCTTTAGCTAATGATTCAACTATTCGATATCACGTAGGTTTGACTGAGGCCAAACAGAATATGGGACAGGTAATCAGTCCCATACTTGTTAATTACGTGCTACCATCTATAAAACCACTAACAGATAGCGATGCATATTCTCATACAACGAAAAAAGAGGGTGAAAATTTTATCTACCGTATTCTTAATGATGCAAAAGTTATAGGTTCTGTAAGAGATGTTCAAAATGGTTTGTCTTATAAAAGCCCTTCTGGTATAACTCACACTGTCTATGTAGAAACGATAGATAAGGCAAGCAGTGCAGATTCGATTGAGCTTAGTAGCTTTTTGGATGAGGTGATTATTAATTCGGTTAAATCGCCTGAGGGTTATGTTTACTTTGCTAAACGCGTTGTATGGAATGATGGTGTGCCAGGCATTTTAGTGGAACAAGAAAAGGCTAATACAGAGGGGATGATGTTATTCTATACACAAGATGGAAAAACGAATTTCACTAGTGTATTAAATTATGATACGAATATGCCCTATACTAAAGAGCAACTTCGTAATATGTTAACTGATATTAAGTTAGTTACTATTCCTGAGAAGTTCAAGGGTAATATTGATATTGCTGATATTGAAGATATAGTTAAAAAACATTTGGAGAAGTAGAATGACTGAAATACAAGCTCTTTTATTGATAAAATCCATCCTTGAATCCGCAGATATTCACGGTATTGAACATATTTTGAGTGAAGATTGTGAGTACATGTCTACAGGCCGTGGCATCATTGGGAGAAACCGCAATGAAACTGTTGAGTTTTTGTCCTCTATGACTGAGTCCATCAAGGCTGATAATGTGCCTGTTACGTGCAAGGTCATGCATATTACCGATGTGTATGAGGAGGATGCGCTATTTCACGAGGGTCGTCATGGTTTAACCGTTTCCTATGAAAGCAACGATAATTACGTGTATATGATTTTTGTAGACGTAAATGATGAGGGCCTTGTAGACCGTATCGTTTCTAGTCAGGAGAATTACAGTATTGAGTATGACGATCTTCGCTTTGGTGATGATGAAAGTGAGTATTCTTTTACAACGCCTCCAACAACTGTGAAAGACTGGCTTACGGCCTTAAGTATGTGGTTAGAAACGGCAAATGTCGATATTGATGATTTCTATCAATATATCGATGAAGATACGCGCGTTGTATTCCAAAAGGGTGATGCTGAATCTATTACCCTTGAAAGCGGTCTTGATGTAGAGGATTACTTTGATCAATTAATGAACCAACATTTTGATGCGGTGCCTCATATTATTCGCGATGAGGAAGATGGTCTTATTTTGACTTATGGTCCTATGAGTGCTATTGCTACACTTAATGAAGAAGGTGCACTAGTACTTATCAGTATTTATATCGATACACGCGATGAAGATGAAGCGACTGATGAGGTTGGTTATATCGAAGAGGACTTAATGAAGGAAACTATCATCGAAGAAGATCTATATTAGTCGATGCTATTCATTAGGTATATCTAATTTGGATCAATAGATAAAATAAAAACTACCAGTTAAACATATATCTTTTAAACAAACCTTCTACTATGAAAGGATAAGTCACTAGATATTGTGAATAACTGGTAGTTTTTTGTATTATTTACATTTCATCATGGTCTTTAATGAGACCAGCTTTTTTCTTTTTCCAATAGGAGTAGTAGAATGGCAAGATTACGATACAGCCGCCTAGACCCCATAATAATTGGTTAGTTTGAGCTTGGGCAAGCATCCATAGGGATGTGCCGATAGCGATGACTGGGATTAAGTAGCCACCAGGGATTGTGTAGGAACGAGCTTTGTCTGCCCATTTGCGACGGAAGATAATAACAGCCAAACACGTTGGTAGGTATTGTGTAAAACGAGATACCGCACTAATGGCTGCTAGTGTTGTAAAGGAACCAGACCAGGCAAGTAATACACTGGCAATGGCAGTAACGATCGCTGCTACATATGGTGCATTGTAACGATTGCGTTTTGCTAAAGCACTTGGTAGCATACCATCTTCCGCCATGGATGTTGCCACACGAGGCGCATAGTAAGCTTCAGCAAAGTTGATACCACCCATAGAGATTAAGGTACCTACTAATACGATATACATACCAATAGGACCAACGATCACGTTGAATGCATCTTGTACTGGAGCCTTGGTATTTGCCAAGTCAGTACCAAGTACGCCAATAGATACGGCGAGGATTGCCATATACAGGATGGATACAAGTAGCATACACATGATAATAGCACGTGGTAAATTCTTTTTAGGATTTTTCATATCCTCTGCAGCAATGGCAATAACTTCAAACCCTGTATAGGCAAAGAATAGAAGAACCGCAGCTTGAGCAAATGATCCATCTACATAGATGTCTTGAGGGAAGACTGGTGTAAAGTTAGCTCCATTTATAAAGAAAATACCAATTGCAATAAATAGGGCAAGAGGGACTAGCTTAGAAATAGTGATTAAGTTGTTAACGAATTTGGATACGTTAACACCAAATATATTTACAATGGTAAGGCCTACAATTAAGATAAATGAAATGACATCCTTTGCAAAGTCACCACTTAAAGCTGGTACTGCAGCACCTAATGCTGTAGCAAAGCCAACGGCCATAGCCGCCCAGGCAATAACGGTGACGATCCATTTTAGAACGCCTACTTCAAAGGCCCAGAAATCACCTAATGCATGTTTTGCATAAAGGTAAGGACCACCATTGCGTGTAAATAAACTGGCTGCTTCAGCAAAGCAAAGGGCGATACAACCTGCGATAACGGCATCAAATAACAGGACGCCTAAGCTAGCGGAACCAATTATAGAATATGCTTTGTTTGGTAGTAGGAAAATACCTGTTCCTACAATACCATTGATGCCTAGGAGTACAATACTCCAAAAGCCAAATTTTCCTGTTTCTTTCATGATACAATCTTCCTACTATTTAGTTATATTTTCTTGAGCTGCTTTTACGAATGCAGTAAATAAACGCTTTGCATTTTCGTCATTTGTAGACATCATTTCTGGGTGGAACTGACAGGCTACTAACCAAGGATAAGATGGATCCTCTAAACCTTCTACAGTACCATCCTTAGCTTTAGCTACAACATGTAATCCTTTACCGACGCTTTTAACTGTTTGGTGATGATGGGAGTTCGTAATCCAAGTATTGCAACCTATAGCACTAGCTAGTTTTGATTTGGAATCAATTTCTACAGTATGGGTGCCAAGAGAAGGTGTTTGATTCTGAGAGTGTTTTATTGTACAGTTTTGATCATATTTTAAGTCTTGGAATAAAGAGCCGCCACGATATACATTTAAGATTTGTAAGCCACGACAGATACAAAAGATGGGAATTTGTTTTTCTTCTGCTGCTTTGATTAAAGCAAAGTCGAATTGATCGCGCTCCGGAAATACATCGCCAAGACCTTGCAGAGGTTCTTCTCCATAGTGAAGAGGGTATACATCATGACCGCCGGATAATAACAAGCCGTCAAGTTTTGCTACCGTTTCGCGAGCTACATCAAGATTTTGGGTAAATGGAATTATAACAGGAATGCCACCAGTTTCCTCAATAGAACGAGGATAGTCTTGGTTTACGTAAGAACGCAATAAATCTACGTAAGGACCACCATTATCTCGTAAGATATTGCCAGATATGCCAATAAATGGTTTCGTCATAATATCACCTCATATGTGTAAAAATCTGTACAACCTGATGTTAGTGTATCAGATTTTTATGGATAAAAACACTACTAATAGATATAATTATAAGACTTATAATAGAGAAAATATGTTAAAGTTGATACATTTTACTATATTTTCTTTCCAGATATAGTTGTATAAGTTTATTGCGAAACATGATATGATAAACTACGAATGAACTGTACGGGAGGTTTACTATGGTTTTTCTAACATCTTTGCAAAGTATCATACCTATTGTGCTACTTATTTTGTTAGGATATATATTAAAAGGGCGGGGCATGTTTAACCCCACCTTTAGTGGTAATTTATCGCGATTTATCATGTCGGTTGCATTACCAGCGGGAGTATTTGTATCTGTATTGCATCACTTACATACTTCAGATATTTGGAATTTACGATATGGCATGTTAGTGGTTGTCCTAACATATGTTATTGCATATATCGTAGCGTTCATTATGATGAAAATGTTGAAAGTTCCTAAAGGACGACGTGGTATTTTTATCAATATGGTAGTAAATGATAACTGCTTGTTTATTGGGTTACCAGTGCAAATTGCACTCTTTGGGCAAGATGCGCTGCCATATTTCCTGTTATATTACATCGGTAACACTATTTCCGTATGGATGGTAGGGGTATTCCTTATAGAACTAGATCCACTACCAAATTCTGAAGTAGATTTTAATAATGGTTCCCATAAGATTGATAGTATACATAATAGTTCAGTATCTATTGACGGTAAAAGCAACAAGCCTAAATTTGATTGGAAGAAGTTATTACCACCACCATTGATAGGTTTTTTTGTGGCATTAATCTTCTTGTTCTTTGAAATTCCTTTACTTCCAATTTTGCATACTACCTTGAATTACTTGGGCGATATGGTAACCCCATTGTCGTTAATCTATATTGGTATTGTGCTTCATGATGCGGGCTTAAAAAGCATGCGTTTAAATAAAGACTCCATCGGTGGGATTGTAGGACGATTTGTCATATCCCCGATTATCATGTTCTGTTTGATTACGGCTTTACAATATGGAGCAGGCATAGTTCTAGAACCAATTGCAATCATTACCTTTGTTGTACAATCAGCAGGACCTGTTATTGCAGTATTGCCAATTGTAGCTAATGAATCAAAAGCTGATTTGCCATTTGCTACAGGTCTAGTCATGATTAGTACCATACTATTTGTTGTAGTAATTCCAATCATTATGGAAATTTTGACAATGATAGGTATACAGGCTTAAAATAAGGAAAAGATTAAAATAAGGAAATAAAAATAGGTTCCTAATGGTCATATAGGTGACTATTAGGAACCTATTTTTATGTAAGTATATAGAGCTTATCTAAAGAATCTACCAACGAGTGGCATGCTAGCACCATCATTTTTATTAAGGCCTTTTAAAAGGACCATGATAATAACGTAGAGCAATAAGCCTTCGATACCAGTGAGTATAAAGTTGGCCCACATTGGTAGGATGTCTATTAAGTAATGGTAACTCATGAAAATAAGTATACCCATAACACCGGCACTGACCACGTTTTTCCAAAGAAGGGAAATATCAAGGAAGTAGCCTGTGTATTTTTTGATATAAATTAAGTTGAGTAATGCGGCAAAGCCTATGTCAGCAACGGTTGCCCAAGCGGCACCACCGATGCCCAGCCAAGGAATAGCAGTCAGTGTCCAGTTAAGGATAACCTTGATTATGAGGGAAATCCCCATATTTATGACTGGAATACGTGGCCTGTTGAGACCTTGTAAGATACCTGTTGTTACTTGATGTACACCTAGGAAGAATATCGAGAACGCCGTGATTTGCGTTGCTAGTTCTGCCTTAGGCGCATTGTAAATCAGTGTAACAGTGGGGGCAGCAAGTACATACAATAGCACTGTAAATGGTACGGTTGCCATAAATGTTAGTCGCATAGAGCCTGCAGTGCGATCATAGATACCTTGATGATCGCGTTTTGCAAAGGCATGAGAGATAGCTGGTACAATGCTTGTTGCAAGGGCTGCGGTAATGATGGTAGCCAAGTTGATGAGTGGCACCGCCATCCCAGTAAGGTAACCGAAGAGCTCTGTTACTTCGTTCATCGGGAACCCCGCATCTAATAAGCGACGTGGTACGATAAGCAAGTCGAGATTCGCCGTCAACGGTAACATGATACTTGCTAAGGAAATTGGTATGGACAATGTTAAGAGTCGTGACAAAATTTCTTTAGCTGATTCACGAGGGCCATCATAGCTTTCACCAGTATTACTAGCCTTAGGTAATTTGTAGTAATAATACAACAGCACCAGGAAGGCTCCAAAAGCACCTACACCTGCACCCAAGCTAGCACCACCTGCCGCGGCTGGTAAACCATAAGGCAATAAAATAGCAGCAGCACCTAGCATAACGATAACCCGTAGCAATTGTTCTACAATTTGGCTAATCGCTGTGGGCGTCATCATTTCATAGCCTTGGATATACCCACGGAAACAGGAAATCCATGTTACAAAGAATACTGCCGGAGCGAGCGCGATGATAGAGTAGTAGGCACGGCTTTCAGCAATGAGACCACTAGAGATTAACCAATCTGCACCAAAGTACATGGCAAGACTGGCGATAAAACCTGTTATAGTCAACATTGTAAAAGAAATATTGAATACTCTCTTAGCACCACCAAAGTCGTGTAAGGCTAATCGTTCTGCCGTCAAAATAGAGATGGCAATCGGCACACCTGCGCTCGAAATTTGTAATAGTAACAAATAGATAGGAAAGGCCATCTGGTAGATGCCGATGCCTTCACCACCCAAGATGCGAGATAGAAGAATCCAGTTGATACTACCGATGGCTTTCACTACGAAACCGGCAATTGTTAAAATTAAGGTTCCTTTTAAAAATCCACTAGCCATTGATTATAGTTTGTTAGAAGAACCTAATACATTTTTGATTTTGTGAGCTACCATGCCTTTAATAGCATCACGAGCAGGTCCTAAATATTTACGTGGGTCAAACTCAGATGGGTTTTGAGCCAAGTATTCGCGTACAGATGCAGTCATAGCAAGGCGAAGGTCTGTATCGATATTGATTTTGCAAACCGCCATTTGAGCTGCTTTGCGAAGCATTTCTTCAGGTACGCCTTGTGCACCAGGGATGTTGCCACCAAATTCATTACATTTTGCTACGAATTCAGGCAATACGGAGGATGCCCCATGCAATACGATTGGGAAGTTAGGCAATAATTCGCCAACTTTTTTCAAACGATCAAAATCGAGGTAAGGGTTGCCTTTGAATTTGTATGCACCATGGCTAGTACCAATAGCGATTGCTAAGGAGTCTACACCTGTGAGATGGACAAACTCAGCAGCTTGTTCAGGATCAGTGAAGCGAGCATCTGCATCAGATACGTTTACATCATCTTCAACGCCTGCTAAACGGCCCAATTCTGCTTCTACTACAACGCCGTGAGCGTGAGCATATTCAACAACTTGTTTTGTGATTTTTACGTTTTCATCGAAATCATGATGAGATGCATCAATCATAACAGATGTAAAACCACCATCTACACAGTCTTTACAAATTTCGAAGGAATCGCCGTGGTCAAGGTGAAGAGCGATTGGTAGATTGCTGTCTTCAAGAGCAGCTTCCACAAGTTTTACAAGGTAAATATGTTTAGCATATTTACGTGCGCCTGCAGATACTTGCAAGATAAGAGGAGATTGTTCCTCTTTTGCTGCATCTACAATACCTTGTACGATTTCCATGTTGTTTACATTGAAAGCGCCAACAGCATAGCCGCCTTCATAGGCTTTTTTGAACATTTCTGTAGTAGTAACTAATGGCATGTTGTCCTCCTTGGCCATAGGGCCTGTTATATCATGTTATTAATACCGTGACTGCTAATATTTCTAGCTTGTAAGAACTAGATGCATTTCTGTTATTGCAATCATATATCAATTCAAGTTAAGTATATCAAGAAACACTATAAAGGGCCAATATTTTTTGTATAACTTATGCATAAATTTCGTCTTGTTTTGTGACCCATGTGGGTTATTTCTGTGTGTTAGCATTTATTTAGTGGTGTTATATTAGCTCAATCGTTCAGCAATACATTCATATCCTCTGGCATTTCTGCATGCAGTTCTAGCCATTCATTTGTTATGGGATGATAAAAGCTTATGCGCGATGCATGCAGTGCTTGACGTTGAATAGATTCTAGATGACCACCGTATAAGTCATCACCAGCTAGTGGATACCCTAGTTGAGATAAATGAACTCGGATCTGATGAGTGCGGCCTGTGTGCAATACGCATTGCACATGTGTAAAGTGATTATAAGCTAATAGAGAGCTGTTAGCTGGACAAATATTACTATTATTAACCGTATCTGCAGGGTTATTGTTACAATAGCTAATTTTACTTGTATGTTTACTAATTACTGCTATATCCGTACGAGCTGGCTTTCCTTGGTTTGTACAACAACGCTCAATGATACTGCCTGGTTTACGACCTATAGGCCAGTTAATGCTTATAGGCACAGACGGGAGATGTCCTTCTACAATGGCGTCGTAGATTTTGTAAAAATGGGTGTGTTTTTTATCAAAAGCATGTTGGACCACTGATGTTTTAGCAATGATGACAATACCTGAGGTATCCTTATCTAATCGGTGTACGGGATGGAAATCATAATGCTGATTTGTTTCTTGGTAGTAATGAAGTACACCATTTGCTAGCGTATGATCTCGTACGGTAGAAGTAGGGTGCATAAGAATACCAGCCGCTTTATTAATGACTAAAATATATTCGTCCTCATATATGATATCTAGTTCCATAGGGCTTAAACTAAACTCTTGCTCTGGTGTTAACTTCATAATGAGATGATCACCACCATGAATAAGCGTATTCCAGGTAGCAGGTTTACCATTAATTGTTATGATGGCATCACTTCGTAAACGTCGTCTCATGCGATGGGAGATATGCTGTTGTTTTATAATATGATTTATAGATTGTGTGTGTACATCAGAATCTACAATTAAGTCGATTATTGTTGCTGTTTTCATACGTATTATTATAACAAATAAAATATAAATGAAGAATTTTTCATAATTCGTTGTTTTTATGAAGGTCCATATAGTATAATTTGAATTATTAAATTTTATACATTATTTATGTGTGAACTTTTTTTACTGTAAAACTGTGTGTTTAGTTATAACAGTATATTTTATGAACTATATATGTATGTTAACGACTGTATGGTTATAGCTTATTCTATAAAAGGAGAGGTTTATGAATATTAACAAGAAATCTGTATTAGTCGCATGTGTGTTAGCGGCTATGTCTACAACAACTTTTGCGGCGTCCACTACGACATCTACTAGTAGCACAACGGTAACAAACCAAGACACACCAACATCTACTAGTACACGTGTAACTCGTGAGGAACATACAACGACTACATCAACTTCTACTGTTCGTACAGAGAGCTCTAGCTCTTCTAAAAGCACTAAAGCTAGTGTAGGCGTTATGACTCCTCAAAAAATTGAAGAGCGTAGTGCACTTTCTGGTTATATCGCAGCTGATGTGGCGAGCGCATTAAATCCTTATCGCAATGCACCTAAATCTTTAAAATCTGGTAAAGGCACTACTTTCAAAAATGACGAAGTCCTTGAACATGGTGTATTGGCAGCTATGAAACAAGGTGGTAAATGGGGTGTTATCCGTCCAGATGGTACCGTTGCTATTGAGCCTAAGTATAAAGAAATTAAAGATGTTGATTATAAAACGGGCAATGTGTTAGCTCAAGTAGATAAGAAAACAGACACTTGGGTTACGCCTAAGGGTGTAGAAATCTCTGAAGAGGAAGCTTTAAAAGAACGTGTAAAACAAGAAGCAACTCAAGAGTATGCAAGCGATTCTTATGTAGAGTTTAAAGAAAAAGGCAAATATGGTTTTAAAACTACTGATGATAAAGTAGTGATTGCTCCACAATTCCGTCAAATCGTGACTGGATTTAGCGAAGACCGTGCTTTTGTTAAAAATGCTAAAGGTAAAATCGTAGCTATTGATGGTACTGGTAAAGAATTATTTAATGCTCCATCTAAAGAGGTATATAGATACCGTAATGGTCTGGCTGAATACCGCCGTTCCGTGAGTGGCTTTAATTTAGGTGGCCTTGTAGGTGGCTTCATCGTGGGTGGTATCCTTGGAGGTGCGCTTTTAGGTGGTCAACATTATCACGTAGGTGGTTTTGCCTATGATGGTGCAAAACGTGGCTATATTGATCGTTTTGGTAATATTGTAATCGACAGCAAAAAAGATAAAGTATGGCCTATCACAGCTTATGGTACGGTAATCAAAGATGCTGGTAATTTATACTTTGTGAATCGTAAAGGTGAAGTTGTTATTCAACCAGGCGATTACGATGCAGGTGAAATGGATAAATTAAATGGTCTATTAGCGTTAAGAGACAATAAGACTGAGAAATGGGGCATTTTCGATGTATCAACAGGTAAGCAAGTAGTAACCTTCAAATATGATTCTATTTCCTTTGCAGGGACTGATCGTTTAGTAGTTGTGAAAGATCATGTTAAAAACCTTATCGATATGAATAGTGGTAAATCCTTGTATTCTGCTCAAACAGAAGCAACTATTGAACCGTTCAACAACGATACTGTAACATGGGTTCATACTGGTAAAGAGGGCTATACAATCATAGATAATAATGGTCATATTTTATTTAGAGATACAAACAAACTTATTGAAGACGCTAAGTCCTTTAACCATGGTTTCAGTTCTGTTAAGTCTAAAGGCAAATGGGGAATCATGAACTCCAAAGGTGA
>OGDA01000901.1_pt1 | contig 12050 bp, 9 predicted proteins | sample 1570281 | NCBI WGS metagenome assembly OGDA01 (sample SAMEA2582184, study PRJEB24529) | metagenome
AACCAGGTCAGCGCCTTCCAGGAATGCGGTTTCAGTATCCATTGTAATCAGAGCCATCTGTTCCAGAGCTTCTTCTGTCAGGAATGCCTGGTGACCGGAGATAACAACCTTATCGCTTGCCAGCAGTCTGGACAGAGTCTTGTCATGTTCTTTCAGGTTGCTTCTGTCTTCGAAGAAGTATTCATGTTCTTTTTCGCAAACGTCCATACCTACGCCACGGAATTTGCCAGCTTCAACTGCGTCAGCCAGAGCTTCGGAGTCAACCAGACCGCCACGAGCAACGTTGATGAAGATAACGCCGTCTTTCATCTTAGCGATAGCATCCTTGTCGATCATGTGTCTTGTTGCGGGCATCAGAGGGCAGTGGATGGAGATAACATCAGCACGAGCATACAGTTCATCCAGAGTTACATATTCCAGACCCAGATTGGGGTTAGGGAATGCATCATAAGCGATGATGTCCATGCCGAAGCCTTTCAGAATGTTAATCATGCACTGACCGATTTTACCTGTACCGATGATACCTGCTGTTTTGCCGTACAGAGCGATACCTGTCAGACCAGCGATATCGAAGTTGAATTTTGTTGTTCTTTCATAGGACAGATGAGGCTTTCTGTTAACAGCCATCAGAAGCGCTGCGCCCTGTTCTGCTACGGACTGAGGAGAGTAAGCGGGTACTCTCAGTACGGGCAGACCACATTCTTTTGCAACATCCAGATCAACGCTGTCGAAACCTGCGCAACGCAGCAGCAGAACCTTGATACCCAGATTTTTCAGTTCACGGATAACTTCTGCGGGAACTTCGTCATTAACGAAAGAGCAAGTAGCGTCATGACCTGCTGCCAGATGAGCTGTAGCGGGTGTCAGTCTTTCGTTGAAGAAAGTGATTTCATAGCCATATTTTGCTGCTACGGGTTTAAAAGCGTCTACCCAGTAAGACTTTGTGTCAAAGAATGCAATTTTCATCGATATCTTCCTCCTAAAAATTTAAAAATTTGATAAGTGGATAGTAAAATTTTATAGCAAACAGAGCCATTCCCTCACTGCGAATAGGAAATATGTCTTACTCTGTTTGTTTTACTTTTAACAATATAATCTATTTTACCCCTCTTGTCAACCGAGTTTCTGTAAAATTGGCAGTTTTGCCAAACCCATTTTTCCCAAAACGCTAAAAAAACACCAGTTTCCGTCGAGGTTTGACTGCCGCTTTTTGGATATTATTTTTTTTACCCATAACTGCTAAAAATATCTCCTCTCACTGTACTATTTTTCAGTAAATAAAAAGAAAAACTCCCATTTTTTCATTTGGGAGTTTTTTCTGTCATGATTTTGTGAATTTTTCGGCGCAATGCGAATCAGTCAAACAGCTGAGAAATAGAAACGCCATTATGGATGCAGTTGATTGCATCTGCGAAAATATCTGCAACGGAAACCATTGTAATCTTGTCGATTTTCTTTTCCTCAGGCAGCTCGATGGTATCCAGAACCAACAGCTCCTTGATTGCGGATTTTTCGATTCTTTCGATAGCAGGACCGCTCAGAACGCCATGTGTACAGCAGGCATCTGCCTCGATTGCACCTCTTTCAATCAGCGCATTGGCTGCATTTGTAATGGTACCCGCGGTATCAATCATATCATCCAGCAGGATAACCTTTTTACCCTTGATGTCACCGATGATATTCATAACCTCGCTGACATTTGCCTTCGGTCTGCGTTTATCAATAATTGCAATAGGAATATTCAGCTTTTCCGCAAATTTTCTGACTCTTGTTACGCTGCCCAGGTCGGGAGAAACCGCAACAAAATCTCTTTCCAGAGAATCGCCGAATTTTTTGATGTAGAAGTCTGTCAAGAGAGGGCTGCCAACCAGATTATCTACGGGAATATCGAAGAAGCCCTGAATCTGCGCACAATGCAGATCCATTGTCAGCACACGGCTTGCGCCTGCGCTTGTCAGAATATTTGCAACCAGCTTTGCACTGATGGGATCTCTCGCTCTTGCTTTTCTGTCCTGACGAGCATAGCCGTAATAAGGCATAACGGCTGTAATTCTTGCTGCGGATGCACGCTTCATTGCGTCAATCATGATGAGCAGCTCCATCAGGTTGTTGTTGACGGGCTTGCAGGTGGACTGAACGAGGAACACGTCGCTGCCGCGCACGGTCTCGTACAGGGAGACGGAAGCCTCGCCGTCTGCAAAGCTCTTGACCTCGCTCTCGCCGAGCTTGGTGCCGATGATCTTGCAGATGTCCGCTGCCAGTTTGGGGTTTGCGTTGCCGGTGAAAATCTTGATGTCCTTACCGTGAGAGATCATGTTGATGTACTCCTCTGTTTATAAAAAATTTTTCTGAAGTTACTTTTTCTCGTGCGCCGCGCGCCACTGTTCCGCCCAGCCGGGCTTGTTGACCTGACGCTCGCGCGCGATGGCGAGGGAATCGGCGGGCACCTCGTCGGTGATGGTGGAGCCGGCGGCGATGTAGCTGCCGTTTCCGACCGTGACGGGGGCGATGAGGTTTGTGTTGCAGCCGATGAAAGCGTCGTCGCCGATCGTGCAGCGGAACTTTTTAAAGCCGTCGTAGTTCGTCGTGACCGTGCCGCAGCCGAAGTTGATGCGCTCGCCGCAATCGCTGTCGCCGACGTAGGTGAGGTGCGAGATCTTCGTGCCGTTGCCGATGACGCTGTTTTTGATCTCGACAAAGTCGCCGACTTTGACATGATCGCCGATCTTCGAGTTCGGGCGGACATAGGCAAAGGGACCGACGGTCGTGTGCGCGCCGACGGTGCTCTCATTGAGCTGCGAGGCGTTCACCTCGGTCTCGTCGCCGACCATGCAGTCGCGGATCATGGCGTTCGGGCCGATGGTGCAGTTCTTGCCGATGACGGTCCGGCCGCGCAGGATCGTTCCCGGCAGGATGACCGTGCCGCTGCCGATCTTGACGCGGGGGTCAATGTAGGTATTGTTGGGGTCCATGATGGAAACGCCCGCGGCAAAGTGCTTGTCGGCGATCTTGCGGCGGCACATGTCCTGTGCGGATCTGAGCTCCTCGTCGTCGCCGACGGGCAAAAAGCCCTTCGTGATCTCCGCCCCCTTGGGGAAGGCGGCGAAGGCGCCATGCTCCTTGAGCACCTTGCAGCACTCCTTCGCGTCCGCGGAGTAGACCGCGCCGCCGGAGAACACGCCCACGGGCAGCACCGCGCCGTTGACGATGAGCACGCTGCCCTTTTCATCCTTGAGGAGCGTTAAAAGCTCTTCCCCGTGTCTGGCACCGTCGACGTAGACAACATCGGCGTTTTCGGGGACGTAGGGGCGCATCATGTCGTGCGCCCGTTTGTCAGACACAATAAAAAACCGCTCAATGCCCCGCCCCATCAGTTCTTCGACCATCCACGTGAGAATGGGGCAGAACAAAATGGGCCTCAGCATCAGCGGTGCTTGTTCTTTTGTCAGTGTCATATCGTCCGGCATAAAGAGAACTGCCAACTTCTGATCCATCGGAGCTCATCTCCTTTCAATTCTACTCTCTATTAACGACATTATAGCAAAGATGCCCGAAAAATCCACCGTTTCTCACAAAAAAAACAAAAAATTTTTGATTTGGCGGCTTTACTTTTGTATTTTCAAAATTTCGTTTCAAAAGACTGCATTTTAGGTTGAATTCGCAATATTTTTGCGGTACAATGATAAAACTTTCGCATGGAGGAGGTGCTGTCATGCTGAATATCGTGCTCGTCGAGCCGGAGATCCCGCAAAACTGCGGCAATATCGCGCGCACCTGCGCGGCGACGGGGGCGCATCTGCATCTCATCAAGCCCCTCGGGTTCGACATTTCCGACCGCGCCGTCAAGCGCGCGGGGCTGGACTACTGGTACCTTGTGGATATCAGCGTGTACGAAAATTTAGCCGACCTTTTTGCAAAGCATCCCGAGGCGGAACGCGACTGCTGGCTCGCCACGACCAAGGCTCCGCAGGACTACTGCCAGGCGGAATTCAAGGACGGCTGCTGGCTCTTTTTCGGAAAGGAGACCGCGGGCCTGCCGGAGCCTTTCCGCGTGGCGCACTATGAGCGCTGCATCCGCCTTCCGATGCGGAAGGAGGCGCGCAGCCTGAATCTATCGAACTCCGTGGCGATCCTGACGTATGAAGCGCTGCGGCAGACGGGCTTTCCCGGTCTCAAGCACGAGGGGGAAATGCTCGAAAAAACGTAAGATCCCAAATTCGTTTTAACTGCGTAACCAAATCGTATGTGTATATTATGAGGAGGAAACAACATGAATTATAACAAGAAGACTGTTCTCGATGTGGACGTGAGCGGCAAGAAGGTGCTGCTGCGCTGCGATTTCAACGTGCCCCAGGACAAGGAGACCGGTGAGATCACCTCGGATAAGCGCATCGTGGCCGCGCTGCCGACCATCCGGTATCTGCTCGACCACGGCGCGGCGGTCATCGCCTGCTCCCACCTCGGCAAGCCCGAGGCCAAGTTTGACAAGTGGGTGAAAAAGCAGACCGAAAAGGGCAAGGACCCCGCGACGCTGACCGAGGAGAAGTGGAAAAAGTCCCTCGACAAGCTGACGCTTGCGCCCGTCGCCAAGCGCCTGTCCGAGCTTTTGGGCAAGGATGTCATCTTCGCGCATGACGTCGTCGGCGAGGATGCCAAGGCCAAGGCCGCGGCGCTCAAGGGCGGCGAGATCATGCTGCTTGAAAACACCCGTTTTGAAGCGGGTGAGACCAAGAATGACCCCGAGCTTGCCAAGGCCCTTGCCTCGATGGCGGAGCTGTACGTCTCCGACGCGTTCGGCACGGTGCACCGCGCGCACGCGTCCACCGCGGGCGTGGCCGCCTATCTTCCCGCCGTGTCGGGCCTGCTCGTTGCCAAGGAGCTTGAGGTCATGGGCAAGGCGCTCGACGATCCCAAGCGCCCGTTCGTCGCCGTGCTCGGCGGCGCAAAGGTCAGCGACAAGATCGCCGTCATCAACAACCTTTTAGACAAGGCCGACACCGTCATCATCGGCGGCGGCATGGCCTACACGTTCGCCAAGGCGCAGGGCGGCGAGATCGGCAAGTCCCTGCTCGAGGAAGACAAGTGCGCCTACGCGCTCGAGATGATCGAAAAGGCCAGGCAGAAGGGCGTCAAGCTCCTGCTGCCGGTCGATACCGTCGCGGCGACGGAGTTTGCCGCCGACGCAGAGCCCCACGTCGTCGACGCGATGCACATCCCCGCGGATATGATGGGCATGGACATCGGCCCCAAGACCGTCGAGCTCTTCTGCGCGGCGACCAAGGGCGCGGGCACGATCGTGTGGAACGGCCCCATGGGCGTTTTTGAGTTCCCAACCTTTGCGACCGGCACGAAGGCCATGGCCAAGGCGCTCGCCGAGAGCGGCGCGGTCACGATCATCGGCGGCGGCGACAGCGCGGCGGCAGCCGAGCAGCTCGGCTTTGCCGACAAGATCACGCACATCTCCACCGGCGGCGGCGCGTCGCTCGAGTTCCTGGAAGGCAAGGAATTACCGGGCGTTGCGTGCCTTTTAGACAAGTGAGAAAAATCTCTATTGATTTTCATATATTCGCATAGATCTTAGATTTAGACAGTAACAGGAGAAAAGACCCAATATGAATCGCAGATACCGTAAAACCATCATCGCAGGCAACTGGAAAATGAACAAGACCCCCAGCGAGACCAAGGCCTTTGCCGAACAGTTCAAGGCCATCCTTCCCAAAACCAAATGGTGCGACATCGTCGTGTGCGTGCCCACGGTCGACCTTTCTGCCGCCGTGCGCGCGTTCAAGGACAGCCGCATCGCCGTCGGCGCGGAGAACGTCTACTTTGAAAAGAGCGGCGCCTACACCGGCGAGATTTCCGCCGACATGCTCGCCGACCTCGGCGTGCGCTATGTCATCGTCGGCCACAGCGAGCGCCGCGCGCTCTTCGGCGAGACGGACGAGATCGTCAACAAAAAGGTCCTCGCCGCGCTCGAGGCGGGGCTGAACCCCATCATCTGCGTGGGCGAGAGCCTTGCCCAGCGCGAGATGGGCGTGACGATGGAGCTCATCGCGCTGCAGGTCAAGTCCGCCCTCGCGGGCGTGAGCGCCGAGCAGATGCGCCGCTGCGTCATCGCCTATGAGCCCATCTGGGCCATCGGCACCGGCAAGACCGCCACGGGCGAGCAGGCGGCCGAGGTCTGCACCTATATCCGCTCGCTCATCCGCGCGCAGTACGGCGCGCGCATCGCCCGCAGCGTGACCATTCAGTACGGCGGCTCGATGAAGGGCTCGAACGCCCACGAGCTGCTCTCGCACGAGGACATCGACGGCGGCCTGATCGGCGGCGCTTCGCTCGACCCCAAGGCACTGATGGAGATCGTCCACGCTGCCAACCAGGAGTAAGGAGGAAAATCGATGAATAAGACTCCCACCACGCTGATCATCATGGACGGCTTCGGCCTGTCCAACGATACCGTCGGCAACGCGGTGCGCGCGGCCAACACCCCCGTGCTCGACGGCCTTTTTGCCGAGTATGCCCACACGACGCTCCAGGCCTCCGGTCTTGACGTGGGCCTGCCCGCGGGCCAGATGGGCAACAGCGAGGTCGGCCATACCAACATCGGCGGCGGCCGCGTCGTGTTCCAGGACCTGCCGCGCATCACCCGCTCGATCGAGGACGGCACGTTCTTTGAAAATCCCGCCTACAACAAGGCGATGGACGACTGCATTGAAAAGGGCTCTGCGCTGCACCTTTACGGTCTGCACTCCACCGGCGGCGTGCACTCCACGCTCGACCACCTCTACGCGCTTTTAAAGATGGCGCACATCAAGGGCTTAAAGCGCGTGTATATCCACGCCTTCCTCGACGGGCGCGACACGCCCCCGACCTCCGGCCGCGACTTTGTCGCAAAGACCATGGAAAAGTGCCGTGAGCTCGGCGTCGGCAAGATCGCGACCGTCATGGGCCGCTATTACGCGATGGACCGCGACAAGCGCTGGGACCGCTTAGAGAACGCCTATGATGCGCTCGTCTACGGCGAGGGCGTGCAGGACAGCGACCCCATTCACGCCATCGAGGAGAGCTATAAAAACGGCGTGACGGACGAATTCGTCGAGCCCATCGTCTGCGACAAGGACGGCATGATCTCCGACAACGATTCGGTCATCTTCTTCAACTACCGCCCCGACCGCGCCCGCGAGATCACGCGCGCGTTCGTCGACCCCGCGTTCGACGGCTTCAAGCGCGAGTTCTTCCCGCTCACCTACGTCTGCAACACCGAGTATGACGCGACCATGCCGAATGTGCTCGTCGCCTTCCCGCGCATCAGCGTGAAAAACGGCCTTGGCGAGTACCTGAGCAAGATGGGCATGACCCAGCTGCGCATCGCCGAGACCGAGAAGTACGCTCATGTCACCTTCTTCTTCAACGGCGGTGTTGAGGCTCCCTACGAGGGCGAGGACCGCTGTGTCATCCCCAGCCCGAAGGTGGCTACCTACGACCTCAAGCCCGAGATGAGCGCCCCCGAGGTCGCTGACGAGTGCGTCAAGCGCATCGAGAGCGGCAAGTACGACGTGGTCATCCTGAACTTCGCAAACTGCGATATGGTCGGCCACACCGGCGTCTTTGAGGCCGCTGTCAAGGCCGTTGAGGCTGTGGACGCTGCTGTCGAGAAGGTCGTCACCGCTGTGCTGAACGCTGGCGGCTGCGCTTTCCTGACCGCTGACCACGGCAACGCCGAGAAGATGATGAACCCGGACGGCACTCCCTTCACCGCCCACACCACCAACGTGGTGCCTTTTGTGGCCGTTGGCTGCGGCGATGTGAAGCTGCGCGAGGGCGGCTGCCTGGCAGATATCGCCCCCACCATGCTGCCCTATATCGGCCTGCCTGTCCCCGCTGAGATGACCGGCAAGAGCATCATCGTGGAGTAAGCACTCTGTAAAAGAGCTTTCCTGAAACGCAAAAAGACCTCCCCGTGCAGGTGCTGCCTGCATGGGGAGGTCTTTTGCTGTATCGCTTAGTAGTGCAGCTGGTCAGCGGTCAGTGCTTCCAGCACCGGCAGCATGGCGGCTGCCTCGGCCTTGGCGGCGGGCAGATCCATATCGCGGTAGTTGCCGCATTCCACCTCGCTGGCACCGGGGATATCCCCCTCAAAGGCGGCCATGAAGCGGAAGGAATCCACGGTCAGCTCCAATGCCTGCGCCGGGGTCAGCCCGCGGGTGAGCAGGTAGAAGCCGGTGCGGCAGCCCATGGGGCCAACATAGATCACGCCGTCCTTCACCGCGCTGTTGCGGGCGTAGGTGGCAAACAGGTGCTCCAGCGTGTGGGCGGCACCGGTGGTCAGGTAATCGCCCTGATTGGGCTTCTTCATCCGGATGTCCCAGGTCAGCACATCACCGTCCTGGCGGCTCAGGTACATGCCCCGGTCCAGTTTGGTGTGATCGACACAGAAGCTTGCAATGCGTTCCATGATGTTCTCCTTCAGGATCAGGCCTGCAGGCGCTGGACGCTGCCGTGTGCGCAGTCCACAGCGACCATCAGACCGTCGCGGATGTGGGCGGTAGCGCCGAGGGCGCCCACGATGGTGGGCTTGAGCAGGGCCTTGCCGGCGATGGCAGCGTGGCTGTTCAGGCCGGCTTCCTCGACCACCAGAGCGGCGGCATCGCGGACATAGCTCAGCATCTCGTTGCTGGTGGAGGGAACGACCAGCACCATGCCGGGGCGGAACTTTGCCTTGACCTCCTCCAGAGTGCGGCAGACGCAGGCCTTGCCGCTGGCGGAAACCAGATCGGTCTTGCCGCGGCCTACGCCTACACCGGTGGCCAGGCAGTTGCCCACCATGTGGATCTTGATCATGTTGGTGGTGCCGGAGACGCCCACGGGGACGCCGGCGGTCACGACAGCCAGCTCACCGTCGTGCAGATAGCCGTGCTCTTTTGCCAGAGCGGTGGACTTTTCGATGAGCTCATCGGTGCTGGAGGCGAGTTCCATCATGAGCGGGGTGATGCCCCAGGAGACGGACAGCTGGCGCTGGACCTGCTCGTCCATGACGCAGGCAATGATGGGCTGCTTGGGGCGGTACTTGCTCAGCAGGCGGGCAGTGTTGCCGGACTCGGACACGGTGACGATGGCAGAAGCGTTGACGTCCTTTGCGGTCAGGCAGGCAGCGTGTGCGGTAGCGTCGCTGACGCTGATCTGGCCGGTGGTATCGGTCAGGCGGTTGTCGCGGTAGTGGACCTCGTTCTCGGTGCGCTCTGCGATGGCGGACATGGTCTTGAGGGCCTCCACGGGGTAGTCACCGGCAGCGGTCTCACCAGACAGCATGATGGCGGAGGTGCCATCGTAGATGGCATTTGCCACGTCGGAGATCTCGGCACGGGTGGGGCGGGGGTTGACCATCATGCTGTCCAGCATCTGGGTGGCAGTGACGATGGGCTTGCCGAAGGAGAAGGAGCGGTCGATGACGCTCTTCTGGATGCCGGGCAGCTCGGTGAAGTCGATCTCAACGCCCAGGTCACCACGGGCCACCATGACGGCATCGGCTGCGGAGAGGATGCTGTCGATGTTGTTCACGCCCTCGCGGTTCTCGATTTTGGCAATGATACGGATGTTGGAATCGTACTCATTCAGCAGGTTGCGGATGTCGTACACATCCTGTGCGGTGCGCACAAAGGAAGCAGCGATGAAGTCAAAGCCGTTCTGCACGCCAAAGATGATGTCCTCACGGTCCTTCTGGCTCAGGTAGGGCATGGACAGATGCACGCCGGGCACATTGACACCCTTTTTGGTCTTGATCTTGCCGCTGTTCAGCACGGTGCAGATGATGTCGGTGTCGGTGACCTGCTCAATGTGCAGCATGATCAGGCCGTCGTCCAGCATGATGGTGCCGCCGGGCTGCACGTCCTGGGGCAGATCTTTGTAAGTGACGGAGCAGATCTCCTTGGTGCCCTCCACCTCGCGGGTGGTCAGGGTAAAGGTCTGGCCGGCTTCCAGCATCTCCACACCGTTCTTGAACTCCTTCAGGCGGATCTCGGGGCCCTTGGTGTCCAGCAGGGCGGCAACGGGCTTGCCCAGCTCCTCACGCAGAGCTTTCAGCTTTGCCAGACGGCCGCCGTGCTCCTCGTAGGAACCGTGGGAGAAGTTGAAACGGGCCACGTTCATGCCGTTTGCAATCAGGTCGCGCAGGACATCGCCCTTATCGGTAGAAGGGCCCAGGGTGCAGATGATCTTCGTTTTTCTCATAAAATACCTCCAACGTTCACGCTATATATCTTGACGCAGCAGCCCAAGCTGGCTGCTCTCTGGCGGGCAGTGATTGCTTTGCGCCCGCGGCGGCAGTATACGCCAATATGGCTGTTTCAACAAACCATACCACTATACATTATAAGCTCTTGGATACAATAGCGCAAGAAAAATCTTTGCAAAGAAACTGCTAAGATTTCATCAGGTTTGAACAAAAAACTTTCCACCACAAAGCGCTTGCATAACCGGTGGGATTTGCTTATAATGAAGGTAAGCAAAAGTGCGACTGTTCCGGGGCAGCCCCGGAGGAAAATGGAGTGAAAACATATGGAAAAGCGTGTATTTTTGATCGTGCTGGACAGCTTTGGCATCGGCGCGGAGCCGGATGCAGCCGCCTTTGGCGACGAGGGCACCAACACGCTGGGGGCCATTGCAGGGCATCCCAATTTCAACTGCCCCAACCTGAAAAAGCTGGGCCTGTTCAACATTGACGGTGTGACCGCGGGCGAAAAGACCGACGTGCCCGCCGGTGCCTTTGCCCGCCTGCAGGAGCAGAGCATGGGCAAGGATACCACCATCGGCCACTGGGAGATCGCCGGTGTGGTCAGCCCGAACCCGCTGCCCACCTTCCCCAACGGCTTCCCGGAGGAGCTCATTCAGGAGTTTGAGGCAAAAACCGGCCACAAAGTCCTCTGCAATCTGCCCTATTCCGGCACCGAGGTGCTGAAGGACTACGGCGAGCAGGCCATGAAGGAAAATGCCCTCATCGTCTACACCAGCGCCGACAGCGTGTTCCAGGTGGCTGCCCACGAGGAGCTGGTGCCCGTGCACGAGCTCTACCGCTACTGCGGGATCGCCCGTGAGATGCTGAAGGGCGCGTACGGCGTGGGCCGTGTCATTGCCCGGCCCTTCCTGGGCAGCAGCGCCGAGACCTTCTACCGCACCACCAACCGCCACGACCTGAGCCTGAAGCCGCCCCGTGCCACCATGCTCGACCTGCTGAAGGAGGCCGGCAGGGATGTCATCGCCGTGGGCAAGATCTTTGATATCTTTGACGGACAGGGCGTGACCGAAAAGATCAAGACCACCGGCAACACCAATGGCATCGCCTTCACCAAGGCATTGCAGACCCGGGATTTCGAGGGTCTGGCCTTTGTGAATCTGGTGGATTTTGATATGCTCTACGGCCACCGCCGCGACGTGGCAGGCTACGCCGCCGCTGCCACCGAGTTCGATAAGTTCGTTGCCGACTTCATCCCCGGGATGCGGGAGGGCGACATCCTGATGGTCACGGCCGACCACGGCTGTGACCCCTCCTACACCAAGACCACCGACCATACCCGCGAGTATGTGCCGTATCTCATCTGCGGCAAGGGCGTCAAACCGGGCGTTGACCTCGGCACCAGACTCTGCTTCGGCACCATCGCACAGACCATCTGCGACTATCTGGGTGTGGATGCCTCCACGCTGGACGGCCAGAGCGTGCAGAGCGACATTTTAACTTAAACAGGCAAAAGAAAAAGGACTGCGTGAGCAGTCCTTTTTCTTTTGCAATTCTATTTACGCTGCATCATTTTCAGCGCTGGAAGCGTCGCCGCTGCCGGAGCCGAACAGGGCGTCCAGCACGGTGGAAGCGGCCTGATGCAGGGAGGAAGCCGCCTGCTCCACCTGCTCCTGGGTCGGCATACTGAAGGACGGCGATTCAGTGGAGCCTGCCGGGGCTTCTTCGCTGCCGTCTGCAGGGACCTCGGTGGAAGCGCTGGGCTCACCGGAGGCGTCGCCCTCGGCGGGCTGGCTGTCAGCGGGGACCTCTTCCGCCGGGG
>OGDA01000917.1_pt1 | contig 11945 bp, 2 predicted proteins | sample 1570281 | NCBI WGS metagenome assembly OGDA01 (sample SAMEA2582184, study PRJEB24529) | metagenome
GGCATGGCCAACACCGAGGCGCTGGACCGCAGTGCATACGGCAGCAACTTTGCCAACTACACGGCGTGGCAGAATTTCCTTGCCAACCAGAGCGAACAGGCTCGGAACGAAAACGACAATTACTGGAACAACCTCTGGAACACGGTAAAGAACATCGGCTCGGCGGCCCTGACGGCCTACGATGGGTACAAGGGGTACACCCAGCAGCAGTGGGAAAATGACTTTGCCCGGGAACAGTGGGAGTACAACAAGAAACGCACCGACCAGAGCGATGCCTTGAGTGCTTACCAGCAGGCGTTCAACCTGTACACCCAGGGAGCCGGGGATGCGGCCAGCGACGTGCTGAACCGGTACGGCCTGAACGCAAACGCTTTTGCCGGCTACAACGGCGCACCGGTGACCCGGGACGATCAGGCCGGCGTTCTGAGCACCGCGGCTTCTCTGGTGGCAAGCGGAAATCAGGAAGCAGCGGCCAACCTGCTGAAGATGTACGGGCTGGACAGCAATGCAGCCGGTTCCTATGGCACCATTGCAAAACGTCAGCTGGCGACCCAGCTGGCAAAGGCGGCAGCTACGAAGAGCAGCAGAAGTTCGAGAAGTTCCGGCGGCTCCAGCAAGAGCGGAAGCGGGTGGACAAACAGCCAACTGCTGACGGCGCTGGGTAAGTATCAGAGCCTGAAGGATGATGACCCGACCAAGAGCGTCTATGCGAACATTCTGGCCAGCGCCGGAATGCTGCCGGACGGTGACACGGGCACAACAGCCGCGACCGGAACTGGCAGCGGGCTGATCGCCCCGCTGGCGAATCCGAACAAGTGGGCCCTGCCCGGGGGAACCACGGGAGGGAGCACGGGTAAGAGTACCGGAATGCCGTACAGCAATGCCCTGAGCTATGCAAAGGGGTGGAGTGCAGAAGGGGTGGATTCGGATACGATCTATGCCAGGCTGGTCAACATGGGCATAAATGATGACGTGGCGGCCAAGGTCTGGAATGCGATGGGATGGTAAGGAGAACAAAAATGGCATGGACAGCAGAACAGATGGCCCAAAAGCGGGCCAAACTTCAGAAAAAAACCAATGCCGCTGCTGGTGGGGCAGAACCCCTCAGTCAGCGCAAGAGCGCTGACAGCCGCAACCCGTTAGCCCTTGGCAGTACGGGAAACTCTGTGTCGGACAATAGCAATCCATGGACGGCGGAAAAAATGGCCGAAAAACGTGCGGCACTGCAAACCCAGAAACAGCAGACGGGCACCGACCTGTACTCCACGGCGCTGGAGGATTACCGGACAAGGAACAACATGGGCTTTGCGGATGCCATGGACAACCGGAGCGACGAGCTGAACCGGCAGAAGGTGACAGTGAGCCCGGCGGGGAATACTCTGGGAACGTGGTACGGCCAGCAGGCCCAGAAGCTGAAGAACAGCTATGCGGAGTACAGCCAGCCGGAGGCCTTTGACCAGGCCAACCAGTGGTTTGACCAGCCTCGGAATCAGGAGCTTGTGAACAAGCTGCTGGAAAAGAAGAGCAATTATACCAGCTATGCCGAGACCGGCACCAGCAGAAACGGGGCCAGCGCCGGGGATGGTAGCATCGACCCCTTCCGCACCACGGGAATCAAGGGGAAGGTGGGCAACACCTACAGCACGGCGGACCTGAAAAAGCTGGGGTACACGGACACGGAGATCCGGCAGGCCAGGGAGTATCTGGACACCATGGAAGAAATCCCGGAGTGGAAGCAGCTGGCCCGGCGGACGGCAAACACCGTGGGCGGCGTTGCGGACACCGTGGCCGCTGCCCCGCTGATGGGTGCGGAGTACCTGGTGCAGGCCGGAAAGAACATCCGGCAGAGCAGCGAGAACCGGAAAGCACTGGAAGCAGAGCTTGCCCGGAACCCCCGCGAGAAGAACCTGTATGACCAGCTGATGGAAACTGACATGGACTACCAGCCCAAGTACAGCACCGGCGACCTGTTGCAGCAGGGATTTACCCGGCAGGAGATCGAGGACATGCGCAGCCGCATTGCCGGAACGGAAGCAAAGGGTGGCATCGACACGGAGAAGAGCGTGGGCTACCAGCTGTACAACCGGGGCCAGCAGCTGACGGGCGCGGCCCAGAGCGGCCTGACCGATGTGCAGCGGACCGTGCAGGGCGTGGCGACCAGCGCGGCAGAGAACCTTGCCGTGGCTGCCATCAACCCGGCGGCGGTGCTGCCGGTGCTGAGTGCCCAGGGCGCTGCGGATGCCATGGGCAAGAGCGCGGCCAAGGACGAAAGCGCAGGCAAGGCGCTGGTGGGCGGCGTGGCCAAGTTTGGCGCAGGATGGGCCATCAACAGCGTGGGTGCGGCTGATCTGGCAAGAACCATGGGCGCGGACTACGCCAGAAATTCCGTGGCGGGAGCTGTGGCAGACAAGATCCGGGCGCTGGCTGGGGATTCGGCCTTTGCGGCGGCACATCCGGCAGTTGCCAACGCCATTTCCGGCGGCATTGACAACGCCGTGCAGGCCTTTGTGGAGACCTACGCCGACAAGGCCATTGATGCGGCCCTGGGAGACAGCGAAGCTGCCCAGACCATGTTTACCACGGACACGCTGGTTCAGGCGCTGGAAGCGGGGCTGACCGGCGGCGCGTCCGGTGCACTGGGCGGCGCTGTGGGCACAGGGCTTTCCAGGATGAACGCGGGAGATTCCAGCCTGCGGGGCAACGTGGAGCGGTATGCCGCTCAGGACGAATACGAGCAGGCGCTGAAGGAACACCAGCGCCGGGAGGAGCTGGCACGGGAACCGGAACCCCTCAGTCAGCGCGTGGGCGCTGACAGCCCCCCTAATAGTGGGGCCCTTGGCATATCGGTGGAGTCTGATGGGACTGAAAAAGGCTCTGCTGACCTGAAAGCGGCGGGCCCTGCGGCTGAGGGCAACAGTGCGGAAACTGCTGCCATATCGGACAACTTGGCTGTGCAGACGTTTGCAGAAGCGGCGGCCGGTGACAGCCTGACAGGCAAGACCATCAGGCTGTTCAACCCGGAGGCCGGAAACGAGGCAAACCGCGCGGCTTTTGAGGAAGCCTATGGGGTGAAGTTGCCGAGCACGGCTGCGGCTACCTGGCGGATGCTGCGGGAAGTGGCGGCACAGCGCAGCCAGCAGAATGCTGTTGAGAACGCTGGGGAAAGTGTGGAAAGCTCCACGGAAACAGCAGCGGACGGTGCAGAACCCCTTAGTCAGCGCATAAGCGCTGACAGTCCCCCTAGTATGGGGGCCATTGGCAGGACGGGAAACGTTGAGCTGACAGCGCAGAATGGAGCTGACCGGCAGGCTGTGATGCAGTCGGTCCCTGTGGAAGAAAGCACCCTTGACGGGATGGACAGCAGCAACAGCCCGATGCGGGAGACCTACGGCATGGAAGCACCGAAGACGGAGGGCCAGAAGCAGGCCCGGACGGAGCAGGTGCTGCGGAGCTGGAAGGTGGGCGAAAAGGCGGCGCAGGAGATCAGCCTGAAACAGCCGGAAGGCGTGGACAGTGACCGCTATGCGGCGGCAGCATCCACTCTGTACCGGTTGGGCCAGATGGAGGACGTGAAGACCTTTGACCAGGCGCTGGAGCTGGCGGGCACCGGCAGCGGCATGGCGGCCAACGTGAACTATGTGCTGGGCAACCTCAAGGGCCGGAACGCGCTGAAGATCGCCTACACCTACGGCAGGGATGCGGCAGAGACCCGGTGGGCCAAGAGCCAGCTGGGCGGAAATCTGACGGAACAGAGCCTGACGGGCAGGGGTGAGACCATTTACAAGGGGACCTTGCGCAATGCGAACGACGCTGGAAGCCAGGTGATCGAGCTGAACGCGGCAGCAACCGGCACCACGGCGGTTCTGAAAAACGTGCTGCAGAACGGTGCGGGACAGGCAGACAGCCGGGTGCGGGCCTATGTGGACACGGAGACGGCCCGGATCTTCTTTGGGGACAGTGCACAGGATACGTTCGGCACGGTGCTGCACGAGGACTACCACTGGTACAACGCACTGGACAGCGAGGGAGCAAAGACTTTGCAGGACCATGCCCTGCTGTATCTGGCCAGGAGCAGCGGCTTTGAGACCGTGGACGAGATGATCCGGGAGAAGATGACCGACTATGCCCAGCAGAACCTGACCTATGAGGAAGCTGCCGAGGAGCTGGTGGGCGATGCCTGGCGAGGCATCTTCTCCAATGAATCCGATTTCAAGCGCTGGGTGGAGTTCCAGCGCGGGCAGGCCGAGAAGAACAGCGGCAGGGCCGGAACCATCCGCACCGTGATGAACCGGGTGAAGGAGATGCTGGGCGGCATTGTGAGCCGGGCAAAGGAAGTGCTGACCCTTGACCCCGACAACCGGGCGGCCCTGAAGGCCCAGCGCCTGGCCGAGAACGAGCGCAGAATTTTACAGGACGAATACTTTGCCCACGCTGAAAAAGCGATGGACAACCTGCGCAGTGCAAAAGAAAATGCCGCTGCCCTCAAGACAGAGAGCGCGGCGGAAGGACGCAGTATGCGGTTCCAGCTGCAGGAGGGGGAGGAAACCCTTGAAAAACAGCTGAACCGTAATCTTGGCCGGTTGGAACAGATGACACCGGCGGCTGAAATCACTGGAAAAGAAATTGAGTACGGTGCTACCAGCAAAGAAAATGCTGAAAATATCGTCCGATTCTTTGAATCCATTGGCGGAAAAGTAGAGCGTGATGGATTTGGTGTGGTGGAACTGACCCGCAAGGGAGCCAAGGCAACCGTGCAGCATGGAAACGGCCCGGTGAAGCAGATCGCTGCAGCGGCCATTCCCAACGTAATCCGGTACGGTGAACAAATTGGTTTCGTGGAAAACTGGAAAGGACGGGGGTACAACACTCATACCTTTGTGGCTCCGGTTGTGGTGGACGGTATCAAAATCTATGAGGCTGTTATTGTAAATGAGTATACTGTTCCGAATGCGGCGAGCAAATTCTATGTCCATGAGGTATGTGGTTCTGATGGTAGCCTGCTGACCATTGAGAATGGGAAAATAACAAAAAAAGAAAGCAGCCTTACCACGGTACTCAAAACCGAGCAGGGCGATGAAGCCCCTAAGCTGCTTTCTAAAAACAGTATAGCACAAGAAAATGCCGAAAGCAAGGGAAACAGCGAACCTGTGAAGAAATCGGTGCGGTTCCAGCTGAGTGCTCCGGTGGAGGTGGACAAGAACAAAGACCTTGTGGCCGTGCACAACCTGACCGCCGAAAACCTGCAGGAAGCGCTGGAGCTGGGCGGGATGCCCTCGCCGTCTATTGCGGTTGTGAAAGCCCAGGAAGGTCACACCAAGTATGGCCCCATCTCGCTGGTGTTCAACTCCGATACCATTGACCCCATGGTGAACCGGGCAAACCGTATCTATGGTTCGGATGCCTGGACACCCACCCGGCCCAATGTGGAGTTTGAAGTGAATTACGATGCGATGCGGGACTTTGAAAGCAAGGTGGATTCGGCAAGCAAAGATGCGTTTGAAGGAAAATTTGCGAACAGCGCTGCGTTACAGCGCCTTGGAATTGAAGAGACGAGCAGCTCCGACCGGGCAGAGCTTGCCCAGCGCCTGGAGGAAAACACGGCAGTGCAGCTGGCCTATCTGGAAGCGAAAGGTAAGACTGTGGAGCCGGCGTATAAGACAGAACGGGACCAGTTCGACAGCCTGGGCAATGATACCCTGGAAAAGGTGATCGAACACATTGGCGCGGATGAAATCAAAGCTGCATTCGAGGGTGGTGACTTTGACCAGCTGGATCAGCTGGCAGATAAAGCGGCGGACGCACTGGAAGAAAAGTATACTCACGGACAGCTGGAGGGCCAGAACCGGCGTTGGCAAATGCGCATTGACAAGATGAGGAATGACAACCGTGGACGACTGTATGGGATGCTGGAGCACGCCTACAAAATGCTGACCGATACCAATGCCGGAAAGCAGGCGATGGATGTGGAAGCGACCAGGGAGGCTATCCGGCAGGAAGCTCCGGCAGAAGATGTGAAGAACTGGGTGTATGACCAGTTGGGAAATGTTCTAGGACAGAAGGGAATCCGAAACGGAAAAGACCGTTTTACTCCGGCAGGGATAAAGCGCAGTTTTGCCCAGCTGCACAACAGCTACACGCTGGAAAACCTTGTGGCTGCTATGAATGCTCAGAATGCACGAGGGCAGGATACATGGGGCCTTTCGGCCAGCACCCTGATGAGCACGGCCACGGCGGAGTACCAGAACCTGGACGAAGTGCGGGCGGACAAAGGCCGCTTGCAGCAGATGCCGGAAGAAGAGTACAAGGCGCTGCTGGAAAAGGCAGATGACCAGATCAGCGATATCCTTGACAAGCTGCGGAGAGAGACTACGCCCCATGCAGACAACAGCTTTGAAGAGCGGGAAATCCTGGGCGGCATCCTGATGCAGGCCGCACAGGGAAAACAGACGGCGGCAGCCATTGGAAAGGCCTTTGCAAAAGAGGGGTATACCATTGGCAAGGACACGGCCCAGATGATCCTGAACCTGTACAAGAACGTGGCTGCTATTCCCACCGGGTACTTTGAAGCGAAGCCCCAGCGGGCCGTGGGCTTTGATGAGGTGCGGGCGGCGATTCTGCCCGACAACACCAGCAGCACCCTGATCGACAGCCTGAAAGAGACCGGCATTGACGTGAAGCTCTACAAAGCCGGGGACGATGCCCAGCGCACGGCCCTGCTGAACAAGGTGCCGAACGTCCGTTTCCAGCTGGCCGAACAGGCGGAACGGGACGCGCGGAAGAACACCCAGCGGCAGGCAAGCCGGGCCATTGCGGACAACAGCGCGGCGATGGAGACGCTGGCCCAGATGATGGGTGTGACCCACGGTGTGCGGATCAGCCAGGATTCCATTGACGGGCTGGCGGTGCGGTGGACAAAGGCCAACGGCAGCAGGGCCGACCGGACGAAGATTGCCGGAGAGACCCGGGCGCTGGTGGAGTACATGACGGCGGACGGGGCCAGCATGAGCAAGGCCAGCGCGCTGTCTGAGACCATTGCGGATGAGATTCTGAGTGGGGCCACCTACCGGAATACCGAGCTGTGGGACGAGTACCCGGAATACCACGACCTGAGCTACACGGTGAACAAGGACGGCCCGGCCAAGGCGGAGCTGGTGAAGCGGTACGGGACGTGGAGCGAAGCGGTGGCGGAGGCCCGGAAGCACGGCGTGAAGCTGCGGCAGGCAGAAGGCGTGCGGGACGGCAACCCGGCGGAAGTGTATGAATCCATCGTCAACGACACCCGGGCCATGGGCGGCACCAAGGAAGGGGCAGCGGCCTTGTTCCGGGGCGCGGCCCAGGAGGCAGGCGTGGACGGCGCGGCCAGCATGGAGAGCACCGAGTGGCTGGATGTGCTGATGAACGTGCACGATGCCATCAAGCCCAGGATGATGAGCCGCTTTGCAGATGCTGCCGAGTACGAGGATGCCAAAGTGGAGCTGGCCGACCGGATGCTGGGTGATATCCTGAACGTGCCGGAGATGACCGATGCACAGGCCATCTTTGATGGGTTCCAGCGCTGGCAGCGCCAGGCTGTGGCTGCTGCCGTGGGCGAGGAGAACGCGGAGCAGGCGCTGAAGGATCTGCGGAAGGTGCAGAAGGAGCAGAACCGGGAGTTCAACCGGAGGATGTATGAGAACAGCCGGAACGGAAGCCGAGATGAAGCACTGCGGCAGTGGACAGAGCAGCAGAAGCGGAATGAAAAAGCAGAAAAGCTGCTGGATCAGAATCTGGATACACTGGGGCTGGACATCACCAACTACGGCGACATGGCCGAAAAGCTGGACGTGCTGAAGGAAGCCTACGAACGGGAGTGGAAGGCCGAAAAGAAGCGACTGAAGGAAGAACGCCAGCAGATGCTGGACGAGATCCGGCTGGAAAACAAACAGTTGAAGCGGGAGAACTGGAACCTTTCGCACCAGGTGGCAGGAGAACAGCGCAGGGCTGACAGAGCTGAGTGACTGCTGGAATGGGAGCAGGAAAACCAGCGCAAAGCTCAGGAGTGGCAGGAAAAGCAGGCGGAGCGAAACGCAATCGCCATCACTGCAGCCCAGCAGCAGCGGGACGAGGACATTGCCATTGCAAAGAAGCTGGCTGAGAAGCGGGTACAGAAAGCTCGGGACGGCCGGCAGAAGGACGAGCTGCGGCGGGGCATCCGGGCCAATGCTGCCCAGCTGAACCAGATGATCCTGCGGCCCAGCAAGGACCGGTATGTGCAGCCCCACCTGATCCAGCAGGCGGCAGAGGTGGCAAAGCTGGCGGATATGACCCTGCTGAACGACCACGCCGTGGCCAGGCTGACGGCCCTGCGCACCAGCATCATGCAGTCGATGGGAGCCGAGAACAGCTCCAACGGCATCAGCGAGGACTGGAAGCTGAGCAAGGTGCCGGAGCTCATCGACGCGCTGCAGGCTGACCTGAATGCCAGCAAGCAGGCCCAGCTTGACCGGCTGAACCAGCAGCTGACAGAGGCCGAGGCACTGCCGGACAGCGAAAAGGCCGAGATGCTGCGTGACCGGCTGAGAAAGCGGATCCGGGAGACCGAGAACCGCACCTATCTGCCCATGACGGTGGACCAGATGCGGATGCTGAAAGCCATTACCACCAGCACACTGCATGTAATCCGGACGGCAAACAAGACCCTGAGCTTGCAGAAAGCCGAAGCGGTGGACAAGATCGCCAACGAGGCGGCTGCAGAGGTGCGCCAGAGCAAGGGCAACGATGGAAAGCTGCGGAGCGCCCTGACCAGGTACAACCTGGACATGCTGGGGGCTGGCCGTGTGTTCCGGATGCTGGGCGGCTACGCAAAGAACAGCCAGATGGAGAAGCTGGGCACCATGCTGAATGACGGCCAGCGGGAACAGACCCGGATCACTGTGGAGGGAACGAAGCTCTTTGACAATGTGACGGGCAAGGCGAACCTGAGACAGATGGAAAAATTCGCCGGTCCGGGCGCGGAGCTGGTGGACATTGGCCTGAAGGACAGCAAGGGTCGGGCTGCACCGTTGACCCACGCCCAGCTGTGCAGCCTGTACATGCACCTGCAGAACGCCGACAGCCGGGAGCACCTGCTGAACGGTGGCCTGACGATCCCGGATGCGGAGGAGTACAACAGGGGCGACATTGAGAAGGCTTACCAGAAAGGCCAGACCGTGAAGATCGGGATGCTGAAGGACAGCGCGGGAAACCCCATGGCCGACACCGTGATCCAGGCCGTGGAGAAGGCCATGACCGACTACGACCGGGCCTGGTGCGAGGACATGAAGAATTTCTTCGGCAGCTACACCACGAACCTGATCAACGAGACAAGCATGAAGCTGCTGGGTTACCAGCGGGCCACCGTGAAAAACTATTACCCCATTGCGGTGGACAAGACGGCGCTGGCGACCCAGATCGAGGGCGTGAAACTGGATGCCACCATTGAGGGCCGGGGCTTCCTGAAGAACCGTGTCAAGAGCCAGATGCCCATCCTGCTGGAGGAGTGCAGCAGCGTGGTGCAGCGGAGCCTGCGGGACACGGCAGCCTACGCCGGACTGGCGGCACCCATCCGGGATGTGCAGAAGGTGCTGAACAGTAGCATTGAGACCGAGGACGGCATCAAGATGCTGAAAAATGGTATCCTGAAAGAGCAGTGGGGCCAGAGCGCGACGAACTACATCGATGACCTGCTGACCGACCTGCAGACCACGCAAAGAAAGCGCTCGACCACAATGACCAAAGTGCTGGACAGGTTGCGCGGCAACTATGCGGGCGCGATCCTGACGCTGAACCCGGGCGTGGCCATTGCCCAGGCAGCATCTCTGCCAACGGCGGGCGCGGTACTGGGTGCGGATACCATGGCGGCGGTGGTGCCGTTTGTGAAGAACCTCTCCGGCAAGCAGCGGGCAGCGCTGGAACAGGAAATTGCCCAGCATGGGGATGTGCTGCTGCGATACCGACTGCGGGGAAGCCAGCGCGGTGAGCTTGCCAGCATTGGCGTGAGCCAGGGCGCGGCAGAAAAGGCCATGGACAAGCTGCCAAAGTGGGTGACCGGCTGGATCAACAGCATGGACGAGATCACGGTGGCGGCACTGTGGGAAGGCTCCAAGCGGTATGTGGAGCACCATACCAATGAGTTTGCAGAGGGTGCAGCCACGAAAGGAAGCGAAGCCTACTGGGAAGCCGTGAACAAGATGTATCAGCGGGTCATTGAGGAGACCCAGCCCAACTACACCACCATGCAGCGGGCGGGAATCCAGCGAAATCCGGATCAAATGACCAAGACCCTGACCATGTTCACGACCCAGCGTTTCCAGAACTACGGCATCCTGGCAGATGCGGTGATGGACTACAATGCCCAGCGGGAGCGCAGCCATGCAGACCCAACCGAGGAGAACCGGGTGGAGCTGAAACGGGCCGGGAAAAACCTGAACCGGGCTGTGACAAGCCAGCTCATCCAGACGGCAGTGTTTGCGGCAATGAAGATCGGCGCAGACTTCCTGCTGCACCGGTGGGACCGGGAGCAGGACGAGAACGGCGACATTACCGCGCTGAGCGCACTGAAGCGGTACGCCGACCTGTATGTGGGAAGTGCGGCAGGCACGTTCCTGTACGGAAGCGAGCTGTACAGCTTTGTGGGCAACGTGGCCGGGGGCAAGGACTATGATGTGGTCAGTGCCCCGAACCTGAGTGCTGTCAATGACCTGGGAACCGAGGCGATGCGGCTGTACAAGCTGCTGGCCACCGACACCGGCGAGATGGACGAGGAAGAGCTGGAAGCATACCACGAGAAGCTGCGGAAAGCGGCCATGACCTTTATGGAGGACGGACTGGAACTGAAGGGGCTGCCGGCCGGGAATGCGGCAAAGCTGCTGGAAGCGGCATGGAAATGGGGCGGAAATGCAGCCTATGCGGTGACGGGCGGAAAGTACGGCGAGAAGCTGAGCCTGAATTCCCTGCCCGCCAGCGCCACCGGGCAGTATGACCGGCTGTACAATGCCATCCGGAGCGGAGACACCGAGGAAGCGGCGGCAGCGCTGGGGAAGCTGGAAGCCATGGGCAAGGACGAAAAGACCATTGCCAGCAAGCTGAAGAACCGGCTGAAGAAATACAGCCCGGAAGTAGAGCAGGCGGCCAGGGCCCGGAACGAGGGTGATGACCGGAAGCGGCAGGAACTAACCAGAAAAATTGTTCGTGAACTGTATGATGGGCTGGGAGTCAGTGAAACCGCAAAATCGGATCAGGCAAGACGAGATGCAATTATCGACCTTGTGACCGGTGACAAGCGTGGTGGTAACAGCTACGGTGTGATCAACGAATTGGCAGACGAGCTGCTGGCGGGCAACACCGAGGGCGGCGTGTACGATGACCTGACTGAAGCGGTGGACACCGGCAGGACCAGCGACGTGCAGGATGAGATCCGGCGGCTGCGGACGGCGGGCAAGGAGGACGGCAGCATCAAGACGAAGATCACCGACGCGGTGAAGGAAGAGTATCTGGCGGGCAACGACCACGACCGGGAGAAGCTGGAGAAGCTGCTGACGAGCCTGACCAAAGAGGACGGGACGGCCATGTATGAGGAAAAGAACTTTGCCCAGTGGGTGAAGGACACGGCAAAAAAGGAGGAACAGGCAAAGAACAGCAAGGATGAGTGGGCAGGGGTGAGGTGAACCTCTCAGTCACGCTTTGCGTGACAGCTCCCCTAGTAGGGGAGCCAAGTTCACGTTGCTGCTCTTTTTGGGGGAGCCCTGCTTAGAAGAAAGGGAGACCGTTCGGGGTGAACGGCCTCCCTTTTGTATGTCCGGGGTAGTTGCACCCGGCGGGGCGTGATAGGATAGGGGCAGGAAGGGAGTGAAACTGTGAGCCAACTGGATATCAAGATCAGAAAGCTGCAGGACAACGGTTCGACGTTCCGGGCAAACATTGAGACG
>OGDA01000920.1_pt1 | contig 11899 bp, 10 predicted proteins | sample 1570281 | NCBI WGS metagenome assembly OGDA01 (sample SAMEA2582184, study PRJEB24529) | metagenome
TCCTTGTATCCAATTTGAAAATTTCCTACGTTTTCAAGCACAAGATGAGCATAACACTTCTTTCTTTTCTAATATTTCTTGGAAAGAGTTGCCTCAATCCATTTGCAAAATTACAAAAAAGCCGCAATAAATCATCTCAATACAGGCGAATTATTACGACCTATTCATTGAAATAGAATATCCTGACTTTATAGTCTTAATCCTTTTTTTCGCTTCTTCTTCCTGCGCAACATTTCCGCCATCTCCAGATTGGCTTCCGCATCGGTGGCGTTACAGGATGAACCGTGACCGTTTAGCAATCCTAATGAACCGCTGACAAGTTCACCTCTTGCAGTATCGGAAGTTGCGTTTGGCGTATCTGTTGTACAGACTTTCGGTATCAGATTCATACGTTCCCCATACCTGTTGCGCTGTAAGGCAGCATCAATCTTGGAATAACTGAAACGCCTGTCCACCTTGGAGCCGTTGAAATGGTAGCCATTCTTGGAGAATACCACACCCTGTATTTCGTCCGTCTGTCCTCTGTGACTGAAATGCACTTCCGCTCCTTGCCGTTTCAGATTGGCGACAAGCACGTTCCAGTTTCCACATCTGCCGACCTCCGTTTTAAGGATGTCGTAAAGCTCGTACTTTGTCTTATCCGGCTCTTTCAGTCGGTTACGTTTGACATTCTCCTTGCCGTTTGCCATGTGCAAGCCGTATTTCAAGGTAAGTTCCTTGCAGATACGGGTGTTGCGTAGACGCTCGTGCTTGTCGGATATGGTATTGCCGTTGTTGTCTATGCGGTTGAAGGCGATAATCTCCAACATGGACATATCTGTCCGTCTGTAAAAAGACTTTATGAAAGCTGCCACATGGTTTCTTGCCACCACCCGTGAACGGTAGGTTGCTATTGTCCTGTCTTTGCCCACACGTTTCTTGAACACCTCGTTTTCACGGTCAAATGCTTTGAGCAATGTTTCATACTCGCTGCCGATTCCCTGATAGGCGTTACGTACCATTTCCGCAGTTACGAATGCTTCGCGGTCGGAAATACGTTGGTAGTGCTTAATGATTTGCGCCTTGATGTTGTCAAGGGCATGGTTGATGTCCCGTGCCTCCACACTTTTGCCTTTCGCCTTGTTGCCCTTCACGTCCCAAAGGTCTTTCGGGATGCTCCGTTTACAACTGAACTGCGCTACAGTCCCGTTGATTGTCACTCGTCCCATGATGGGGACAATACCGTTTTTCTCCTTGCTGCCATTCACGTAGAACAGCACTTTGAATGTGCTTCTTGCCATACTCGCTGTTTTTGTCTGCAAAGTTATTACTCAACGAGTTAGACCATGTAAGTCAATCGAAGCCATACGGAGACACATTCAATGCCATGTGTTAAAAATCACATTTCAGCGGGTAATGATTTGGAGACCGTTCTTCTTCAATATTCCGCTTTTCTTTGCGTTACCCCATTTTTGCCATTGGCACCGTTTGGCGTTATAAACGCTTTTATACTAAGCCATTCAGCGCATTTTCGCCCTTTTCTCACTGCAATTCCAAAGATTTTGTGTAAATTTGCTTTTGAATTAAAACGTTTTACCTCATGGCTAATTTGAACAGACTAAAAGTCGTACTTGCAGAACAACAAAAAACAGGAAAATGGCTTGCAGAACAGATTGGTAAATCCAATTGCACTGTGAGTAAATGGTGTAGTAATTCTGTTCAACCAGACCTCAAAACCCTTAATGATATAGCTAATGTTCTTGATATTGATGTGAAAGATTTGATTGTTAGCAGTAATAAATCTTAAAACAATTTATTATCATGGAAGTAAACAAGAAAGAACTCAAAGAACAAGAGATACGCACCTTGTTCATTACCCCTGCACTCCAACAAAAGGGCTGGGCTGTAAGCGTAAATATGCGTGAAGAGTATTATTTCACGGATGGTCGAGTACTTGTTGTTGGCAACCAACATTCAGTAGCAGAGGGCAAAAAGGCTGATTATCTATTATACCATAATGGTAAGCCCATTGCAGTGGTAGAAGCTAAAGATAACAAACATGCCGTTGGGGGTGGTATTCAACAAGCTATGGATTATGCCCAAATCCTTGACTTGAAATTTGCGTACTCCAGTAATGGTGATGCTTTCTTGGAACATGACTTTATCACAGGGAAAGAAACCGAAATCAAATTAGAGAATTTCCCGACAGAAGAGGAATTATACAATCGTTATCTTGCATTCAAGAACTATACATCGGATGAACTTAACATAATAGAAACACCGTTTTATTATGATGCCCATAGCCATGAGCCAAGATATTACCAACGTATAGCGGTTGACCGTACAGTGGAAGCCATTGCAAGAGGACAACAGCGTGTACTTGTCGTAATGGCTACCGGTACTGGTAAGACTTTCACTGCTTTCCAGATTATCCATCGTCTCCATAAAAGCGGAGCAAAGAAAAAGATTCTTTATCTTGCAGACCGAAATATCCTCATTGACCAAACAATGGTGCAAGACTTCAAACCTTTCAAGAAGTTTATGACTAAGATAACTTCTGTTGGGGAAGGCGAAGAGAAAATTGACTCCTCATACGAGGTATATATGGCGTTATACCACCAACTGGTTGGAAAAGAGGGCAAGCCAGATCCGTTTTTGGAGGTGCAGCCAAACTTCTTTGATTTGATTATCGTTGACGAGTGCCATCGTGGTAGCGCAAAGGACGATTCTGCATGGCGCAAAGTATTGGAGTATTTCAGCTCGGCTACCCAAATCGGTATGACTGCTACCCCGAAAGCTGATGAAGGAGCAAACAACTTGGATTATTTCGGAGAGCCGGTATATACCTATTCCCTTCTTCAAGGAATCCAAGATGGTTTCTTGGCTCCATATCGGGTTACTGCCGACTTCATCAACGTTGATTTGCAGGGCTGGACTCCCGATGAAGGTGAAATAGATTTGTTAGGAAAGGAGATTGAACAGAAATTATATCAAAGACAGAATATAGGTTGTGACCTTGCCATTAAGTTAAGGCGTAAAGTAGTAGCACACAGGATTACCCAAATGTTATACGACATCGGTCGTATGACAAAGACAATCGTGTTCTGTTCAGATATTGAGGAAGCCGCCGAAATGCGAACACTGCTTATCAACATGAATAGCGATTTATGTAAAAAATCTCCTTACTACGTAACACGCATTGTCGGAGAGGACAAAGAGGGGAAGAAGCAGTTAGACAACTTTATCAGTGTTGACGAACCTTATCCGGTAATTGTTACTACCTCCGAACTTCTATCTACAGGAGTGGACTGCAAAACTTGTGGCTTAATCGTCATTGATAAAGAAATTGGCTCTATGACGGAATTTAAGCAAATCATCGGGCGTGGCACACGACTTAGAAAAGACAAAGGCAAGTGGCATCTGGAAATCCTCGACTTCCGCAATGCTACCGCAAAATTCAAAGACCCGTCATTTGACGGCGACCCTGAACCACCCAAAGGCGGTGAAAAAAAGCCGAAGCCATATCCGCCTGTTCCCTCAAATCCTCCAACAGCTCACGAACCTTGTGAAAAGTATCTTATCAATGGAAAGGATATTCGTATTGCTCATGAGATAGTATCTGTTTTGGGAGAGGATGGCAAAACCATGAGAACGGAAAGCGTTCAGTCCTTTGCGAGAAAGCAACTGTTGCGACACTATCAAAGTTTGGATGATTTCGTACAAACGTGGACTGAAGCAGAACGCAAACAGGCGGTTATGGATGAGTTAAAGGAATATGCCATCTTGATAGACGCAGTACGTGAAGCAAATCCGGCATTGAAAGATGCCGATATCTTCGATGTGATATGTCACGTTGCATTTGACCAACCACCATTGACGAGGAAAGAAAGGGCTAACAATGTAAAGAAACGTAACTACTTCGGAAAGTACGAAGGCAAGGCTCGTGAAGTATTGGAGGCTCTTCTTGACAAATATGCGGAGAATGGTATTCTTGACTTTGAAAAGGCAAATATTTTGGAGATTCCTCCATTCAACAGCATAGGGAAACCAACTAAAATCATAAAACTATTTGGTGGCAAAGTCGCTTTTGAACAAGCCATCAGAGAATTGGAATATCAAATATATAAATCAGCTTAAAAATGGCAGTAAATAATATCATAAAGCGAATCCAGAATATCATGCGTCAAGACGCAGGTATCAATGGTGACGCACAAAGAATTGAACAGATGACTTGGATGTTCTTCTTGAAAGTCTATGACACACAAGAAGAAACATGGGAATGGAAAGATGAGAAATACAAGTCCATTATCCCCGAGGATTTGCGTTGGCGTAACTGGGCAATAGATAAAAAAGACGGTGAAGCATTGACTGGAGAAGCCCTACTCTCTTTCGTCAATGAGAAACTGTTTCCTACCTTGAAGAATCTCCCGATAGATGCCAATACCCCAAGAGCTAAAAGCATTGTTCAAGAAACATTTGCAGACTTGAACCAGTATATGAAGAATGGAACGCTTCTGCGCCAAGTGGTCAACATTGTAAACGAAATCGAATTTGACGATGCTGACGACCGTCACACATTCGGAGATATTTATGAGGGAATTTTGAAAGATCTGCAATCGGCAGGAAATGCCGGAGAGTTCTACACACCACGTGCATTGACTGATTTTATTGTGATGATGCTCGACCCGAAATTGGGCGAAACCTTTGGCGACTTCACCAGTGGAACGGGAGGCTTCCTCACCTCGGCACTTAAATATATGGGCAGGAATATTGGCTCTGCGGCAGATGGAGAAAAACTGCAAAATGCCGTTGTAGGTCAGGAATGGAAACCGTTGCCCTACCTTTTGAGCATCACAAACCTGCTGCTCCATGATATTGAAGCTCCCAACATAACCAACTGTGATTCGCTTGGAACGAATGTTACTGATTTCAAGGAAAGCGACAAGGTTGATGTTATCGGCATGAATCCTCCGTATGGTGGTAGCACGGAAGACAGCGTAAAAAGCAACTTCCCAGTACAGTACCGTTCAAGTGAAACTGCGGATTTGTTTATCGCCCTTATCATGTATCGCCTCAAAGCTGGTGGACGGTGCGGTGTGATTATCCCTGATGGTTTCTTATTTGGTACGGATGGAGCAAAACTTGCACTTAAAGAAAATCTCCTTCGCAAGTTCAATCTACATACAATCATCCGTTTGCCGGGTTCTATATTCTCTCCATACACATCTATTGCAACCAACATCCTTTTCTTTAATAATGAAGAAGCCGAAGGTTGCGAAGAAGGATTCAAGACCAAAGAAACATGGTTCTATCGTCTTGATATGCCGGAAGGGTACAAACACTTCTCAAAGACCAAACCAATGAAGGTGGAGCATACCCTACCTATTCAGGAATGGTGGAAAGACAGGAAAGAAATTATCAGTGACGAAGTGGGTGAAAAGAGCCGTGTGTTCACTGCCCAACAATTGATAGACTTGGATTGCAATTTTGATCAATGTAAGTTCCCGAAAGAGGAAGAAGAAATACTCCCTCCAGCAGAACTGCTCAAACAATATTTTGAAAAACGTGCTGCGCTCGACCATGAAATAGACAAAACGCTTTCCGAAATTCAAAAGATTCTCGGCATTGACATAAAATCGTGTAACTGATAATTGTGAAGTGATATGAAAGATTTGACCATCTCAAACATAGAAAGACAAAATGTACTTAACAACCGTTTTGCGGTCAGCAAAGTACAGGAGCATCTTGACATTGAAGGAATGCTCTTTGAGGGAGAGTATCGCTTTACAAAAAAAATGGTTGCCGATTTCTACGAAGTAGAAGAACGAACCATAGAACGCTATTTGGAAAAACATTCAGATGAATTAGCAGCTAACGGTTATGTTTTATGTAAAGGTAAACATCTGAAAGAGTTAAAGTTACAATTTGCTCCCGTCATAAATGTCGGGAGCAAAACGACCCAACTTGGATTGTTTAATTTCCGCTCATTCTTGGATATGGGTATGTTGCTTACAGAGAGTGAGAAAGCAAAAAAAGTACGTAGCCTTATCTTGGATTTCGTGATTACCACCATCAATGAAAAGACGGGTGGCGGAACAAAATACATAAACCGCAGAGATGTACATTATCTTCCTGCTGCAATCACAGAAGAAAACTATCGCAAGAATCTCACTTCTGCCATCAATCAATATGTGGACGGACATCCCACATACAAATATCCTCAAATTACAGACTTTATATATAAGGCTGTATTCAAGGAGAATGCTAAGGAGTATCGGGAAGTATTGAAGTTGGATTCCAAAGACAATGTTCGACACACGCTGTATTCAGAGGTTTTATTGGTTATTTCTTCTTTTGAAAACGGTGTGGGGGCAGCTCTCAGTGAACGGTTTAAAGAAAATGGTGGCAGGTTACTTACCATTGACGAGGTAGAGCGCATTGTGAATGAACTTGCCGAACATCCGATGCAGAAACCTTATTTAAATGATGCCAGAACCAAAATGGCTTCAAGGGATTTCAGTTTCCGGGATGCGTATCATGGTAATATAGCAGATTATCTGCAAGCTGTTACTCCTGAAGAGTTTGAACGATTCATCGGTGACCAGTCTATTGATTTTGACCGTATTTTAGCGGACAATAAAGATGTACTGAAACGCTTAAAACAGGCAGAGGATGAGTAAGGAAATTATTTACATAGATTACGATGAAGCCCTAAACATCTATGGCAAAATGATTGATGCTAGCGATGGTGGCTTTGAAGGAGTGCGTGATGAAGGTGGCATTCGTGCTACATTGGATTTTGTACAAAATGATTTATACTATCCGACCTTTGCAGAGAAACTGACCTATCTGATGTATAGATTCTGTTCTGGGCATTTCTTCAATGATGGGAATAAGCGTATTGCGCTGACTTTGGGAGCTTACTTCTTACACAAGAATAATTACTACTGGCACGCTTGCATCTGTATGCGTACATTGGAATCTATCATTTATCATGTGGCAGCATCGAATATCAACCAAGATTTGCTGCTACGCATCGTCAATAGCTTTTTGACAAGTAAAGATTATGACGAAGAACTGAAAATAGATATTGCCAATGCCATGAGCAAAGGAGAGTTAGGAATACAAGGGGAGGATTACGAAAAAGATTAAATATGAAAACTATAAAAATTATCTTATTACTGTTCTGTATTATTTTAGGAATTAACGCTAAAGCACAAACAGTAGGTTATACTTATAAAGCACTCGCAGCTGAAGGTTGCAATATGAAATACAGTGTGGCTAAGCAAGACACCATTTATTCTATAGTAGCCACAGTACGTTCAGACAGAATGAATTTCCTCACTAAACCAACCATGAAAATTAGAACATTCACAGGTAAATATCTTGAACTAAGAGGAACTGTGATTGGGAATGGAAGTCAATCTGCTGGTGTTATAAGTGGAAATATTGTAATACCAATCACAGAAATTAGTTCTACTGCTCAATTTAGAATTACTCCACAGCAGTTTGAAATTTTGAATGAAGGTGTGGCAAAAATTCGTTTGTCTATGACTCCTATGAATCATGAACGTACTTTCAAAAAAGATAAGATAGGGAAAAAGTTATATCAGTTCTATCTGAATGAAAAACAAAAAGACGAAAACTTCTAAATCAGTTAGAATAAGATGAACGGAAAACAATTAAAAAACAGCATACTCCAGTGGGCGATACAGGGAAAACTTGTACCGCAAGACCCTAATGACGAACCGGCATCGGTACTTCTTGAACGTATCAGAGCTGAAAAAGCCCGACTGGTCAAGGAAAAGAAAATCAAAAAAGACAAAAACGAATCTATCATTTACCGTGGTGACGATAATTCCTATTATGAGAAGTTTCTCGCTACGGGAGAGGTGAAGTGCATTGATGACGAGATTCCGTTTGAGATTCCTAAAGGGTGGGAATGGTGCAGATTGAAGCATATGTGTTCTATGCAGGCTGGGAAAAATATATCAGCTTCAGAAATTTATGATAAAAAGTCAGTTCTTCACCCATATAGATGTGTCGGTGGAAATGGACTACGAGGGTTTACAAACACATTCAATGCAGAAGGACATTTTGCTATTATTGGCAGGCAAGGAGCATTATGTGGATGCCTTAATATAGAAAGTGGGAAATTCTATGCCACAGAACACGCTGTAGTTGTGAATGGCTTTGGTATAATTCCATCGTTGTTCATCTATTACTTTTTTACGGCATTGAACTTAAATCAATATGCAACCGCAACAGCTCAACCCGGTTTGGCTGTATCCAATATAGTTGAAGTATTTATACCTTTACCTCCGCTTCCTGAGCAACTACGCATAGTCTCAAAAATAGAAAAACTACTTCCGTTAGTCAAAACTTATGAACAAGCACAGAATGGACTTAACGAACTTAATGCCTCACTTAACGAGCAATTACGTAAATCGATTCTGCAAGAAGCAATACAAGGTAAACTTGTACCTCAATGTTCAGACGAAGGTACAGCCCAAGAATTGCTCGAACAGATAAAATTAGAGAAGCAGAAACTCATCAAAGATGGCAAATTAAAAAAGTCTGCCTTAACTGATTCTGTCATCTTCAAAGGTGACGATAACAAGTATTATGAGCAGGTAGGCAATGAGAACATTGATATAACAGAAGAAATACCTTTTGATTTACCTGAAAACTGGACTTGGGTTAGATTTGGTCAATACGTAAGAATGTCTATCGGAAAGACACCACCGCGAGGGGAAACCAAGTATTGGGCAAATGGTAAATATCCTTGGGTTTCTATTTCAGATATGTCTGATTATGGATTGGTTACAACGACAAAAGAATCTGTTTCAGAATATGCCAAAAGTTTATTTGGAGAAATATCTCCTGTCGGAACTTTAATAATGAGTTTTAAGTTAACGGTAGGCAGGACTTCTCTTCTAAATACTTCGGCATATCATAATGAAGCAATTATATCCATATATCCTTTTGTAGATAAAAATTATCAAGCAAGGAATTTTCTGTTTCACATTTTGCCGATTATATCTAATCTTGGAGATACCAAAGATGCCATAAAAGGTAAAACACTAAATTCTAAGAGTTTGAACAATCTTTTATTACCACTTCCGCCTCTTAATGAACAAGGGCGAATAGTGGCTATGATAGAATTATTATTTGATAAGTTGAAATAAATTATTTATTTGACAAGTTATACGTTGCTGTTCAGACAATGGCGGAATACCGATTGGTAGCTTGTAGAATAAATCCTTATTGAGGTGCGGAATTGCTGCACCTCTTTTTGAATTTCTCAATGCCTCTTTATAGAACAAGATGAAAGCCAAAATACAAGGCTTCCACATAACCGAAGAAAGCCATAGCTGTTTGAATGTGCTTCCCATATATCCATCTTGTGGAATAGAAAAAACTTCACCTGAATTTTCACCATCCACAAGAATGATATTATCTCCAGCATAGACAAATCTGCCTTTTTCTATAATGGTTGCAGATGATTTTCCACGTAGGAACTTTGCATCAAGGCAAATGCCCTTTCCGTTTCTTTTTTCACCGTCTGTTAGTTGGCATATATCTTTCAAGCGTAACACAATCCAGCTATTGGGATATTCAAAAGGAAGTTCAACTTCAACGATTTGCTCATTTATCCTCTCATAATACTTGTTACAGTTTTAATCTTTTCAACAATTCGAGTTTGTTCCTTTAAAGGGGGAACAGGGATTAAGTATCTGTTCAATCGCACCATTGTCAAGGTTGCTACTGTAGTTCCATCAGACTCTGATAAATATTGGTTTGCAAAAGCAGACGATTCAAAAAATAATTTCAAATAATACGGATTCAAGCGAAAAGGATTACCTATACATAAAACACTACCGTCCTTGTAATAGAAAGGATTGTTTGTTTCAACAACATAAGTTTTACCAAGTGTCCCAACTGCCGTCATCATTAGGTCTCCAATTTGCGGAACTCCGCTTTTAGAGAACTCATCGTATAATGATTGTTCTATAAACAAATCGTTATCAACATGACCCCAATCAGCCATTTTACCAATTTCTCTTGCTCGATAAAATGGAATTCCAGAAGAACGCCAATCTCTTTCGTGTACTCTTCGAGCAGACCAAATATTTAAGACACTTCCTATTCTACACCATTTCCAATCATCAGGTATTTCAAATGGTATTTCATCAGTAATATCCTGCTCTGTTTTACCAACCTTCTCGAAGTACTTGTTATCGTCACCACGGAAGATAATGGAATCGGTTAAAGCAGACTTTTTAAGTTTGCCTTCTTTGACAAGTTGCAATTTCTCTTGCCGTATTTGTTCAAGTAATTCTTGGGCTGTACCTTCCTCTGCAATCTGTGGAACTAATTTACCTTGTATTGCCTCTTGAAGAATGGACTTTTTTAAACTATGCCATATTTCTTTATTTATTTGGTTGAGTCTATTTTGACTATTTCCATATTGATAAATATATGGGTATAACTGATTTAATTTTGTAACAATGCGAAGTTGTTCTTCTTGTGGTGGAATAGGTAACAAGCAGTGCTTAATAATGAGTTGATTTATGTTGGGATCTTTTCTTGAACCTGCTGCAAAATCCATCCAAAATGGTCTTTGATATTCAATAAAAGTATGGATGTAATCCATATTACAAAATCCATTAGGCTGGATGGCACATACAGATTGGTTTATAGTTGTATCAAAATGCAAGATACAGTGTTTGCCTATTGTCCCAGCACCACCATACATTGCAACACACACTGAGGTTTGGGGTAAAATAGAAAGATTGTAGTCTATAATTGCTTTCGAGGTTATTTGTATTTCGGTTTTGTTCAAAATTCCATTGTTCAAGTCTGTTGTACGTACCCAATTGATATTGCCATTTTTATAATAATCTGGATTCCTACTTAATGGCGTAGAACCACTTGTTGTTTCAAAAATATTTCCAATTCTTTCCCATTGCCACCCATTTGGAATCTCAAACGGAATCTCCTCATCGATGCACTTCACCTCTCCGGTAGCGAGAAACTTCTCATAATAGGAACTCAATGAATTAGGCAATACCATACATTATTATGATAACGAATTGTTTAACTAATAATGTATCTGACATGAACATTGAAAATTTTGAAACGTATCTTCGTCAAGGGAATATGGCGGAGAACACAATTGCAGCTTATCTCTATGCCGTAAAAGAGTATTATTCCCGGCACAAAGAATTGAACAAGCGCAATTTGCTTGTGTATAAAACCTATCTCATTGAGAAATTCAAGCCTAAGACAGTGAATCTTCGTATTCAGGCAATGAACAAGTATCTTGATAGCATGGGAAAATCTCGTTTGAGATTAAAATCCGTCAAAGTGCAGCAGCGGAGTTACTTGGAAAATGTAATCAGTAATGCCGACTACGCTTTTCTAAAAAACAAACTAAAAAAGGAGGAAAACCAAGAATGGTATTTCGTAGTTCGTTTCCTCGCAGCAACAGGAGCAAGAGTCAGTGAACTAATCCAAATGAAGGCTGAACACGTGCAGATGGGTTATTTTGACATCTACACCAAAGGTGGCAAAATACGTCGTATTTATATTCCGAAGTCCTTGCGCAAGGAAGCCACAGAATGGCTTAGCAAAGTCAATCGTACCACCGGCTATCTTTTTCTTAATCGCTTTGGTGAGCGTATCACTACAAGAGGGATTGCGCAACAGTTGAAAAACTACGCAGCCAAATACGGATTGAATGAGAAAGTGGTTTACCCCCATTCATTCCGTCATCGCTTTGCTAAAAATTTCTTGGAGAAGTTCAACGATATTTCTCTACTTGCTGACCTGATGGGACATGAAAGTATTGAAACAACTCGTATTTATTTGAGGCGTAGCAGTGCCGAACAACAAGAGATTGTTGATAAGGTCATAA
>OGDA01000925.1_pt1 | contig 11865 bp, 9 predicted proteins | sample 1570281 | NCBI WGS metagenome assembly OGDA01 (sample SAMEA2582184, study PRJEB24529) | metagenome
ACGGAACCGTCTTTCATCCATCCTAGGGGGGGGAGTATACGTGCATTAATTAATTGGGTTAACATTCGTGTTATGAGTTAAATTAGGGTTTGTTTTTTGGTACAATAAATTGATTGTCTGGCAAAATTAGATACTTTTTTGCATTTATATACTATAATTCAAGAGATATTTTTAGTAAATACGGAAATTTAGGCTTGGATATTTAGTAAAGGAGAAAGGGGTCTGCATCTTTCCAGCAAGGGAATTTATGACGAAAAGTAGTGATGGCTTCCAGGCTAAGTTCAATGGTTTGTATTTTTTCTTCCGAATCGGGAGTTCCTGTCAGGTTTTCTCCTTTAGGTCCATATAAAGCGCAATACCCCGGATAACACAGCCCGTTGCCGTCCTGTCCTGTACGGTTCACACCGCATACATAACATTGATTTTCAATGGCACGTGCGCATAATAATGTATTCCATGCCTGAATACGTGGAGTCGGCCAACTGGCTACATATATAAGGAGGTCATATTCATTGTTCACATTCCTGCTCCAGACAGGAAAGCGGAGGTCGTAACATACCTGCAGGCAGATGTTCCAACCGTTGTAGGGAATGATTACTTTCCGGCTACCTGCCGAAAAATGTTCCGCTTCGTGTCCCATGCGGAAGAGGTGGCGTTTGTCATAGTAAAATTCCTGTCCATCGGGAGTGATCAGGAAAGCCCGGTTATAATAAGAACCTTGTTCTTCACAAATGAAACTCCCGGCCAATGACAAATGAAATTCTACGGCATAATTTTTGAGACTCCGGAGCGTGGTACCGGAAACCGGTTCGGCTAATAGCCGGCTGTTCATGCTGAATCCTGTTGTAAACATCTCCGGTAAAACAACAATCTCCGTCGTTCCGCGAAGAGGTAATAGCTTTTCACGGAGCAAACGGAGATTTTCCTGTTTATTTTCCCAGATAATATCTGTCTGTACAATCGAGATCTTCATGAATAATCATTCAACGTCTCCAATGGAGAAGTTCTCGGGATGTTTTCCCTTGAAATCTTTGAAATAAAGTTTTATTTCACGCATGTCCTTTTCAATGTCTCCGCTGGGCATGATTGCTTTGGTGGAGGTGACTGTTTTCGTATTGTAATCGATTCCGATCAGCACGATAGGGACCTGCGCTTTCAATGCGATGTAGTAGAATCCTTTTTTCCAGTTGGGGTTGCGTTTACGGGTTCCTTCTGGAGTGATTGCAAGATGAAACTTAGGTCTTTTGGCAAAGACCTCTGCCATTTGTTCTACCAGTGAGCTTTTGCGTCCTCGATTTACGGGAATGCCGCCTATGGCCTTGAACAAGATTCCTAAAGGAAAGAAAAACCACTCTTTTTTCATCATGAAACTGGTTTTACGGCCTATCGCTCCATAAAACAGTTTGCCGATAAAGAGGTCCATATTCGTTGTATGGGGTGCCGCACAGATTACACATTTATCATAGTTCGGTACCGTTACATTGGTTTTCCACCCCAACAGGTGATAGTAGATAAAGCTATATATTGCTTTCTTCATCCTTAATTCAGTTTCGCGATAGCGTCAATGATTTCATTTACCTTTGCATTGAAGTCCGAACGGAATTTTTTGTAGAATCCTTTCACATTACCCGGTTCTGTATGACTGATTCGACTGATGAATTCATCTTGCATTTTTATAATTTCCACCATCAACTCGTCAGCTTTCTTTTTGTCGGTACCCGGTATAAACTTACTGTTGATCAGACACTCTGAAAATAATTCACCTGCGATATAATTTACGTTTTTTTTAAGTTCTCTTCTCTTTGCCATTATTCCAAATGTTTTATGTGAGTATATAGAAAATATTTTCGGTAAAGATAATGACTTTCTTTGGTTCTGAGTAATAAATTTGAAATAATTAAATAAATCCGTGCTCTGTCTGTCCGGTTGTCCGGTCGTCTGGGAAGGGGCCGAAATAGGGTGTAGCCATCCGCACGGCAGGGCTACACCCTATTGTCCGGATGGCTACACCCTTTGCTTCATAAGGCTACACCCTATCGGGATACGGGTTAAGTTTCTTAAAAAGAGAATCCTAAATTTACGTAGAATCCCACGTCTTTGGATTGATTGGAATATCCTAATGAAGCTTCCAACGGACCGAACATACTGTCCAGGCCGTATCCGATACTGCAACCGTAAATCCGGTTACCTTTCAGGATTTTGAAAAAATTGTCATCACTCAAGGCGAAATTTCCGGCCAACGTGATATAATGTTTGCTACCCATGCGTTGGCGTAGTTTCAAGGAAGCCACGGCAACGGAATTGTGAGTTAGTTCTATATTGTAAATTCCTGCAAACGGGAGTTGTTGAGGAAGGTAACGGCCGAATACATCGCCTCCTAACGCATTTTCATAAGCATAAGGGATCTCTTGGCCGATCAATACCCTGCCGTAAAGTGCCGGGATCAATGTCAGGCGGTTACTTATGGAGAATACACTTTCCCAGGAAGCACTGAGTGCAGAGAAGGGGGCATGTCCGTTATATCGGGCAAAGTTGTCTGTGTACAGCGAATAAGCTCCGGAGAAGTTACTTCCCTTAGATGGAAAATACCCTTTGTCGAAAGTGTTGTAACGCAATTGTGCAAAATAGCTGATGAAATATTCGGAATTGACATTCATCGTAAATTCCGGTTTCTTGAAGAGGAAATCTTTGTATTTGAAATACTCGATTCGTGCTCCGAACCCAAACCGAAAGTTTTTATACCATACATCCGAAAATCCAAACTCACCGGAATGATATTTGTAAGTAGTGTTATAGGCACGGTCACCATGATCGTAAATGTTGATGTCATTGTATTGGAACATGTACGAAAAGTTGACGTTTCGTTGTTGCATCGGCTCCAATGTATAGTCTACCCGTGCCATGTATCGTTTGCCCAATCGCCCGGTGACGGAGACTTTGGAGGGAATATGAGTCTTTAACTGTGCCGTAGCGTTTATTAATAATGAGGCTATCTCTTCCGAGTCGAACCGGATGCCTACATTAATCGTTTTCTCGTACTTTTTCTCTAGCAGGAAGTTTAGTTTGTAACCTTCGGGAGTATCGGTCAGTGTATAACTGGCATTTGAGTAAGACTGGTTTCCACGCAGGATGAACAGTGCTTGCTCAATCTGACGCATGCTGATTCTGCTGTTTTCTTGCAGTTTACATTTCTTCATTAACCATTTCTTATCGTTTTCTTCTACATCGGAGAAGGTGATTTCTTCCACATGCAGGGTCCGGTCCTTTGAGAACATGGTATAAGGGCCGTGCGATTGGGGTACGAACGTGTCTGCAATGCCGATTTTCTTTTTGAGAGCGAGCAGAGAAGTCCATTGCTTGCGGGCTGCTACTTCTCCCCGGTGCATCAGGGAGTCGATGGCTGCGGGAGTAAAACTGGCCGAGGAATATCCTTCTACATTTACCTTTATATAAGTATCGGTCAGGCCGACATTGCTTTGATGGTTGTTTTTAGTTGTCAGGTCGATGATTTGAGAGAGTATGTCCGGAGCGCTGTTTAGTTTGTCGATTCCTTTCAGATTGTTTTGTACATCTACCCCGATGATGATATCCGCCCCCATCGATCTGGCCACATCTACAGGGTAGTTGTTGATCATGCCGCCGTCAATCAGGATCATACTATCCTTCCGTACCGGGGTGAATACTCCCGGAATAGCCATACTGGCCCGCATAGCTGTGGCAAGTATTCCATTGTGGAACACAATCTGTTCGCCATTTACGATATTTTGTGAAACGCAGGCAAAGGGGATGGGAAGTTTGTTGAAATCTACGGAATCGTGATACCCCACTGTCAGTTCCGTAAAAAGATTGGCCAGATTTTGTCCTTTTATGATGCCACCTGAAACTGCATCTTTGGGACTTTTGGTAAACGGAAACGAAAAAACATATTTTTCTGACTTTTCACGTTCATTGAGTGACATGGCGCTACGTTTCACCCGGTCGCTCAATAACATACTCCAGTCCTGCAATCTCACCATGCTATCGATTTCCGCAGCATTATATCCAACGGAATATAAGCCCCCCACGATAGCTCCCATACTAGTGCCGGCAATATAATCAATCGGGATACCGGCCTCCTCCAATACCTTCAACACCCCGATATGAGCGACACCTTTCGCCCCACCGCCTCCCAGCACCAAGCCAACCTTTTTCCGCTCAGCCATCACAGAAGGCACCAACATCAACCCAACCAACCACAATAAAAGGAACTTCCTCATCTAGATATTCTTTCCGGCAAATGTAGCTGGTTTACTCGAAAACGCAAACGGATTCATCTAGAATAAAACGTATGTTTACCTATATATAAAGTTTATCGCTATCTCATCTATTCTATAAACCATGCCGTGAACTGTATAAACCAAGGCGTGGTCTGCACATTCCACGGCGTGGTTTATACAGTTCACGGCGCTGATTTAAGAATAAATACTTATTCGCTATGGAATGCATAGGTTATCGGAGAGCTATTTCAATAGGAGAGGAACATTTTATTTCCGGAACATAAGTGGGCAATCGATAGTATTTGATACGGCCTCCCTAAAATTAATAGGCATTTCTCGCTCAAATCGATTTAAGAACACACGACCAGAATAAAGCTTCTTATAAATCAGGGTCATAATTTCATCAACGATTTCCATTTTTTCAACTGGTGCAGCGGTATAATGTCTCACAGAAAACATGTACATACATGATCGGAATCAAGTATGTACGTGTTTATCAAAAAATAATATAGCCATCAACTTACTTTTTTCCAGCAAGGTAGCAGCCGGAGCAATATATTACTTTTTCTTTTTCAGCAGCATGACCACAGGATTCGACTCTTCATCCAAGTTTGCGGCGATCTCCTTCAACTTTCCTTTTAGCTGGCCTTTCTCGTAAGCCTCAACTAAGTCCGGGGCATCTAGAGTTTGGCAGATAGCTATTTCGGGGTTTCTTGGCTCTGATGTTAGAGAGACTTCTTCCTTATTGATGAAATCATCATTGTATAGAATATAGCTGAATAAGGCATTTTCTTGTTTATCATACACCAGATCTTCACCAAGGAAACCTTTAAACGTCGTAAAGTCAACCTCTTTTCTCATGGTTCTCATAAAACAGTAGCGATCGGTGATGACGGTTGGAAAAAGAAATACTTTAGTATCCATGGAGGATATGGAAGGGCTTCTTACGATAAAAGGACTCAGATTACCATCCGGCAAGTAATGGAATATGGTATCAGACGATGTATTGACAAGTATCCATTTATCCCGATCCGGGAACGTAAGATAAAATTCCGGCGTAATGATAAACTCCCCTTCTGTTACAACCGGAGTCTCAGTCCCCTTAGAGGGAATTTGGATCTCATGAATGATACGGCCATCTTGCTTGGAAATAATCAAATGACACTCCCGCTTGCCTTTTTCCGATGGATAACTCTTATAGCAAATCAAATGATCACGATCATAATTAAATATATAATTATAATAACTGGTATCCGTGAACTTAAAACTCCTTTTATAGTTTCCCAATAAGTCATAGACACCTATTTTTCTCGCCGGATTATCCTTGACGAATATCTCATCGTTATCCTCATCCAAGACAAGCCCTGTAAGCTGCGTGTATTCCTCACCGCTTTGCCCTAAACGGTTTATCTTCCTTAGTCCCTTTCCGTTTCTATCGAAAACAAGAATCTCCCCATCACTGCCCCGATTCGTCACCAGCATGATATCCTTTCCGATCGCTTTCACGGCACCTTTAGTTATAAAATCATCCGTGGTTTCCAACGCAATGTATTCCACGTCCATAAGATCTTGAAGTATCAATTCCTTTTCCGGATAATCGGCCATGACATCAACCCTTATAAGGTTATCGACAGAGGAAGCGGACCGATTGCCACATCCCATACATCCGACTAAAGCGAGTAGCATAGCCACTGCGTTCGTAGTTAATTTTCTCATTTTTTATGATGTTTAAAGTCTTTCGTTCAATGTCATTTCTTGCTCTTTAGCATTTTCTCCCGGTCCATCATTCGTATCATCTCTTTTACCTCATCGGATGTCTCCGGCAGTTGTTGGATCAGAGATTGGAGTTCATCTATAGAAAGCTGGCTTTTCCGATTATCTGGAGCCAGCATGGTTTGCTCCGTGATACCCCGTTTGGACATATCCGAATTTAATGACTCCAAGAAAGGCCGGGTAAAAGTCAGGTTACTCAGATCCGACTCGTTTTTCAACAGTTCCTTTGCGTAAGTCACTTGAGCGAATACACCTCTCTGTAGCTCCTCCGCATTCTTGAATCCGGAGATATCCGGATGGCTATATAGGTTCGCGATCTCACGAAGCAATTCTACACGAGTACCCTTCACCTTCCACGCCCGATAAAGCAGACGGGCCGCCTCCTCTATCTTACCCGAGCTTCTGGCGCTCATGGCACGAATCTCCATGACCATCTCCGATTCCTCCGGCAATTGATTGATCAAGTTACGCAAATCCACGATAGAAATCTTGCTCTTTTTTCCATCCGGGTCTATCATAGTCTCCTCCGCCACATTACGGAAGAACATATCCTCATAGAAGGATTGCAGAAGCGCCCGGCTAAACACCATCGTCCTCTCGTCCGCTTTTTTCTTTAAGCTCTCATTCATATAAAGTACCAAGATAAAAAGCCCTCGCTGGCGATCCTCCTCACTCTGGAATTTAGACACGTCAATCTCACTATACATATGCGAGATCGCCGCCAGGAAATCCAGTCGTTCCGGATTCTTCTTCCATGCCTCATAGTAGAGACGGGACGCTTCCTTATATCTCCCGTCTTTTTGGTAAGTCTCCGCACGGAAGGCCAATAATTGATTTACCAAGAAACGATTGGGTTCCAATCCCTTTTCCGCCCGGTCAAATAAGTCGTAAGCCCGCTTCCGGTCATACGTCTTACCCAAGGCGGAACCCAATAAGAGGCATACCTCGACCGAGGTCGTATCCTGCTCATATGCCATATCCAAGATATCTACCGAGGGCATATACAGACCGGCATAATACTTCGAGGCTCCCCCATATTTCAAGGTAAGGTAGGTGGAATCACCATCAGCCAACAAACTGGAATAGACAGAATCCGCCTGAACAAATTGTTTCACGATATATAGCCCCAATCCTTTACTACGCAATAATTGACGATTCCCGGGATTATAAAACAAGGCGGTATCGCAAATCGCTATTCCTTCCGATATATAATCCGGGCTACTAGCCCCCATCCGATACAATGAATTCACTAACGCAACCGCCAACCCCGCATTCTCACGATTCAAGTTATACGCCTGAAAATAAGCGGTCGTAGCGGAAGGATATTGTTCCATTCGAGTATAGCAATCGCCAATCGCACGGTATAAGACAGTATTATCCTCATTCTGAGCTTGCAATTTCTCATAGGCATCAACTGCTTTCTCATACTCCCCCAATTGGAAATACAGACGTGCCAACTGATAATTAGCGTAGAAGTTCGAGCTATCGGCGGATAATACCTGATGAAAATATCGCTCGGCATCCTCCGCACGGCCTAAGTTCGTCGCCGTCCGAGCCAAGATGTTTAAGATATCCAAGTTCGTCGTATCCATAGAAAAGCAAAGACGGTAATAGTCATAAGCCTTCTGATACCGAAGCATACCCTCATAAGCCTGCCCGATAGCGTTCATAATCTCATAATTCGAAGAATCAGCTAGTGTAAGGCTATCAGCATGAGCGATCACAGCCGCATATTGCTTACGGTTCACCAAGTCTTGCCAATTAAACTCTTGAGCATTTCCGGGAAAAATAAGGCAACAAAGTAACAGAACTGTAACTAAATTACATTTCGCATTCATATCTGTATATTTTTAAGATTACTGATTAAGCGACCAACATAGCCTCTATTCTTATTTCACTGTAACCGGAAAGTAATAGGCACCGTATATAAGACGCGGACCGCCTTTCCGTCCTGACGACCGGGAGTCCACCGGGGCATCATTCCGATGACTCGCAAAGCTTCCGCATCCAAGGAGGGATCTATCCCCCGTATGATTTTAGGTTCCACGATATTTCCTTTCTTATCTACCACAAACGAACAGATCACACGACCTTGCACTCCCGCTTCCTGCGCATCCGTCGGATACTTTATGCTTTGAGCGATAAACTTTAATAATTCACGATCCCCTCCGGGATATTGCGGCATCACGTCCACTACCGTCAAAGTCTCTTCCTTCGCTTCTTCTACCGGACTTTTCAAACGGAACGTAATCGGGACCGTATATTTCACGGCGACCGCCTTTCCACGTTGCATTCCCGGATTCCAACGAGGCATAGTGTTTATTACCCTTACGGCCTCCTCATTCAATAAAGGAGTCACTCCCCGAAGCACCTCCGGATTATTGACGGAACCATCACGCCCAACGATAAACGAGCAGATTACACGCCCTTGCTCCCCGTTATCCTGACTCTCTTTCGGATACTTTATATTCGTGGCTATGTATTTCAACAACTCCGCATCCCCACCCGGAAAACTAGGCATCTTCTCTACCACGGTAAATACTTGCTCGTTCATCTCACGGGATTTGGAAGATAAGGACAAATGGGTATTATTTGTCATATCAGCAGCCAAGACCTCTTGAGACTCCCTTCCTTGATAGCTGCATCGCAAAATCGCATTCGCAGGGACCTCCAAAGAGAAAGCCCCTTTCCTATCCGTGATAGTCCCCTCTTTACCGCCCTTCACCACAACTGATGCCCCGATCAAAGGCTGCCCGGTCTCATCAACCAGAATGCCCGTAGCCGTCACCATAGCGTTCGAGACCGTAGCCTCATTCGCCAGACGGACAGTCAAACGGGCTACCGCCTCGATATTACTTAACAGCATCAAGATCCCTACCAATGGAATAAATATCAGATATTTCGTACGTACGATACCCGGGCTCCGCTTCTTGTTCATCATCATAATCCGGTTCTTCAGATGCAGCACATTGAAACTATTATACAAAGTAGTAACGGACTGATGATGAGCCAATCCCAATAAATGGTATTGATAGCTCTTACTATCGTAACCAGACTGGATCACCGTGTTATCCGCCAGATACTCCAGATTATGCCTAACCTCACGCTTCAATAACCATACAAAAGGATTAAACCAGCAAGCCATACACATCATCTCGCTCAAGATCACGTCAATCGAGTGCCATTGGGATACGTGCGTACATTCATGTGTCAATATCTCATCCGTTTCCTTATCCGAATGACTCTCCGGATGCAAGAAGACCATACGGAAAAAGGAGAATGGCCCGGCGGCCTTCCGCAACGCATAAACCGGAGTTTCATGAATAACAACACGCTCACTGGTATGAGCCAACCATAAGATACTGCTTAATTGCACGAGAAAACGTCCGCATAAGAACGCTACGATCCCCCAATAAATAAACCCCAAAGATCCCAGCAACCATCCATACCAATCCACGGACGCCGCGGCATCCGCTTTCGCCGTCGCCTCAGGCAACATAGCGGAATACATATAAATCACGTCCGCTATAGGCTCTTGTTGCCTTACCCAATCTTGGATGTTCAGCAAAGGATAAAACAGAGCCAAGCCAAAGAACGCCAGCAATATCGCACGACGTAGCTTGAAGAACGTGTCCTTATAGAAGAACAACCGGTAGAAGGCGTAAAAGAGTACAAAGGCTACATTTACCTTCAATAAGTAGGCAAATTCCGGTGTCATGGTATGTGGGATTTAGGTTATTCTTTTCCTTTCTCAATCAAATCGATGATATCCTTTAGATCATCCGTAGAGATTTTCTGATCTTTCGCAAAGAAAGAAACCATTTCTTTATACGAGTTAGCGAAATAATTCGTTACCACGCCGCCAAGGAACGTACGTTTATATTCCGTTTCCTCTATCAAAGGACGGTATTCATACGTATTTCCATAACGTTTCGCCTTCACGTACTTCTTTCGCTCCAGATTCTTGATCACGGAAGCGAGCGTCGTATAAGGAGGTTTCGGGTCCTCGTATTTGGCCAGCACATCTTTCACAAAACAAGGACCGATCCGCCAAATCCAGCGCATCGCCTCTTCTTCCTGCATCGTTAGCTTCTCCATAAATCTTATCCTTTTATTAATGTATATCCACAAAGCTACGAAATAGTCGTAAACGGCATGCGGAAGGCACGTTAATTAACATTAAATAAGAATCACAAGACCTGCAATCGTGAATTATTGCAACTTAAATGTGATCGGCACCGTATATTTCACGGCTACCGGCTCGCCTCTTTGCGTGCCCGGTGTCCAACGAGGCATCATTTGCAAAACTCGAACCGCCTCTTGGTCTAATGCCGGGGAGATTCCTCTAATGACCTTGTAATTCGTAAGTGTTTCTTCAATGCTATATGAAATAATTGAAAAAAAATTTGCTCTCTTTGGATACTTTACATTCTTGGCTATAAATTTCAAAAGCTCCGCATCACCGCCGGGAAACTTCGGCATCACCTCTACTACCCTAAATACCTGCTCTCCATTTTCCAGCGTATCTTCGTCCTCCGCTTCCACCTGTACTTGCTCTTGTTTTTCTGCCTTTGTTACATCTGTCGGAACACTTTCTTCTTTTTGTTCCGAAGACTGTCCGCATCCTACGCACATCGCCAAAGCGAACAGGATGATCATTGTGTTCATAATCGCCTTTTTCATTTTCAATCCGTTTTAATGTTATTTATACCGTTATTACACATACTTACCAACCTCTAAGCATACCCGGATATTACGTCGGTTTCGCAAACATACGAAATATTCGTAATATAAATATAAACAATATGTTAAATAACACTAATAGCCATCAAAGACATAGAAAAGATAAAAGAACATAGCTTCTATCGCTAGATTATTACAAGAAGTACAACCGAGCGATACATATCGAAGTCAAATAAGCGAATAGAACACAAAAACCGGATTGCCCTCCTCTCCTTTTAAGTCCAACTCCTGCGGAATCGTGATCGAGTGAAGCGACTTATATAAGTTTAGCTCATACGGGGTCACTACTTGTACCAGCTCATCTTTTATGACCCTCCCCCAGACCGGGAAATTCCGATAACTTCTCGTACCCTGCATGCCATGTTGAAGGTTCGCGTCCGCCAGTTCATAGATAGACCCCGGCATCTCGCATTTTTCCACGAGTGTCTTTCCCGTTTTTTTATCCACAGAGGCGATATAATAGCCTTGGTTATACAATAAACGGAAATAATAATGTGCCGGAAACTCAATCATATCTTGCACAAAGATATCCTTGGGGTCCTTTTTTTCAATTCGCAAATTACTCATGTCCGTAACATCCAACGAACGAATCACTTCCGCATCCGAGTTTTTCAGATCAAGGACACAAGCCGCACTTATTCGATCCGCCGAGATACAGAAGACCGTATCATTACTACCGGTCTTAAACAACACGGAGTTTTGCGCATCAGAATAAGCGGGGGCGATACTTGTCGTGAACCCGCTCTTCTCATGGGGTAATAAAAAGGAATAAAAATCATTCTTGATCGCTATCGTATCCCCTTTCCTCGAAAATAGGCCCAATCCGAATCCCCCTCCGTTGAAAGGCTGAAAAGGGAATGATATGGCGGCGAAACGATCCTTTCCGATATGACGCATATAGATTACCGAATACTCATGGGTGGATTGTCCGATAAATTCACCTTCCAACGTATATTCCCAAACTCGATTATTACTAAATAAAAAAAGGCGATCATTACGTTCGTCCACTTGGATACATGGCAGAATACCTCTAAATTCACCCTTCCCCTGCCCTTCTTTTCCCAACGTCCGGATAAAACGCCCTTGCCGATCG
>OGDA01000930.1_pt1 | contig 11823 bp, 5 predicted proteins | sample 1570281 | NCBI WGS metagenome assembly OGDA01 (sample SAMEA2582184, study PRJEB24529) | metagenome
GATATGAATAAAATCGCTTTTTTGGCATTAATGCTTGCCTTGGGGCTTGTCGGTGGTTGTGGAAATAAGAAGGAGGAGAAAAAAGAAGAAAAAGATTTGGCCCGGATCAGCCAGAAACAGGACCAAATCGAGGTGAAAGCTGCAAAAGCCCGGCTGGCTCCCTTTGAAATGGAATTGGTCAGTAATGGCAAAGTTAATGCCCGTCGGAAAGCGGTTTTGGCTTTTATCACGAATGATGTGGTCAGGAAAGTACATGTGAAAAATGGAGAAAGGGTGAAAAAAGGAGATCCCATCGTGAGCGTGGACGAACTGAAAGCCGGTCAGCAGTTGGAAGCTGCCCGCCTGAGCTGGGAAAAGGCGAAGCTGGAATTGAGGGGACGGCTGATGAATGAGGGGATAAATTCATTGGAAGATACGCTGGACGAGCGTGTAATCTCTAAAACCCGGCTGGAAAATATCAAATTACAGATCGGTTATACCTCTGCGGTTAAAGAATATGAAAAAGCGGTGTACGATTATTCGAACATCACGGTGTATGCTCCTTTTGACGGCGTGATCGCCGATCTGGAGGTGAAGGAATACAATCAGTCCTCTGCCTATAAAGAGGTTTGTTCGGTAATCGACGATGCTACCATGGAGATTGTGTTTAACGTACTGGAAACCGAGATCGCCCATTTGAAGGCAGGGATGGAAGTAGAGATTACGCCTTATGCAAACGATAAAGTTACCCTGAAAGGCACGGTGACTGAAGTGAATCCGAAAATCGATGAAAACGGTATGGTGAAAGTCAGGGCTACAACCGATAATCCCAAAGCAGTGTTGGTGGATGGAATGAATGTCAGTATATTGGCTAAACGGCAAATCGCCGATAAATTGATCGTTCCGAAAACAGCGGTGTTGCCGCGGCAGGGGAGAAAAGTCGTGTTTGTCTACGAAAACGGCCGGGCTATATGGAAATATGTCGAAACAGGATTTGAAAATAGCCGGGAAGTGTGTATCGAATCGGGATTAAAAGAGGGGGAAGAGGCTATTTACGAGAATAATCTGGGGTTGTCGCACGAGTGTGAGGTGACGCTGATAAATAAAAAGGAGTAGTAGTTCCTGAAAACACTTGGAAGGTGAAATTATCTGCTTTTTCTGTCAATACTATTTTTGTCGTACTGATGCTTTTAGGGATCAGTCTGATTCCTGTGTTGTCTTTGCAGTTGCTCCCTTCTTCCCGTTCGAACGATTTGTCGGTATCTTTCTCTTGGGATAATGCCGGCCCCGAATTACTGGAAATGGAGGTGACGACCAAATTGGAAGGGGCTTTGGCGCGGACGAGAGGGTTACGGGAAATTGTTTCGGAGACCGGGAATGGCTGGGGAACAATCAGGCTTTCTATCGATAAAGAAGAAAATATCGATGCCATTAAACTGTATCTGGGGTCTGTGGTCCGTTCGGTGAAAAGCGGATTCCCGGAAGGGGTACAGGTGTCGGAAGTACGTGGAGGAGAATACAGTTCCGGTAAAGAAGCTAAAAAAGAACGGCAGCTTTTATTGACTTACGGTATTTCAGGGCCTGGTACTACTCAGGATGTCTCCCGTTTTGCGGAAGACAATATCTCGAACATCGTCTCTACCATGCCGGGGATAGAAAGTGTGACGGTAACCGGGGCTGTTCCCATGGAATGGGTACTGATTTACGATCAGCAAGTGCTTGAAAATATCGGTATCAGTGCTTCCGATATCCGCTCGGCTTTGAACAATTATTATATGCGCCGGGATGGGGGAAAAGTATTGATCGATACCGTTCCTGCCAAAGAATATGCTTATATTATTTTCCGGGGTAATCCGCTGAGTCATGAGATCGATATGCTGAATATGCCGATCAAGACACTGGGGGATCGGATTGTTTTATTGAAAGATATCGCAACCCTGGATTATCGGGAGAAGTCTCCTTCCTCCTATTACCGGATCAATGGTCTGAATCAGTTGAATATCAATATTTTCGTAGAAAAGAATGCTAATGTGATCGACCTTTCGGCCAAAGTCAGGGATAAGATGGATTTGTTGGAAAAGGATTTCGGCGGAAAATATTCTTTGCAGATGGCTTATGATGCCAGTAAGGAACTGGAAGATGAATTGAACCAGACGCTTTTCCGGACCTTATTGACGATTTTGATTCTGCTGATTTTTGTGTTTCTGGTGAGCCGGGATTTCCGCTATTTGTTGATTATCGCCGTTTCTTTAGCTGCTAATGTGCTGATTGCTTTTGTTTTCTATTATTTCCTGAAAGTAGAAATTCATATTTATACTCTGGCAGGGATAACTGTGTCGTTCGGTATCATCATCGATAATGTGATCGTTATGGCCGATCATTACAGACATCATCGTGACCGGAAAGTATTTATGGCTATTCTGGCTGCGACGCTGACGACGATGGGGGCTTTGACCGTCATTTTCAATATGAACAATGAGATCATGCGGAATATGTGGGATTTTACTACGGTTATCATTGTCAATTTGTCCGTATCATTGTTTGTAGCTCTTTTCTTTGTACCGGCTTTGATGGAAAAAATACCGTTGCGGAAAAAAGAAGCCAGAGTGCGTGTTGCCCGCAAGAGAAAAGTTGTAAAATTTACCTGGAAATACAAGCGGTTTATCGGGTTCACCTGGAGATTCAGGAAAGCATGGGTGATTTTGGCTATTCTCGGATTCGGATTACCTGTATTTATGATTCCTTCTTCAGTGGACCGCGATAAGTCGTATGCCGAGACCTATAACCGAATCTTTAGCAGCGAATGGTTTCTGACGATCAGGCCATGGATGGATAAGCTGTTGGGAGGAAGCCTGCGCTTGTTCGTGGAAGGAGGAAAAGGGGAGTGGAGGCAAAATGACAATAACGACCGTATCCGGACCTCCCTGAGTGTAGTGATGACAATGCCGCATGGAGCGACACTGGAACAAATGAACGAGGCATTTATGAAAGTGGAAAATTTTGTCTCCGGATTTCAAGAAGTCGACCTTTTTACGACGAGTATCAGTTCTGCTAACGAGGGAAGAATGAAAATCACCTTTAAAGAAGAAGCCGAGATGACCGGTTTCCCCGAGATGCTGAAGAATGAGTTGGTGCGTTATTGTAATTCGATCGGGAATGCCGATTCACAGATTTCCGGAGTCGGAAGGAGTTTTTCCAATAGCCTGGGAGACGGTTACCGCAGTGAAGAGCTGAAGGTGGTGGGATATAATTACCGGCAAGTGATGAAGTATGCCGAAGTCTTGAAGAACAAGCTATCTGAAAACCGCCGGGTGAAGAAATTATATATCGGAAATGCCCGGAATCCCGAGAAAATGAGGGAGTTTGTGGTGAAAATCGATAAAGCTAAACTGGCCCGTAATAATTCGAATGTCAATGATATTATGTGGAGATTGAGGAGTTTGTCTTATGCCCGGGATGAGTATACTACGGCTTATATCGATAACGAACAGACTTCTATTGTTATCCGGCCCAAAAATACGGTGGAGACCAGTATCTGGGAGATGCAGAATTATCCGGTACAGGGCGATAAAGCCACTTTCCGTTTGAGTGACGTCGGCACGATCCAATATGAGGATACGTTCGATAAGATCACGAAAACGAATCAGGAATACGATGTATCGGTACAATATGATTTTATCGGGGATTATATGTTGTCGAATAAGGTGAAAGAGAGAGTGATGAAGGAAATGAACCAGAGTATGCCGATCGGTTTCCGGGTGAAGGAAGGCCGGGATTATTGGGGAGGATACTGGAAGATGAGCAATGGGTTCGATCGGCGTATTCTGTATATCTTACTGGTATTCTGTATAATTTATTTTATCTGTGCCATCTTGCTCGAATCCTTGAAGCAAGCGATGATCGTAATGCTGATCGTGCCTTTGTCGTTTATCGGCTGTTTTTTGGGTTTTTACTGTTTCGGGCTGGTATTTAACGAAGGGGGATTGGCGGCCTTTATCCTGATGTGCGGATTATCGGTGAATGCGGTGTTGTATATTCAGAACGATTATAATAATAAGATCATTGCGGGAAAAGCGAGAGGGTTACAAACTTATTTGAGTGCCTGGAATGCGAAAATTATTCCGATTCTGCTGACGGTTATTTCCACAATTTTGGGATTTATCCCTTTCCTGATCGGAGGTAACGTGGCCGATTTTTGGATCAGCCTGGCGATCGGGACGATGAGTGGCCTTATTTTTTCTGTATTGGTGTTGATGATTTATCTGCCTTTGTTTTTTATGCGTAGGGAAGATAAAGCGGGATACAGACGGAAAAACAGTGGGATGAAGGAAGAGGGAAGAAAATGGTTAAGTCATATTAAATTGAATAAGATACGGGGATTCATCAAGCATTGATGTTTTCCTTTTTGGTCATTAAATATTAAGAAAATGATTGGTTTTTTACTCAAACGTCCCGTCGCGGTAATCATGAGCACCATTGCCTTTTTGGTATTGGGGGCAGTGGCTATGTTTCAGCTACCGGTTTCATTGATGCCGGATGTAGATATTCCCGAGATCAGTATACATTACACTCAGGATAATGCCTCGGTCAATGAAATAGAAAACAGTATCACCAACTTACTGAGAGGGCAGCTGCAACAGATTCCGTCATTATCGGACATTACTTCCGAATCCAGGGAAGGGAGCGGAACGATAACCATGAAGTTCGAATACGGCACTTCGATCGATTATGCTTTTATCGAGGTCAATCAGAAAGTGGATGCTGCGATGAACAGCTTCCCTAAAGAGATGCAACGGCCTACGATTATTAAAGCTTCGACTTCGGATATTCCTGTATTTTATATTCAGTTGAATTTAAAAAAATTGGAATCGGATATCAAATTCCTGGAATTTTGCGAATTTGCCGATGCCGTTTTGAAAAAGCGGTTGGAGCAATTGCCGGATGTCGCGATGGTGGATATTAGCGGGATGTATCAGCCCGAAATGTATATCTTGCCCGATGAAGCCAAAATGAAGAGTCTGAATATTACCCAAGACCAATTGAAAGAAGCTATCGATCAAAATAACCGGGTGTCGGGAAGCTTGTCGATCCGGGACGGTTACTACCAATATAATATAAAATTTACCAGTCAGCTGATGTCGGTCGAAGATGTCCGGGAGGTATACCTGAATATCGAAGGGCGTCTGATGCAGGTGAAAGATATTGCCGAAGTGGGCATACGGCCGAGAGATAAGAGAGGGATGTTCGTGAATGGCGAAAAACAATCCCTGTGTATGGCGGTGATCAAACAATCGAGTGCCCGGATGTCGGAGATGAAAGAGAAAGTCAGTGAGATGCTGGAAAATTTTGAAACAGAATATCCGGATATCGAATTTTCCGTATCGCGGGATCAGGCTGCCTTACTGAATTACTCGATTACGAATTTGCAGCAGAGTTTAGTATGGGGGATTATCCTGGCTGTATTTATTATGTTGTTTTTCTTGCGGGATGCCCGTTCACCGATGATTATCGGGATCAGTATACCGGTTTCTGTGGTCATCAGTGTACTGTTTTTCCAGTTGATCGGTTTGTCTATCAATACCATTTCTCTCTCCGGTTTGATTATGGGGGTGGGGATGATGATCGATAATTCGATTATCGTCATCGATAATATCAACCAGCGAAGGGAACGGGGAGATTCGCTGTTTGTGGCTTGTGCGGACGGTACGGCCGAGATTTTCCGTCCCCTGTTGTCTTCGGTGTTGACGACTTGTGCGGTATTTGTGCCGTTGATATTTCTGGGAGGAGTTGCCGGGGCTTTGTTCTATGACCAGGCGGTAGCTGTAGGCGTCGGGCTTTTTGTCTCGCTGATCGTTTCGCTGACGATTGTCCCTGTCATTTTTTATCTTCTCTTTAAAAGAGCATATGAAGACGGGAAAATCAGTAATTTTATCAAACGGATCAGTTTTAAGCATCTGGATAAGTACTATACGATTGTCTATCACTTTGTGTTCTATCACCGCCATAAGACCATGCTGATCGTGGCTGTGCTGGTATTGTTGGGTGCTGCTACGGCTTTTTTTACTAAAGTGGAACGGATGCCTCCGGTAGAAATCAATGAAATGTTGATCCGGACAGACTGGAACAACAGTATTCATGTCGATGAAAATTATAACCGGGTGCAGGATATTATCCGGCAGTTTAAGGGACGTTGTACTGAAATATCCTGTCATATCGGTGAAAAACAGTTTTTCCTGAATCCCGAGGATAACGGTAATATCAATGAGGCGGAGTTTTATATAAAAACTACCGATAATGAAAGCCTGAAAGTTTTGGTCGGGGATATAACCGCTTATATTAAGAAAAACTATCCGGAAGCCCGGGTAGAACCGGCGAAGGTGGAAAATCTGTTCGAACAGTTGTTTAAGGGAGAAGATGCTCCTTTGATCATTTACCTCTCGGGAGAATCTGCCCGCAAGATAGAGGATTTATCGAAAATTAATGCATTCATCGACCATTTGAATGAGGAAATGCCCGGACTGAAATTGAATAAGCCTGCCGTACAGGAAAGAATCGTAGTCCATATCTTGCCCGAACGTTTGGCATTGTATAAAGTGAATCAGAATGTGCTGTTGAATACGTTGGAAAAGAATATCAGTAAGGTCAGTATCGGAAAATTGAATACGGGGAACCTTTATATTCCGATTGTCATTACTGAAAATGAACATACGATCCGGGATATTCTCAACGAGGTGTATGTGTCTAATTCGGATAGGAAGTATATTCCGGTAGCTGCGTTGACCGATTTGTCAATGGAATACGATTACAAGAAAATTTTCGGGAAAAAAGAAGGAGTCGTCGTGCCTGTTCAGGTATACAATACAGGGGATAGTATCCGGGAGATTATAAAGACGGTGAGGACAGAAGCGGTAAAAGCTAATCTGGATCCTCATTTCGGAGGGGCTTATTTCGAGGGGAATGAGACTTTCTGGCAGATGTTGATGATCGTAATCGTAGCCTTGCTGATGCTCTACTTTATTTTAGCCAGTCAATTCGAATCGTTGACATTACCTTTGATCGTATTGATCGAGATTCCGATCGATGTGGCGATGACTTTGCTGGCATTGTGGATTTGTGGGATCTCACTGAATCTGATGTCGATGATCGGTATCGTGGTCATGAGTGGTATCGTGATCAACGACTCGATTCTGAAGATCGATACGATCATCCGGCTTCAACAACAGGGATTTCCTTTGCTGGAAGCCATTCACGAAGGTGGGGTGAGGCGGTTGAAGCCGATTCTGATGACGAGTTTGACTACTATTTTTGCTTTGATCCCTTTTTTATGGGGAGACGATATCGGTTCCCAATTACAGCGGCCGCTGGCGGTAGCTATGATCAGCGGGATGACGATCGGTACACTGGTCAGTCTGTATTGGGTACCTTTGTGTTATTATTATTTGGTTAGAAAAAAAGGAGAATAGACGATGGAAACATTTACGCGGTGGGTGTATTATTTTTTGGAGTCTTTAGGTCTCGATCTCAGTTATATGACTAATCTGAATCGCCTGATTGTTCTTGTATTGATAGCCGTATTGGCTTTTCTGACAGATTGGATTTGCAGGAAAGGGATTGTGCGGTTGGTGCGTAAGGTAACCCAAAAGACAAAGGTGACCTGGGACGATCTGTTGTTTAACGATCGGGTCATGAATAATTTCTGCCACATCCTGCCGCCTGTGGTGGTATATATACTTTTGCCGATCGCTTTCCCCGACGGATCGGATGCCCTGGCGTTTATCCGAAAGCTGTGTATGGTGTATATTATAGCGGCTGCTTTGCGGTTTATCAACATTTTTCTGGGAGTCATATTCCAGTTGGCCACACAGAAGGAAGTATTTCGTGACCGGCCTCTGAAAGGTGTCTACCAGATTATTCAGGTCGCTTTGTTTTTTGTCGGTTCGATTTGCATTATTGCTGTATTGATCGAGAAATCTCCTACCCATCTTTTGGCTGGTTTGGGAGCTTCGGCTGCTATTTTAATGTTGGTTTTCAAGGATAGTATCATGGGCCTCGTTTCCGGAGTGCAACTTTCGGCCAATGATATGTTGCGCCCGGGGGATTGGATTACGATGCCTAAATACAATGCCGACGGTACGGTGATCGAAGTGACTCTGAAGACAGTGAAAGTCCGTAATTTCGACAATACGATTATTACAATCCCGCCTTATGCCTTGGTGAGTGATTCGTTTCAAAACTGGAGGGGCATGCGGGAGTCCGGTGGACGTCGCGTGAAACGTTCTGTCAATTTGGATGTGAATAGTGTCTGTTTCTGTACCCCGGAAATGCTGGAAAGATATAAAAAGATCGTTATTTTAAAGGAATATATCGAGCAAACCGAGCAGAAAGTACAACAATACAATCAGCAGCAGGGGATCGACGATTCTGTGCCGGTCAATGGAATACACCAGACAAACCTGGGCGTTTTCCGGGCTTATCTCGAATTATACCTGAAAAATTTACCTGTCGTAAATTCTGATTTGACGTATATGGTCCGGCAATTACAACCGACCGAAAAAGGAATCCCTTTGGAGGTGTATTTCTTCTCCAGAGAGAAAGATTGGGTGCCTTATGAGAAAATCCAGGCCGATGTTTTCGATCATATTTTTGCGGTAGTTCCTTATTTTGGTCTAAAAGTATTCCAAAATCCTTCTTCTGCAGATATAGTCCGGGTTTTAGAAAGAGTGTGATTGGTGTTTTGTATAAAACAATCCGTTTTTTTTATAAGTGTATCTTGATTTAATCGTTCTATCTTTGGGGGAGATAAATGACCTAAAATCGAAAACAATGAGTAAAATTTTATTCGGATTGGTGGGGATTGCTTTGATCAGCTCGTGTACGCGTCCGGGAAGTTTATATAATGGCGGACAACGGATTGCTAATTGTGTTACTTCAGAGCCTTTTGAAGTACCGGTTCAGGAGGGGTGTGCCACCTATGTGATGTATGGGCAAGATACTGTCGCTATTGTCACTCAGCCGATGACCATACAAATCCCGAAAGGGATGAAAGTATCGACGAAGGGAAGTACCGGTGATGAAATCTCGATCGAATATGAGGTATTGAACGATACAGATGCTAAGATTGCTTATAATAAATCCTGGCAGGCGATTATGTTCGAAGATACCCGTTCCGGTGATTATGATTACAATGATTTGATTATCCATGTTCGGAATTTGCATTCCTGGAATAAATTGCAGATCGATATTCAACCGATTGCTTTAGGGAGCCAAAAGGTGATCAAACTGGGATGTGTGATCGGTAATGATAAAAGCAAACATATCATTTCGGAAGATGTGCGTAAAGACTTGTTCGGTGGTGAAAAAGGATTTATCAATACACAAAGCGATCTGCAACCGGTCTGTTATAGCCTGGAACGCCGTCTCGACCATGAATTGGAAAAAGGGAAAGATGAATATGCTAGTATCGCCTGGTTTATTGAAGTAGATGGTAATCGGTATTTTGCAATAAATGCCGATGCTGAATACAGTGACTATGATTTATTGAATGAGGAAGGGATGCCTTATGGTCTGGTCGTTTATGGGCTGAACGGTAGTCACGGTACGTTTGCTTATGCCGAAGAAAAAATTTCTTTGTTCGAAGCTTATCCGGATTTCAAAAATTGGATTAATGGGGAAGTAGTTACTTTTGGGGAATATGCCGACAAGAAAATGATCTACAAATACAATTATGAAAAAATCCCCGGGACGACTAAGCGGATCTGGGATTGGCAATAATGGAAGGGCTGACAGCCTAATCCTTCTTTTACGGTAAAAAGGTGTAGTCGATAACAACGTTAAAACTGAATGCTTATCGTTTTTGTTTAGAATAGAATAAGTTTTAAACCTTATGAACTTTCTAAACTAATTTAATTCCAGGTTTATTTTTTCTTTCTATTCCGATTCCGGGTGAACCGGTCTGATGACACAAAAAACGAAATAGAAAATGGATTCTACTCTCACTGAGATTTAAGTTCTGAAAACGGTACCGCTTTGTCCGTTTGCTTCATTGCTACTCTCCAACTACAATATCGACTTAGCATGTTTTGAGCGAGAAAAGGAGTAAAATGGGACGATAGGTCCGTCCCGGAGTACGGAATAAAAAACAGCAGACCTTTTCAGGGCCTGCTGTTTTTTATAAAGATGAATCTTAAACTATTTGGCATAGTTGATTGCCCGGGTTTCGCGGATGACGGTTACTTTAACCTGTCCGGGGTAAGTCATTTCATCCTGGATTCGTTTTGCGATATCGAATGAAATTTTTTCTGCTTCTGCATCCGAGATTTTTTCACTCCCAACAACGACTCTCAATTCCCGTCCGGCTTGGATGGCATAGGTCTTCACAACTCCATTGTATGAGAGTGCCAGATCTTCCATATCTTTCAAGCGTTTGATATAAGATTCGACAACTTCCCGACGTGCACCCGGACGAGCTCCTGAGATCGCATCACAAGCCTGTACGATAGGTGCGATCAGGGTCGTCATTTCGATTTCTTCGTGGTGGGCTCCGATAGCATTACAGATATCCGGTTTTTCTTTGTATTTTTCGGCTAATTGCATACCCAGAATAGCGTGTGGTAATTCCGGCTCGTCGTCGGGCACTTTACCGATATCATGTAGTAATCCGGCACGTTTGGCTTTCTTCACATTCAGACCCAGTTCGGCTGCCATGATCGCACAAAGATTAGCTGTTTCACGGGCGTGTTGCAATAGGTTCTGACCATAAGAAGAACGATATTTCATTTTACCGATCAGACGGATCAGTTCGGGATGTAAACCGTGGACTCCTAAGTCGATTGTGGTGCGCTTACCGGTTTCGATAATTTCTTCTTCGATTTGTTTTTTCACTTTATTCACTACCTCTTCGATGCGGGCAGGATGGATACGTCCGTCTGTTACCAGCTGGTGTAAAGACAGACGTGCAATTTCCCTTCTTACCGGATCGAAACCCGAGAGTACGATCGCTTCAGGAGTATCGTCGACGATGATTTCAACTCCTGTTGCAGCTTCGAGTGCGCGGATATTACGACCTTCGCGTCCGATAATCCGGCCTTTGATTTCGTCCGAATCGATGTGGAAAATAGAGACTGCATTTTCGGTCGCTGTTTCGGTCGCTACACGCTGAATCGTCTTTATCACGACCTTTTTAGCTTCCATATTGGCAGTCATTTTAGCTTCCTCCATGATCTCGTTGACATAAGAGATGGCTTCTGCCTCTGCTTCTTCTTTCAGAGAGTTGATCAGTTTTTCTTTTGCCTGCTCACCGGACATACCTGAAATGGCTTCAAGTTGTTCGATTTGCTGTTTTTTGATCTTGTCCAATTCTGCCGTTTTCTTTTCGATCAATTCTTTTTGTACTTCTATGTTGCTTTGCTGGCTTTGGAGTTCTTTCCCTTTGCGTTGTATTTCTTCCAGTTTGCGCGAAATATCGGTTTCCTGTTGTTTTAACTTGTTTTCGGCCATCAACAGCTTATTATTTCTGGCAGCAGCCTGTTTTTCATGTTCGGCTTTGATCTGTAAGAATTTTTCTTTAGCCTGGAGAATTTTATCCTTTTTGATCACTTCTGCTTCAGCTTCAGCTTCTTTGATGATATTTTGTGCCCGGTATTTCATGGCTAATCTCATAATAAACCAGCCGATCGCTATACCGACGAACAAAGCTATCACGCTTGCGATTATTGTTGTCATTGTCATATTTCTGTTATTAATTAAATTTATAATATAGTTTAATGTTACACTGTTTTCTCTTTTTGTAAATGCACAAAAAAATCCCGCACTATTTCTTTTTAATAAAACCCCTGTATGACACGG
>OGDA01000932.1_pt1 | contig 11814 bp, 5 predicted proteins | sample 1570281 | NCBI WGS metagenome assembly OGDA01 (sample SAMEA2582184, study PRJEB24529) | metagenome
TTGGCGTCAAGCACGACACCTGTCACTTTTCTTGTTCTCTGTTGAGTTACGGAATCATCGTTCCGCTCCGTATACGGGTTCTCTTGTGATGGATTTGTAGCGATAGCCAATGCCGGCGATACGCAGAGGAAGAGCAAAGACAATGATCCCATCGCCACATTCCAAGTTCTCATTTTACTTTTCATACTTTTCATTTGTTCATAATTGAATAGATAATGTTAACTACATACGATAAGTCTGATAGATTCAGATTAACTAATACATTATTAGATATACTCCATAGGCTATATGTTATAAAGTTATTAAGTACCGTAGGAACTCAATGGGTAATTTTATGTATAGGATATTAGAGGAGAGTGGTTTAGGATTGATTGCCGATCTGTCATGTCATTTATCTAACAAGAAATGTCATTTTTGTAACCATTTGATTCTTATTACTTCCCATCTTTGCCATATCGAAAGAGAGAGATAGTAAGGATTTAGTTCCTACGGAACTGTGGTTTTTTCTTGCGTATTATTTTATAGTACACGTACGTAAATTATGTTTATAGCTTCCCTTTTCATAATAGCGACAGCTTACCTTGATTTTTATTAGCCGTTCTTTTGGGTTCTTAATGCATTGTACTGATATTTTTCTGGAGTGGTACCTTGAGTATGAAATGAAAAAACTAAATCATCTACCATATCTGCCATTATCTATATAAGTATCTAATTATAAGAAATTTGTTGAATGGTGGTAGATAATAAACATCTACCACTATCAGCTTGCATCTACCACTATTTACTGCTTTTCAACCACTAAATGCAGCCGTTCACTATTCGCTAACCACATTACTCGTTCTGCGAGGGTATGCCAACAGGTTGCCTGCTTGGTTATTTGTATACCTTGTGTGCTGATTTAATGTATTGAATAATAGGTATTTATAGTTTTTTAGGCATAAAACAAAAGTTTTCATAGCGGAAAACTTTTGTTTTGTGCTTACGAAACTTTAGTTTTCCCTAGAAGAAACTTTAGTTTTCTCTAGGAGAAACTCTTTGTTCCCCTAAGGGAAATGTCTTTCAAAAATAACACGTTTTCTTATCCAATGCAAAGAAAAAGTATCAATGTCAAGTATAAGTGGTAGATGTTGAATGATAATTGTAGATGTCAGGCTATCTACAACCTATATGTAATGCTTTGATTTATAAAGCATACATGGCGTAGTGGTAGATATTGTAGATGTTTTCATAAAATCAATATTGTAGAATTCCTTTTATCTCAATTATGTATAGTTGCAGTCTGATATTTGGTTAGTTATGCTATTCCACATGCTTTAAGAAGAGAATCTTATAGCTTGTGATGATATAAAGTTTTTATGGTAGAAAATTTTGTTTACGTAAAAATATTTGATCTATAAGTATTCTGTAATAGATAAAAACGCCTAGTCTAAACGATCGTTTATTCTAGGCGTTAAAGATAGGCTATATTTTTGAATAAAACAAAATCCAGAGAAACTTTTAAAAATTGATTATCAACGCATAAACGTAAATATGGACGCTTATGTGTTGAATTCAATAAAACGCCAGAATAAAATGATCGTTTAGACTAGTCGTTTTATAACCGATGATTTCGCATAACTGCTTGTAAATGATGATTATGAGAAGACTGATGTGCTGGAAGCTACAGAGTTTATGAATATAGGGTAAATGTTTTAAATAATTGAATATTACTAACTTATAAAAATTAATCGTATGAAAAGAAGACTACTTTTCTTGTTCGCCGTGTTTATGGTGGCAACGAGTGTGGGGTGGGGACAGACGGATTTGTATGTCAGCACTTCGGGTTCTGATGGTAACGGAGGTGGTGTGGAAGCTCCTTTGGCTACAATTGCGAAAGCGATTGAAAAAGCCGCAGATGGGGCTACCATTCGTGTGGCAAAGGGAATTTATCCCCAAGTTTCACCTATTGTTATTCCAAAGTCTATTACAATTATTGGCAGTGATTCGACAAATTGTATTATAGAAGGGCAGCTAGATATTCAACGGGATGAGGAAGAGAGCGTAATCAATGTCAATTTGCGGAATTTACAGATTACAAAAGCTACAACATTAAGCCAAGGCCTTATTAATGTGATGTCTAAGAATGTGAATTTGAATTTGTCTGGGGTCCATCTTCATCAACTAACAGCAGGTAGTGGTGATGGTTGGGGTAAAAGTTCTATGGGCATTGTTAATCTGGGAAAAAGCTATGATTCTAATAGTATTTGTGATAATGTGAATGTATCTCTTACGAATTCTTGTATTTATTTAGAAGGGTCTTACAATCGAGGGTTCTCTTCGTTTGGAAATACGACTAAGGTGAAAAATACTATTGTATTGGATAATTCTCATATTCTTTCTGCGGTATATCCGAAGAATGGTACTTATAGTAGAGGAATAAGTTTCTCAAATATGAATGGATCGTCCATAGAAATGAAAAATAATAGTACTATCAAAGGATTTTATTATGCAATAAATGTAACAGCGCTAAATGATAATCTTTCGATTTCAATTGTAGATTCAAAAATAGATTCATGGGCGGCACTCAATATTTGGTCATCTAATAATAAGTTTAAGATAGCTAATTCAACATTGGAGTCTCATAACTATCAACTTAAAGGATCAAATGATTTTGCTACGATTGTATTAAATAAAGATGAAGAAGACAATGCGATTAACAATTCCTTTGATATAAAAAATGCTAATTTGTTTGCTTTTATGGAAAGTACAGCTCTGCAATATCCTATTTCTGTTCGTAGTACGGGTAATACATTTAATATTGGTGAGGGCTCTGTACTGAAAGTGAATAAAAATAATGTAGGGGTTTTGATACAGGACTATAAAACGAATACTTTTAATTGCGACAATACGGTTAAGTACCAGATCGCGGATGAGAAATCAGCGATTACTGTATTCAACCAAGATGGTTCATTACGTAATGCGGCTTGCGATATGTCTGGTCTACTTTCTGAGGTAGATTTGACAGATCAAAATCGTATCGTTTTCCCGGAAGGAGAATATACTTTACCAATGACTCTACCATTAGATAAATCTATCACAATTCAAGGAGCTGGGCAGGACAAGACTATTATAAAAGGTGCGATCTTGGTTAATGGCTCTGCCAATAATACTGCTACCGATGTTAAAATAAAAGGATTGAGTATCGATTATACGCCAACGAAAGTTACCTCTGGAAAATGTACTCCAATTATAGAGGTAACCGGTAATGCGGATTTGTTGATAGATAATTGTATTATGAATAATAATACACAAGGCTATGGTGATCGTAAGAACCCAAATCCTGCGGAAGCATTACAAAATGCGATTCTTCTGGGAGCAACGGCAAAGGGGACTGTACGTGTTGAAAATACTACAATAAATTTGGCGGCTAACGCACAATCTGGAGTTCTTATTGATGGAGAACTGACGGATGTCTCTCTTGTTAATACAAAGATTGAGGGACAGGTGAACGGTTCGAATCAATTTGGTGTATATATTCACCATAAAAAAACGCCAGTGACGGTAGATAGTACGACAATCTTGCTAAATAACCATTATTGTATTTATGCTAATAACGCCGGCGATCAAAAATTGACAATAAAGAATAAATCGAACATCGTAGGGTATGGTGCTCTCTATTTGTATGAGACCTCAGATATGAACGTCCATGTTTCGGGAGGGAGTATCTTAACAGGTAAGACAAAAAATAAGGGTGTTTCCGATAGCTTTGCGGCTATAGCGATATCAACAAATAATTCTACAGTGGGAGCTTCCAATAACGAGATTGTGATTGAGGATTCTTATATCGGGAATAAGTTTGCTGAACAAGAGACAATGGCAATGACTCCGATTAAAATAAATGGTAGTTTTACTCCTATTCCTTGTGATAATAAGATTATACTGAAAGGAAAAACAATTGTCTCAACTACTGATAACATAAAGAATCCAACTATAGTGGGTTATGGTATGAATCCTGATAAATATAATAATGTAATCATGCTGGAAGATACTGATGTGCAATTGCAAGACCAGAACGGGAAACCTTGTGTAATCATTAATAAACCGGATGGTTCATTTAGGAATGCAGCGGTCTATAGTAACAGCAATCGATTTTGGAGAATTGTATGGGAGTACATATTACCATGAAGGCATTGCCTATGCGGGAGATATAATACTGATTCCTGACACGACTATGGCAGAAACGCTTAATTCTTTAAATGCGGCAAAGCCTAATTTCTTTCCGGATGTGGACACATGGGAGCCTTATACTATCCCGGATGGTGTTATTTTTAATTGCAAGGATGGTCGTTTAGTGATAGAGGAAAATACAGCTAAAGCATATGCTATTGCTAACCCATTTAAAAGGGTTTATTGGTTGAATCAAGGTGCGCAGTCATTTTCTATAAAAGAATGTGTAGTAGCCATTGACATAAAAAGTGATACTACGTGGGCCACATCTTTTCAAGATCGACAGGTGAATATTCTAAATGGAGCGACACTGACTGTCTCAGTGCCTATGGCTTTAGATACAGTGATGATGGAAGAGGATGCACAAGTGGTATTTACCGCTACGGAAGGGAAGTTTACGGCTCGGTCTCTTCGTTTCGCTCCACTTTTGTCTGCTACGGGATGGAAGGCGTTTGGAATGCCATTTACCTCTGCCGTGATCAAGAACTCTACGGAGGAGGAGATCTTGGCTCCAAGTGTTCAAAATGTTGATAATGGTATCTGGTTCGCTAGGCTGAAGGATAACAAGACTCCGGAGTTCGTGGTGGATGAGAGTGCTTTTGGCATGGCTGGTCTTTGGGCGGCTAATGGCGATACCTATACGATCTCTTCTGAAGGAGCTTTTGAATTCAAGACTTTGGAAGAACCTGCCGCTCCAACTGAAACAGGTACTTTCTTGATGTGCTCGAATCCGAATACATTTACGATTACCTTGAAACAATCTGCTTATATATTGACAACGGATGGAACCTCTTTCGAGCAAGAGGCAAACCCGGAGATCAAGCCTTTCCAAAGCTTTGTCTTGACAGACGCCAAGACATTGAGTACGCTTCGCTCTTTACGTATCGGCGATGGCGTGGTTACGGGTAACCAGACGATCGAGCCGGTAGATGGTTATTACGTGACTACCGATCGTGGTGCTATCGTGATCCACACGCCGGAGCCTATGGACGTGGTAATCATCGGAATGAATGGCAAGGTCGCTTATCGTGGCGAGGTTACGGACGGACAGCGGATCATGGTTTCTTCGGGCATCTATGCCGTGAACGGTCAATTAGTAAGGGTTAAATAACGATTAAAACAAAGATAAACATGAAAAAGAGTATATTAGCGATATTCCTTGCTGTCATCGCGATGGCACAGGTACATGCGCAAGATTCAGATTTACGTTCCGCCCCGGATCTTCCGACGTTCAAGGTGACATTGAATTATAGCTCGGCGAATACGGATCAAGGAACCATAACCAGTACGGTAGCCACAGGTTCCAAGGTGGCATATAATAGTAAACCCGTTTTCACGATCACGGCGAAGCCCGGATATGTCCTGTCGGATATAACGATGAATACGGCTACTATTGGCACGTTGCCGAGCGGTACTTTTCAAAATGATAATACGACCACTTATTCCTATACTTCCACCGCTTTAACCGGTAGTACGGAAATCAAGGCGGTGTTCAAGGCGAAAGAGCAGGTGACGGTCACGATCTCTCCTGAGTATGCCACCTTGGATGAGATAAGAGCGAAGGTGAATTTGCCCAAGGTTACTTTTGACCCGGTTATTACGGGGTATAAAGTACAATACAGGGAGGATGGCTCTGCTGCTTTGACGGATGAGCTACCCGAAAAGGCTGGACTTTATTATGTTGTCGTAACCAAGTCGGAGACTGATACGCAAGTCGCCATAAACAAGGAGATTCTATTCAAGGTACAACCGTCCCATACGCTTTCCTACTCGTTTGAGGAGGCGCAAGGATCTGTAACCGCTTCTATGGATGGCTCCATTATCGCCAGTGGTGATGAGATCGTTTATAATAAGCCAGCCTCATTCTATTTCTGATCAGAGGGCGGGTATGTGTTGAGCAGACTTACCGTAGATAATAATGAGGTGACTTTGCCGAAAGGAACTTTTAATTCTTCTACGAATGAGACTTCCTATGTGGATTATACGACATCGGCGTTGACCGCTTCTACGGTTATTGACGTGCGATTTGCCGCGAAGAAAACCGTATCTGTAACAGCCAATCCATTATCTGCCACGAAGGATGAGGTTTTGGCTGGTAAGAATCTTCCGGTTATTACATTTTCCCCCAATACGATAGCGGGGCAGAAGGTTCAATATAAGAACGCTTCCGGAGCTTTATCCGATAAACTTCCTGCGGCGGATGGTGTTTACACGATCGTCGCGACCAGTCCCGAGACTGCGGAATATGCCGCCTTGAAGGATGAGAACATGAAGTTCACGGTATCTAAAGCGAATGTATTAAATTATAACGTGGAAACGGCCGGACAAGGTACGGTTACCGCCAAGATGGGCTCTACGGACATGGCAAGCGGTAGCGAGATCATTAACGGCCAACCTGCCGTATTTACAATTATCGCTAACCCCGGATTTCTATTGAATAAGATTGTTGTGAATGGAACTGCGGTATCAGCCTTGCCAAAAGGCGCGCTTAATAAGGATAACACCATCTCTTATACCTATACGACCGCCTCGTTAACCGCCTCTACGACCTTATCGGTAGGTTTCGCCGCGAAGAAAACGATTTCCGTGAGTGTAACAGGTTCTTCGGCGACAAAAGACGAGATCGTGGCCGGGAAGAATTTGCCGGTTATTAAGTTTACGCCGGAAATAGCGGGACAAGCGGTTCGATATCGTGCGGCCGATGGTTCGGAGACTTCCACATTACCGCAGATAGTCGGAGCTTATAAGATCGTCTTATTTAGTCCGGAGACCATGGAGTATGCCGCATTAGAAGATTCCTCTAAAACGTTTACGATCCGTAATGCCAATACCTTGGCTTACGCTGTCGATGGTGGACAGGGTACGGTTACCGCCAAGATGAACAACAAGGACATCATGAGCGGTGGTGAGATCGCTTACGGTAAGTCCGTCATTTTCTCGATCGTATCGAATGCCAACTATAGGCTAGGGGCTATTAAGCAAGCCTCTTCGGACGTGGATATCTCGAAGATCAAGGGAACGTATGCTAATGGAAATACCTCTTACACGTACACGACTCCTAATCTGATGAGTGGCGATAGCTATACCTTTGCGTTCGTCTCCAAGGATACGGTGAGGTTCGTGGCTAACAACCTTGTCCAGACGGTCGGCTCCATCAAGCCGGTCACGGTAACAAGCGCTGTCGGGGACATCAAGATCGAATATCAATTGAGCGGTACGGCTTGGGTTACGACATTGCCTTCCACGCTGGCCGTGGGTTCTTATAAGGCCCGTTTGAGCCGTGCGGAGGACTTGACATACCGTAGCCTCTCTGATACGGTTACGTTAGTGGTGGAGAGCAAAAAAGAGGTGGAGAGTTTGGTGTTACCTACTCCGGGTCGTATTGAGGAAGGACAGGCTTTATCGGCGTGTACCTTGATCGATGGAACTTCTTCCGGATCATTTATCTGGAAAACTCCGAACGAGATCGCTTCTCCGGATAAGAAAAAGTACGACTTGATATTCGAACCGAATGATCCTGTTCTCTATGCGGCTAAAGATACGTTTATAACCTTGAACGTAATTCCTGTTTATTCTATGAATGTTACCGCCGGTAATTTCGGTACTGTCATCTTGGAGGGGCGTACCGCAAATGATAAATACGCGAGAGGCTCGGTTTTGAAAGCGACAGCCGTCGCGGATAAGAATTACCGGTTTGCCGGTTGGAGTGATGGGAATACATCGGCTACACGGGAGTTGCAAGCGAATGCGAACTTGGATATCGTAGCCCGTTTCGATCCGGTTCTTTATGGCGTGACGTTTACGGATCCGATGAATGGTTCCTTGAAGGTCTTCGCGAATGGCGTGGAGGTAAAGAATGGTGCTGAGTTTTTGCAGGGAACCTTATTGACTATCACGGCGACTCCGGATCCGGGCTATATGGTTCAGTCCGTGAAGGTGAACGGGGCTTTGGTGAATAACGGTTCTTATACTTTGATACAAGCCGCTGATATATCGGCCGATTTCCTTCAAAAAGAACCGGATAAACATTTGGTAAAGGTTGGGGAGTTGAAGAATGGTAGCGTTAATCTGATCGAGGTGGATACGAAGGCGCCTGTTACTCCCGGTGAGGCTATCTCTGAAGGTGTGAAAGTGAAGGTGATAGGAAATGCGGATTATGGCTATGAGCTGGCATCCGTGAGAGTGGTAGGTGCGAATTATAATGAGACTGATGACTCATTTACGGTTGGAACCGGAGATGTTACGGTGAACGCAAGTTTCCAGTTGATGGAATATCAAATAACCTCGGCGTTGAATATCCCTAATGCGGGTAAAGTCGTATTGAAAGATAAGGCCGGTAAAGAGGTGGCTTCCGGTTCTAAGGTTCCTTATATGACTCAATTGACCGCTTCTGTTGAGACGGAAACGGGATATCGTTTTATGAATATGATGGTGAACTCTTCCGAGATCAAGGATGGAGACGTATTCACCGTTTCTGGCCCTATGGTTGTTACCGCTAATTATGTGGAGAAGAAAGATTTGGCCTCGCTGATTGATAAGACGACGCAAACGGTAGTCTATAATAAGCAATACCGGAATTTCGAGGTTAAAATTACGGGCTATTCCGGTTTGGACTTTAAGGTCGCATATTCCCGGAGTGGGGTAGAAATGACAGAGAATCCTAAATCGGCCGGAACTTATAAAGTTCGGATTACCCGTGGCGAGGATGATTTATTTAAAGCCGTGGATGTAACTGCCGAGCTGATTATCAAGAAGGCTGGTATGGCATTGCTGGAAGTACCGACTATAGGAGGGGATAATTATGAAAAGGTTGATGCTAAACTTACTCAAGACTTCGAGGATGTGGAATGGAATCCTTCTACACAAAAATCGGCGCTTCGTGCGAACGTGACTGGAAGCCCGACAAAGGATCAGGTAAATATTCTGCGCTTTACCCCACTTGACAAGAGTAATTATGAATCGGTAGATTATTCAATGCCGATTGGTGAAGTAAAAACGTTTTCTTTAAGTACCTCAAATACGGAGGTTACGAATGGAGGCTTGGTTATTAGCGATTATTCTAAAATTCCGGAGAATACGGTTATAAAGTTACGGGCGGTAGCTCCTAGCGAGAATCAGCGTTTTGATTCTTGGAGTGATAATGTCTCAAGCGCCGATAGAAAGAAACCAGAGATAACGGTTACTTTGGCGGCTGATGCGACATACACCCCGAATTTTGTGGATAAACCTAAAATAACGGCGAATCCTTCAGATTTGGAGTTTGTTTATAATGGTTCCGTAAGGCTTGTGGAATTGAAAGACATTTTGAGCGGTAGTTATCCGACAGATGTAAATATTAAATATTCAAATACGGATGGGTCGGTTGCTACCCCATTGAACGCAGGTACTTATCTTGTGACTGTAACACGTACCGGGGACGAGAACTGGCGATCTTTCGAGGCAACCAAGAAATTAGTGATAAAGAAAGCGAAGGTCGTAGAGGTAGTAGCTCCTACCGCATCTACGATCACGGAAGGTCCGTCCTTGTCGGAATTCCTATTATCCGGTGGTGTTGCGAAAGGTGCCGATGGAACTACCATATCCGGTAAATTTGAATGGGCTGATGCGTCAGCTATATTGAAACCCGGCAATAGCCAGAAAAAGGAAGTGATCTTCACGTCGTATGATCCGAATTATGAGGATGCGACTACGGAAGCGGAGGTTACGGTGAAAAGTTCGGATGCGTTAGTTGTCACGTTCGCTCAACCGGAAAATGGTTCTTTGAAAGTCTATATGTTGAAGGGTGAGGGCGAGAAGACCGAGATAACGAGTGGAACCGCTGTGGCGAAAGCGACTAAGCTAACCATTGAGGCGGAAGCCAATCCGGATTATGAATTGGCCGTTATTCAAATAGGCGAAGAGAAGTATACGACTTCGCCTGTAGAGATTGAAGTCGATAAGTCCTTGGCTATTATGGCAGAGTTCAAGCCGGTTTCTACACCTCCGGGAACAGATGTGGCTGTTACGGGAGTTTCCTTGAATATCACGTCCAAGGCATTGGCCGTAGGTGAATCTTTTGCCTTGCAAGCGAAAGTTACCCCTAATAACGCCACGATGAAAACCGTCTCTTGGAGCAGCAGCGACGAGACGGTGGCTACTGTTGACGCGGATGGTGTCGTTACCGCGCTGAAGATCGGTACCTGCAAGATTACTGTGGCTACCGATGATGGAAACAAGACGGCGTCTTGTGTGGTAACTGTCTCCGGCACGGTAGGTATCGAGCAAATCATCAACGATCATCAAATCTATTGCGAGCGAGGTGCTATAACCATTCATCCGGCCCGTCCAATCTCGATCCGTATCATAGCGGTGACTGGAGTTAGCCTGTATGGCGACTCAATTATCGGAACTACCCGCATCCCGGTATCGACAGGAATCTATCTGATAGAGATCAACGAGAATGGCAAGCGTATAACAGTGAAAGTAAACGTTCGCTAACAACCTTATTTTAAGAAACTAACCCTTGAGTCTTTAATGTTGGGGAAGGCCGCTAGGAATACTCAGTTCCGGCGGTCTTCTTTTTTATCATTGTATATGTACGAATAGCCTTTGTTAGAGTTGTAGAGGTTAAATATTCTAAAACCCTTTCGGCTTACTTATTTTATTCGTTCTTTTGCAAGAAAATTGGGAGGTGTGTTCTCTGTACGCATCTCCTTAATTTATTTAACGTTAATAAGTGAGAGTCTGATGGCTGAAAATAAAAAAGTTAGTTCTGTTTCTTTCTTTAACTCCCGGCTTACGTCTGTTATTAGTATCTCCTTGGTACTATTCTTGCTAGGACTCATTCTATTGATAGGGATGTTGGGTAATAAACTCTCCGTTTATGTGAAAGAGAACTTATCTTTCTCCATCGTGCTGAAAGATAACCAAAAAGAAACTGAGATAAAGAAAATGCAGAAGAGCTTGGATGCTCTTCCTTTTATAAAATCAACCGAGTATATATCGAAAGAGCAAGCCGCGAAAGAGTTGGAAGAAGAACTGGGCGAGAATCCGGAAATCTTCTTAGGCTTTAACCCTTTACAGGCCTCGATTGAGGTGAAACTGCATTCGGAGTACGCCAACCCCGATAGCCTCCAAGTGATAGAGAAGAAGATTAGAAACTATACGTCGGTCTCGGAGCTGCTTTACCGAAAGGATATGATGGAGATAGTCCATAATAATATGAAGCGGTTGGGCTTGATCCTGCTTACCTTGGCGGCGGTACTGATGATTATCTCGTTCGTGTTGATCAGTAATACGATTCGCCTGTTGATTTATTCCAAACGATTCTTAATTCATACGATGAAGCTAGTGGGGGCTACTTCCGGCTTTATACGTAGGCCTTTTGTGAAATATAACATAGTAAGTGGCATTTTCGCCTCTATCTTGGCAATATTGATGCTAACCGGAGCGTTATATTATTTGCAAAATGAATTGAAAGGTTTTATCCAGATATTGGATATGCAAACATTATTATTGGTTTATGTGGCAGTGTTTGCTTTAGGTATTGTCTTGTCCGTGATCGCGACCATTTTTGCCGTGAAAAAATATTTGCGGACGGAGGTCAGTAAGTTGTCTTCTATTTAATGT
>OGDA01000933.1_pt1 | contig 11794 bp, 7 predicted proteins | sample 1570281 | NCBI WGS metagenome assembly OGDA01 (sample SAMEA2582184, study PRJEB24529) | metagenome
AAACTGTGTTAAACTACTTTTATTGTAGCTTGACACAGTTTAGTTTACACTCTCGGATAAGTGAGATGAGGCGGACGTTGGCATCAACAGCCGGATTCGTAATGCCCCATTTCTGCTCTTGTTCTGCAAGTTGCTGGTCGAAATATCTTTCCAGCTGGGCTATCTCCATGTGTTTGCCCATGCTCATATCGAAATGCAGCACCGGATAGCTTATCCAATCCTTTTCCAGCTTTTCGATGGCGAGTCCTTTGAAAAGCTCCTTCTTTCCTTCAAAATAGCTCTTCATGGTAGTCAGCAACAGCGACTTTCCGAAACGGCGTGGACGGCTCAGGAAGAAATAAGTACCATCAGTATGTGCCATACGATATACATATTCCGTCTTGTCAATGTAGAACTTATCTTCCACTCTGATTCGTTCGAAAGTTTGTAATCCTATCGGATATAGTTTTCTTGCCATAATTGCTCGCCTTTCTTTTAAGTGATATTCTCTTTGTTGGCAAAGATACGAATAAATGGTGAAACCACCAAATTAAAAACATCTTTTCTTCATTTATGCCCCTTATCTCATTTCCTTATACCTTTTATTTCTTTTCTCCCTTCTCTTATTTCTTTTCTCTCCTCCTTTTATTTCTTTTCAGGCTTCCTCTTATCTCCTTTCTTCCTTCTTGCTGTATTAATAATGGGTTAATCTCGGGAAAAGTCTTGGTTGATTATAGGATAAAATGTTCTTTAACCCTATTGAAATCTCCGTTCATCGACGTTGAACCGCGGTTCAGCGTCGATGAATGGCGGTTCAGCGACGTTGAACGGACATTCAACGTCTATGAACGGAGATTTTATCTAAGTATAAATGTTTCTTTTCTCAGTTGAAAGAACTGTCTTAGTAGGTTAAAATCCTTCTTTTACCCCTCTTCTTACTCTCATTCATTCGTATTCTTGCTCTCATTCACCCTCAATAAGCGATGGAAGCGCCTTTACCACGTCAGTACTAGCATAATAACCTCTCAGTGACGTCTTGACCCCTTGTCAGGAGTATCCTGACAAAAAGAAGGGCTGGACTTTCTCACGAAAATCCAACCCTTCTTTGTAAAACAGCTGTTTTTTATACTTTAATTATATATAAGTAAAAGATGTTATAATATTTATCACTTATCTTATGTTTATTACAGGACATGTACCAGGCGGATTGGCATGGCCCTGTAAGTCCCGGTGTTTTTACCTGCATTACCGCTGACGAAGCGGAGATTCGACATGGTGCAAATCTTACCATACACATCTAAATAGCGATACCAGAAGCCATACTCAGGACTGGTGGTGTCGAAACCCTGATTTCCTGAGAGTAGCGTGCGGGTCCATAGGCTGACATGGGTGACATTTCTGAAAGCCTCACCCTCCACATATCCTGTGGCTGGCAAATAGATTACGGGCAGCTCCGAATTGTCTGTTGTTATTATCTCAACACTGTTGTACGCCTCGCCCGACAAGGTGTAGCGGGTCTCCTTTTTCAGATTACCGCCGTCTATGATGTCTTGGAACACACTATTCTCGGGAATAGTGAAACCTTGAGGCAGATTGCCGATAAGATTACCTGCATTTGCCTGATCCTGTTTCGCTTTAGCAATATGGAAGTATCCGCCAATAGCACCCTTGTTAGCTTCCAACGCCTTGGTGCCCGGAGCATAGCATCTGTCGCTGGAGGCTCCGAGGTTGCGGTCGAGCATGACGTATGTTTTACTATTTCCTTTCACCTTCACTACACCGTAGTAGAAACGGCCGCTGACATGAGATTGATCAACAGGCGGTTGCTGGTTGCTGTCATCTATCTTGTGGAAGAGTCCACAATGATAAACGGGATACGTGATAGCAATGTCGTGTCCATTCTCCTTATAGGTGATGGTGAAGTCGCCGATCCAGATGTCATAGTTGTCAGCACCGCTGTTCAGCGTCACTTTCCAGTTAGCTCCATCTTCCTCTACCTTAAACAAGTCGTCGTTTGCGCCATAAGTCACAACATCACCCGTTTTCTTTTGAATCAGATAGCTGAACTCGTTGGTTCCCACCCCGAAGTGCAGACCATCGTTTCTGACAATATCGTTCTGCATATCCTTCGGGCTGATACCTTTAGTACCTGGCAGGAATTTGTTGAAATAGTCATTATATTCTTCCGATGTGCCCACATTGCTTGATGTCACAAGCTTTACGATTCTGTCAAAACGCTCGAAGTCCTTACCTTTCTGGGTCACGGTTATGGTGCGGGTCAAGTCGCCCGACTTCACGATTACCTTTCCTGTGCGTGGTACCTCAGAGTATTCATTTTTATCTACCGCAATCGAAATCTTATATTTCTTACCTGTAGTAGAGTTTGGACCGTCAGTATCCGGCACGGTGATAGTCTCACTGACCGTGACACCTTTTATCCAGTCACCGGACTTAGAGAAAGTCGGCTTCTCATTGTTCTTGATAGTTGTAACGACAGTGGCGATAATATTCTCATCATCCCATGCGCCGCTTACTTGGTCGCTTACTCCCAGATGGTAGTCCTTGCAGGCTATCATATCGTTAACCAAAGGATTATCATCTTTCACGTCTACCATCATTCGGTTCTCGGGATATGGGTCTTTAATAGCCTCTGCTTCTGTGGGCCAGCCATAGGTGTTCACGTGAGTGATTTTTACTGTATAGGCATGGTTGCGGAGCAACGGCATGGCATCCTTTGTTTTGTTGTCGAGGAAAGCCACCTTATAGAAAGACTCCACACGATTATATTTACCCTTCACGATGAGATAGGCTTGACCGGCGGCAGTCTCATAGAAAGGTGTTTCGCCTGTCTGCCATCCGCTATTAGCTTTGCTTGCATCATCTGGCACATTGACTGCTGCTGCATTATAGTCAAAATCCTTGGGAGCTATGGTTCCCTTGTCTGCAGCTTCATACACCTGGAAGCTTTCCAATTCAAACGTATTGTCGTCTTTGAAATCACTGGATGTAGTCTTCTCATACTTGACGTTTACCTTGGCAAACTGGCGCAGCAGACTGATTTCCGGATTTTCCTTCATCAAGCCTGACACGCTGATCTTTCCCCAGCAGACAGGATTCTCTGTGTTGATTGTTCCCGAAATGGCAGCCTTGTCCAAACCACTCTTACATTGAGTATCTGACAAATCGCCGGCATTGGCAACCAGATAAATCATTGTAGCCTTGTCCGTGACTGGCACTTTCACTTTATAACCATCAGAAACAACCTCCCAGCTTGTGATTTTTTGGTTTAAAAGGAAGTTCTTGTCATTATCGTAAGCCACGACGTTCAGACTTGTCAATCCCTTCTCGCCAGCCCTTGTCAACTCCTCTTTTGAAAAGTCGGGAAGGTTGATGGTGAGCGTGATGCCCCCATCTTCCACCCCATTCTTGTTGCTTGGGCTGGAACCTTCGTTCCAAGTGTCGCTACATGCTGCCAATGTCAGCAGTGCCACTAAAAGAGATATTATCTTTTTCATTTCCTTACTTACTTTACTTGTTTATACACCTGATGGTATACCTGGATGCCAGCTATCATTGTCATAATATCCTGTATCGTTATACTTCTCATAACTTCTACCTCCGAAAAGGGTATATTTCTCATCATAGGCATCCTTTTCAAACTGAAGGACTATACCCTTCTCATGATAGCCGTCAACCGCTTTTAACCTTATCGTTGTCTTCCACCAGCCTCCTACTTGTTCGCTTTTAAAACTCTTGGCGCTGTGACCATCCCAAGTGTTGTCCCAATGTATATATTGGTCATTACTTCCTGAGGATGTCGGATTGTCTGTTGCGACACCGAACTTAAACGCCCAGCCTAATACTTGATTCTTGGTATAGACAACATAATTGATATCCTTAACTATCGGCTTCTCATCGAAAATACGATAATAAGGGTCTGTTGTCGGGTCGTAAAGTATCCAACCTTCTCTATCCTCATAGTTAAAAAGGGGGATACCAGGCGCCATGTGCTGAGGGCAGCGGTGAAGGTCCGCACCATCGTAGTTGAAGCTGTAGAATATCATCAATGTCTCGCCAGGCTTGATCGGTGTAGTTTCTTTACCGTCGCCAGAATCCCATCTATATCCTTTAGCATTAAAATCCATGTCCTTGTAGTACCATCCTGGATTATTCGTGTCCCCAGTCATACCGCTTGGCTCATTATATTTATTATTAAAATACCACACATTTTCTTTAGGTATTGCTGTTCCTGTCGTTTCACCCTTTTGAGAATAAATATATACATTATGTCTACTTTTTTGTATCTTATTGTCCCAACCTTCTCCTCTCCAAGAATCGTTCCAGTTGTTATTGTTATCACCTGTTCCATAGTATTCATCCAAAATACCTTGGAATTGGTTAGTTTTAAACTTGCCATTATTTGACGACCTGTCATTAATGGCACGGAAATAGATACGGTAATTGTCAACCGGAGGTCTTACTGTTACTTTAATATCTCTGTACTTATAGTTGCTATTATACAAGTCTTTCGAGTGTACTCGGAATGTATGCACTGTAGTTGTTCCAGGGTCGGTTGTAGCCTCCACCTGGAATGTTCCCTTGGGAGCGTTTTCATCGGATGGCTTCGATATATTGATAGTTGATTCACCAATGGTGGAAGTCAGCTTGTCAGGAAGCACGATACCTCCCAAGTTTGTAACCCAAGTGAATACCTTTGTGTTGGTTTTTGCACTTGCCTCATAATAGATGATTACCTCCAATGGATCAACCTCAAACAGAGGTTCTACATTGTAGTCTACATCCAGATATTTCTTCAGGTTGTTAGCCTTCAGCCATATCTTGGTCTTTCCTTTCGGAGGAAATTTACTTTCCCCATAAGCACTCATGGGAATCTCGGGATTAATCCTAAAGGTGATAATATGATTGACCTCATCTCTTTTATCTACAACGACGAGGGGCTTACCATCAACAATCGCATCGCAACCAAACTCCACATTCACCCAATTTGACTTGTAGGAAATAGAGTCTTCCTCTATGGAGGTTATTTGAGCGCTTGTCTTGTTTACCCACAGTGTGGTATGGCTGAAGTCGGCATCTATCGTTACAGGAGTCCAGTCCTCTACGCTCACTTTACAGTCGAGAGTCATGTTTCCCAGACTCTTGATCTTGCCGATAATCTCATAATAGGTGCCACGAGGGAAAGTTGGGACTTCTTTGGAAGTTGAACTCTCGTCCTGACGATGTCCCAGCTTAATCTTATAGTAGTTCTCAATGTTACCATTCACAGAGCCATTAACTTTGAGGGTAGACTGCTGAGAGGCATTGGCGATATAACGCTCAGGCAGATAGTAAGTGCCTTGGAAAAGCCACTTTGCGGCGGTATTCTGTGGAGCAGGTGTAGGAGTTGCACCAGGAACAAGGGTGATGATGTCCTTATTATTCACATTGGCATTGGCAGCATCCTCTGTCCAGTCTTCATAATAACCACCCTTATTGCTTGCCTCAGAAGAAGTTGCATAAACTTCATTCTCAAAACCATTGGCATAATCTTGGCTAACATTAGAATTGCTAAATGCTCCATTCCAACTCAGCGTGGTGCTAGGAGAAAGCTTTTGAGCCAGAATATCCTTGATGATATAGCTATTACCATTGAATGCAGAACCTTCAGCAGTAGGATCGAAGATAAGATTCAGCTTAACCTTTACGCATGTAAACTTCAGGTTAGCTGCCACCTCTGTATATTTATCACCCGCTGCATTAATCACGGTTTCAGCGAGATTGCCTGCGGCATCCTTCTCAGGCTCATAAATCATCGGGATGTTTGTAGAAACCGGCATTCCCGGTTCTTTTCCAACGCCATAACCCAGTACTATATTTTTGAGATCATTTTCTGTTTTGATAGTTTGACCGCTCAACACCTTGTTCATATTGGCAACCACATAGATATGGTAAGTGCCCGGCTCGATATTGAGCTGATAGTTAGCTACATTCGGCTCTACCATCATCGTAGCCAGTGGGGCAGGGAGCGTCTCTACCAGGAGCTTGCCATCATTTCCATTTCCTGTAGGGACAGGGAAAGCATAGAGGGTCAGGTCGTTGATCTGGCATTCATCTACCGTAGCATTATAGGTAGGAAGGCCGGAAGCATCGTCGGCACGGGTGCCGCGGCTGCTGAGCACGGTTGGCACGAGTACATGCAAGTTGCTTTCTGACGAAATGGGAGCGCGCTCGCCTCCAAGTTCGTCAGAGCAACTTACTGTAACCAACAATATAAACCAACTAACTAAACTTAAAATGAAATCTCGTATTTTCATTGTTTCTAATTTTAAAAGTCAAATACTCTTATGAGCTAAATGCCCGGAAGGGACTCTGACACCTGAAACGGTTATAAATCGACACGCTGGATGCGCTTGCTCCAATCCAGGATGGAAATGCTGAGCATCGCATACTTCCACTTGTTGCCCTGGAGGAAGAAGTCGAGCTTATAGTCGTACTCTCGGTCCAGGAATTCCTGTGCTGAATAATGGCGGGCTTCGAAGGCACCACGGCCTTGAGCCAGACAGTCAGCAAGATTGATGCGTGCCACCTCTTCGCCAGTAGTCTTGTTCGTGATGGTGAGGATGGCGTTCTTGTCGTTTTCTTCTACCGGATGCCAGATGAGTCGGGAGAACATGAGGGCGGCATGAGCGGTGCGCTCCTTTACATTGCCCTCGGTATCCTTAAACTCAGAGGTCCAGGTGTAGTATGGGGTATATGTCAACTCCTCGTCGGGGAGGAGAGAGTTGTCGTAACTGATATCGCCGTTGGCATTGGTTATCTGATAACTGAAGTCATCGGCATTGATGTTGGCAGGCTCGTCGGTCTGATGCAGGCTGATGGTGAGCTGCTTGGTATCACGAACCAGACCGATGGTATGGCGTGTAACCTGCAGGTCTTTTACTTCAACCAGTTCGTTGCTGAGTCCTTGCCAGAGTGTATCGAGCGGTTGGCTCTGGTTGTTCACCTTGCCCTGTTCGCGGTCGAGTCGTGCATGGAGGGCGGTGATGTTGTCACCCTGCTGTGGCAGAGCTATCTGGAATTTGGCACCTGGCTGCGCGAGTGCATCTTCGTATTTCTTTTGGAAGGCGAAGGTTGCGAATCGGTATTTGCCCGGTTCCAGATTGATTCGCATGGCATAGTTAGGGTCCTTGAGCGGCTGTGATGTCGCATCGTTATAGGCATCATGGCGAGCAATGAAGTTGCCCTGCTCGTCGTATACGAATACGCTGAGGCCGCCCACATGATCATTGAACATGTCGGCACGCTGCACGTTGTAGTCGTACTTGAACTGCAAGTCAACACCCATGTCACAAGGAGGCAGGTCGTCGTGCATCAAGTCGTTGCAGCTGCTGAGCAAACTGCCCGCCATGATGAATCCCCATCCCATGCATATATTCTTGATCCAACTGTTAAACTTCTTGTTTGCCATGATGCTTATCTGTTTTATGAAAAAGTAAAGTGTATAAATTGATTCTTATTCTTCCGATATAGCCAGCCGCTCCTTAGCGCTAGAGCGGCTGAGCTATATATAATAATGTGAAATGGATTACAAATCGACGGTGTCTGAACGCTTAGCCCAAGAAAGGATCTTTACGCTGACGCTGATGTACTTGTAGCTCTCATCATCTGGTTCTTTTGGCTTGATGGTTGGAACATCTGGTGTACCAGGACCACTGACTTTTCCTACAGTCAACTCATACCAGTTGTTACGGAGAACACCATAACGGCCGAGATACTTAGTGTTATTATCGTTATTATCGACTCCATAGGTAGCATCACCTTCTTTCCAAGGTGTTAAAACACCGAAGTGCTTGATTCGGGCGATATAGTAAGACTCACCATTCTTATAGGTTGCGATACCTACGATAGGGTCTGTAGGTGTTGCAGCTTTCAAACCAAGCTTAGCATTGATATCATTGATATTATCTTGAGAAACAGCGTGAGAACCAGCAGTACTACTATCCTTAATCTTAACATTATCAACTGTCAACAGTCTTGTTCCTGCCTCGTTCAAATTCTTGGCATCAAGATCAACAATGATTTCTGTTTCTGCTACGGAAAGAACTTCGGAAGCCTTAGCCTCAATTTGTTTTTTCAAATTTTCTTCATTCCAAAGGTCGGTGCTGTTACCAATCTTATAGAATGTTTTTCCCTTATCGATTCCATCAGGCTTATATGTTGCCTTGAACACAACACGTGTGGTCTGACCTTGCTTCATGTTGTTAAGGTCGAAGGTGTTCTCAAGGCAATACTGAGGATTAGCTTCTCCAGCAGCGCCATTAACCTGATCATTAGTAATCATATTGAAAGCATCCTTACAGCAATCCAAAGCTGTTTTTTCAGGAGAAGTAGTAGCATCACCGTTATAATACTTATTATCTGAATAGTTAGGGTCAATACCCCAATGTACACGCTTGAAGGCAGTGTTTGTTCCATCAACAAAACGACCTGTTGAAGGTGCTGCTTCTGTTGAAGCAGTCCAAATTGTGGTGAAGTTTGTAGTCAAACCTGCTGTCTTATGGATAGGGAATGTACTCTTGTTAGTAACATCCAACTTCCAAGCAGTAATATCAACCTTATCTTTAGTATATTTTGTACCAGATGGGGACTTGTCTGTAGGAAAAGCAGCAACTGTCACCTTAGCCAAACCGCGCTCTACATGAATAGTTGTAGCCGCATTGGTTTCTGCTTTCTGCTTTGTTGCATATACCTTATCAATATTTACAAGAGTAGTTGGTTCTTCTCCAGCTTTGATAAATACAGGTGCATTTGCCATATAGAAACCCTTTGTGTTATCTTTAAATTTTGCTTCATCGGCGTTACTAGCTGCATTCCAGCTACCGTACGTTACGGTTGAAGTAGGTGATGAAGTAGGTAATTTTACTTTTCCTCCTGCACCAGTTGCATCTGCATTATTATTAAGGATAGCTAAAGCATAATAGTCACTTGTTGTTGAACCTTCACCTGTAAGTGCAACACCAGTTAATTTTGCAGTAATAGTTGCTGACGCAGTAATACCATTAGCAGTATCGTCTTTCTTCCAAGGAGCCATATTACCCAAATCAGCTTTTTCTACGAAAGTGTAGTCGCCTTCTTTAGTTGCATCCCCCTTCTTAAAGATGAGTAAGGTAACGTCATTTACATCATACTCATCAAGAGTACCTTGCTCATAGGTAGGATTACCTGCACGAGTGCCGTTTGTAGAAGGCAAGTTGATGGTGAAAGCAGCATAACCAACACCAGTTTCGTTAGTACCAGTACCTGAACCTGCGGTTCCCAGGTCCTCATTGCTTGAACAGCTTGCTGTCATAGCTGCGATGACAGCCAAGCCAAAATAATGTTTAATCTTCATAATTTTTGACAGTTAAGCTTGTTTATAATCGTTATTCTCTAATTTTCTGTTATTCCAATTCCTTTATCTGCTTGAAGACATCTCTTACACGCTCTGCCTCTTTCGAGTTGCCAGCCTTGGCAAGATGCTTTTCGGCAGAAGTAAGATCGCCTTTCTGTAAATCGGTGCAGGCGGCATTGAGATTCGCAGTCTCATCATCAGGGAAGAGACGGACAGCAATGTCGAATACCTCGTTAAACTCTGGCGAACCCGGCTCGTAAGTCTGTGCCACCAGGAACATCTCCTGCAGAGAAAGCTGTTGAGGCTTGGTCTTCAATATCTCCTTTGCCTCTTCGATGCTGAACGGACGAACCGTGTAGGTTACCGTATAGTCGCTATGGCGGAGACGAGGATAGATATAATCCAGAATATAGCGGTAACTAGCCGGATGGAGCTTTCTGATCTTCAGGTCCTTATCGTCGGGAGCCAGCGAGGAGTTAGCTATCTCGAGTATCGCTTCCTTATCAGCCAGATGACTAGCCTGAATCTTCTTCTTGAATCCTTCCCAGTCTTCCGGTGTAGCCTGATAGGTAAAGAGCTTGCTGTTTAAGGTGTAGAGGCTGCTCACATAGTTGCGGAGAGCAGCTGCACGCTCGTTGGCAAGGCGCTTGTTGTTGGCATACGAACCATCAGGCGAAGCAAAACCGTGGATATCAATATCTGTGATTTCAACGTTCTTATCGTTCTTCACCAGGTCGATGGTGGAAGTAATCTTCTTCAGCTCAGTAGCATTCTCACGGAAGTTGGCAAGGATATTACTCTTGTTGAGCTTGAAGCTGAGATAAGCCTCACCCTTTTCGGCTCTAACCTTCTTGGCTTCCGCCTTCGGCTGCACGAAGAAATCCTTCGTAATCTTCGGTGTACGGTCGATATCCGCAATCGGCGTATTGTCCTGTTCTATCAGGTTGCCGCATCCGCAGAGATCTTCCTTTACCGAGAGTTTGAACTTCTTCATCCATTTCTGATAAGGAACAGACTGGGCGAAGTAAACCTGCTGACTGGTCTTGTTCTTGCGGGTAAGAACCTGTGCCTGCGGATTCTTCTTGCTGTCGGCAAGTCGGCGGTATCTTACAGCCTGGTTTCTACCCTGGATGATGATAGGGTTGAGAGCGATAGAATCAGTTCCTACCATTACCGGTGTGAAAACTATCTGCTGCTCTGATTTCATCTTCAAATCGTTCAGGTTCATACGGAAGGCAACGTCCATCCGGTTGCCGTTCTTGCGTGCCAAGACGCTGTCTACCTGAATCTTACCCCCTGCCAGCTGTTGAGCCTGAGCAGGCATGATGCCCTGAGAAAAGAGTATGCAGAGAGGCGAAATGACCGCATAAAGCTTCATTTTATCCATATTATGATTTCCCTAAATTTTTTGTATTCTGTCTAGTTATTACGTGTTTATATTGTCTGTTTAAAACTACAGTTAAGTTATATTCTTAGAACACGTATATGAGAGATAGTGCGGCTTTTGTAGGACCCACATAGTTGCGGTGGTCTTTGTCGAGACATTTTTCGCATCGTCCGTAAAGCTTGTAAGGACTGTAGGCATATCCCAAACCGATAGACCCTTCGAAATTGAGGTGCTTATTGAGTAACCACTGATAGCCGTAGGTGAGGCCACCGCCGACATACCAGCCTTCATAGTGCCTGCCCTCCAGAGTTTTCGGCAGGATGCCGAAGGGCATGTCAATGTTTTTAATGTTGTATTCACCGCCTAGGGCATGGATTCCGAAGAAATGGCCTCCAAACTTCTGGCAGGTGTACCATCTGTATTCTGGCATAACATTCCAGAATCTCATCTTCTTGTCGCCCGAGAACTTCCAGGGGTTCAGGGTGCCGAAGAGTTGGAAGGTTGTTTTCTTGCCCGTGCCGATTTCGATGCCGGCGTTGGCAGATGTGGAAGCCCATCCCAGTAAGTTGGTCTTCAGAGCGACCTCCTGCGCTCGCGTCGTTGCCGTTGAAAGAATCAGCAGCAGCAACATTGCTGATTTAATGAATGTTTGCTTCATCATATCTTTACTTTTATATTTGGTTCCGTTTATATTAAACTTAGCCTTCGTTCGCTAGTTGGTATCTTTTTTCGGCTGCAAATATATGAGGATTTTCTATAGTAAGCAAGAAAATTTCTCAAAAAGGTTCTATTTATTTGTGCAAACGTTTGCACATTCATGCAATCTGTTTGCGCACACACATCATTAAACACATGATTATAAGTGTAATTTGCACAAATATGCGTAAGGGCAATAGGTTTTTTCGAAAACCTACCCGTCCTTCCTTACCCTTAAGGAAGGCTCCACCTCTCATCTCGATCTTCTCCCCTCAGGGAAGAAGAGGGAAACCGCTCCTCCTCGTCGCTCGGAACCGCTACGCTCTAAGGTTGGCGGGGCA
>OGDA01000949.1_pt1 | contig 11598 bp, 9 predicted proteins | sample 1570281 | NCBI WGS metagenome assembly OGDA01 (sample SAMEA2582184, study PRJEB24529) | metagenome
TGAATAAAACTCGAAGAAATTATCCTCGAATTTAATATTTACTTTCACATTGGCAGGTACACAAGTAAACTTCACCTCCCGGTTATCCCCTTTCACTAAATTAAAGGTTTGTGATCCCTCTACATAAAGTTTATCATATCCGGCAGCCACATTCTCACCGTAATACGCCCGGATAGAATAATTTCCCGGTTCCAATTTTTTAGCCAACTCCATATCTCCATATTTCACCGTCTCAAAAATAGTACCGTCTTTAGAAAGCTCCACCGTATAATTATCTACATTCTGATAGGCTAAAACATCAATTGCCTTCGTCTTTACAAAAGAAGGATCAGCCAAAAGACAGAGACTCACTTCTGCCGTCCCCTCTCCGGAAAAATCACTTTCCGAATGGCAAGCAGCCAATAGGATAATCCCTAACATACAAACAAATAGTTTTCTCATAAATTCAATATTAGTCTATATTTTATACCAGATATTCTTCAATATCAAAAACATTATTTAATTTTAAACGTATTCCAAAGTATAATAGTTTTAGATGTTGGGATAGAATTATCTCCTATATATACATACAAAAAAAAATAACAAAAATTATGCCGAAGTCTGATCAAAGTTTAAAATATACAAAAAAAATCGCATTATTATATAAATAAAAAAACAGTCTGAAAGATTTTCAGACTGTAAAGTTTTCAGATATCCGGATCAATAATGGGCCAAACAATACCAATAAAGTCCGGCAACCGCATCTTCCAATAAATCGAGCACCAGCTCGAATCCTTGGGGACCTTCATAATAAGGGTCGGGAATTTCGGAATATGAAGTGGATTTCCGGCAAAAATCAGTCATTTTAAAGATTTTCGCTCTTTCTTCCTCATTTATTGCTGCACGTTTTAAAGCCTCGATATTCTGGTCATCCATACCGATGATCATATCGAACTCTGCAAAATCGGCAGTCGGATAAAAAGTACGGGCACGACTATCCAGGACATATCCCCGGCGGCTTGCGTGCCGGCGCATCCGCTCATCAGGAAGAGCTCCGGCATGTCCGCTATAAAGTCCGGCCGAATCGATCAAGAACTCTTTTTCTTTGCCCTCTTTCTTTATCCATGCCTTCATGATTGCTTCCGCACCCGGAGAACGGCAAATATTCCCCAGACATACAAACAATATCTTCTTCATTTAACTAAACAACGAATCGACAAATTCCTCCCGGTTGAATACCTGCAAATCTTCGATTTTCTCACCGATACCGATATATTTCACAGGGATCTTGAACTGGTCGGATATACCGATAACCACACCTCCTTTGGCGGTTCCATCGAGTTTTGTAATAGCCAAAGCGTTCACTTCCGTCGCCAGTGTAAACTGCTTGGCCTGTTCGTAAGCATTTTGTCCGGTGGAGCCATCCAATACCAACAACACTTCATTCGGAGCCTCCGGCAAGACCTTTTTCATTACGTTTTTGATCTTTGTCAGCTCATTCATCAAGTTTATTTTATTATGCAACCGTCCGGCGGTGTCGATAATCACGACATCAGCTCCGTCGGCCTTGGCTTTACTTAACGTATCGTAAGCAACAGAAGCGGGATCGGCACCCATTGCCTGTTTTACAATCGGCACTCCGACCCGGTCTGCCCAGATCACCAATTGATCGACAGCAGCAGCACGAAAAGTATCGGCAGCTCCCAATACCACTTTTTTACCGGCTTCTTTAAATTTATAGGCCAACTTTCCGATCGTAGTCGTTTTCCCCACTCCATTCACTCCCACCACCATGATCACATAGGGCACACCGTTTTCAGGTAATTCGAACGAAGCGGCATCGTTAACAGTATTCTCTTTCAACAAAGCGACGATCTCCTCTTTCAACACCCGGTTCAATTCATCGACACCCATATATTTGTCGCGTTGTACACGCTCCTCGATACGTTCGATAATCCTGACCGTAGTCTCGACACCTACATCCGAGGTGATCAAAACCTCTTCCAGATTATCCAACACCTCGTCATCTACTTTAGATTTGCCGACCACCACTCTGGCCAGCTTTTTAAAAACACTTTCTTTGGTCTTTTCTAACCCCTTATTCAGGTTCTCTTTTTTAGTCTTTCCGAATAATCCGAATAATGCCATTTCAATAAAATATGATAAAAATTTCAAAGCCCTAAAGTACAAATAATTTTAATATCAATATGATAACGTTTCATTAATTATTAAAACAAGCGTATAAATTAGTCCAAAAGCATACTGGCGATGAATCAGATCCAAGCTCCCTACAACCGAATAAACCAACACGATATATTCAACGAGAAAATGTCATCCCAACCCAAACAAGAAGAAAGAAAAAAACGAGATCCATTTTATTGAATCCCGTTTCCTATTTTTCCATCCGGTCGGATAAATTCAGACATTTTCCCTATCGGGCATTTTTATCTTGCTTTGTAAGCGATATCTTTGACGATACCGAATCCGGTATACGTCTCGCCGAACTGCGTTAAATCTCCGGCAAATTCAGGGACATCATAGAAGCGTAAAATTCCTTCGCTACCGGCTTCCGCATCGGAATTAACGGAGCCTACCGCCAAACGATACTGACAATCAATGGCAACATCGGGATAATGAATACTATGTCCTAAGCCTAATCGCGGCAGCTTATTGAATTTAAGCATAGATACGCTGTTTTCGCCAGGCAGAATAAGAACCCGCCGGGCCGAACGAGTGGACATATCGTATAAATACACTTCATTGCCGCTATTATATATCAGGAACGGCAGAGTGGGGTGGAATGCGAAACAGGTTGCGTTCGCCAATCCCGGCGCTTTGGCAGCATCTATATCCATGTAGGTGCTCTGCACAGGCGAATCCTGATATTGTCCTGCTGTGATGCCATATATACTATATTGTCCCGCAGCATCTTTCAGCAAAGAGATAATCAGATTGAAGCCTCCCTGTCTCGTACCTGCCATGTAAACCATGTCCTTTCCCGTGTTCCAGTCGAAAAGTTTGGAACCGGTCTCGGGCTCTTTGGGATCGAATAAATACTTTGTTCCGTTAGGAATCGCAGCATATTGCAAAAAGTATTTAAACCTCCGGTTCGTCTTATCGTACAGGATTCCGTTGTAACCGTTTGACCATCCGACACCGATAAAGGGAGCCATTTTGTAGTTAGGTTCCCCGAACGGCTCGTCTACGTTAATTTTCACATCATATAAAGCCGAACTACTGCTCATTTTTTGATAAACATCTCCATCTGCGGTAATGACTATATAGCTGTAATTATTTTCCTCTCTCACAATAAAGTCATCTATGGAGCGTGCAAATACCGTACTTCTCGGGTCATTAAAATTACGGTTGAAATTGCCGTTATAAGACCATATACAAAAACTATTATCTTCCGTATATAAATTTAAATAAGGAGAATTAGCTGTGTACAGCATATTACTCTCCAAAAGGATCTGACAAGCGCCATGTGATTCCGGTAAAAAGTCCAGCAGATTTCTCGAAACAGCAATCCGGTCACCAACCTCACCGATCATATCTATTCTGACTTTACGTTCGCTGCCTTCCTCACATAATACGACCCACCCTTTGGTCGTGGAGGTCACCACGCTCAGTTTGAATTCAGCAGAAGTGACAATATTGGTCCGCAAATCCTTCACCTTGAACCAGACAGTATAATTACCGGGATCTATTTCTGCCAGAATATTCAGATCTTTCACCCTACTGGAATCCAACAGCCTTGGTTCCAGGAAATCACCTCCTACCGGTCTATCGTAATAATAAGAAAATTCATAATTGGGATCATCGGCGTTAATCACCCCATCAAATTTCGAGGTCACGGCCGGTGACAATACCAGATTTTCCGATTTATACAATGCAGACATCAGCTCTTCCGGAATGCCGGTAATGGTCAGTTCGTCAATCTCCCTGTAATCGTAAAATACCTTCTCATCGACACAAGAGAACAGACCGAGGACGAGACATAACAGTAATATAACATTGTGTTTCATTATTCTTTCTTTTTTTATTCGTATGCACTATAATCAACTAAATAATCTGAGCCCAATTGCATCAATGAACCGTCGAGTTCCCGTACCGGATTACCTTCATCAGCCCTTTTTTGCAATTCCATACGTGTGAGCACACATACCGACGGAGACACGTAATAGAAATTTTTCTGTGAGAACTGGGAATACGTCCATCCCATAACGGATAGTATAAAATTTAATTTAGTATGGGAATACTCACCCCAATTTGTTTTATAAAAATCCCAACTAAACGGTTTTGCAAATACCAAAGAATAGCGAATGGTAATCCGTTGCACGTCGATGGTGTCATTACCTACTATGCGTTTCTTGATGTATGCCTTAAAGTACTGGTTTTCTTCCAGTCCTAAGGTGATGTAACGCACAATTCCGTCTTGCAGTTCTTCTGTTTTTTTGACGTTAACCGTTACATAAGCCAATGCTTCGCCTTTAGGCATAATAAATTCTTCGGGTAGGGTGAAATCTTTCCCTTCTTCAACGGTTCCCCCTATCGTTTTAACGACAAAAGGACGATCCTCTTCCGAAACGTTCCCGAACAATCGAACAGGAATTCTCACCTGTGCATATTCTCCCACCACGGAGGCCAAGGAGTTATCGCGAGTGGTATCGCTATAATTGTAAATAACCGAAGCCCCCTCACGGGTAGTACTTGTATAATAAGCAAAATAAATTCCCGAAGTGCTATCCGACTCTCCTTCATAGTAGATCGCTTCGTTTTCCCCACAGCCAGCGAGCAGCAAGGAATAACCAATGATAATAAATAATAGTTTTTTCATGATACTCTAATTTCTATATTTGATTTCACTATCCGGCAAATTCGGAACATACTTAGCATTACTCATTGTGATGTTGGTATTGGAGGAACCCGATTGAATTTTTGCAGTGTTTGTACGCTTATAGTAGAACCATAACTGTCCTTCACACAGAAACTCTTTGGAGTATTCTTTGGCCAATTCGCCCTCTAATCCTGTCGTCACCTGCACCTGATTACCCCTTCTCAGACGGTGTGCGTTCAGGTAATCGTATTGTGTCTGCTCTTCCGTGGCACATTCAGCAGCAATCAGATACATCTCGCTCACGCGAATCAACGGCATCAGCTTACCGTATACCAGGTCGGTGTCTGCAATTTTACGCAACCGCACATTCATCAGCAGATTCGTTTCTCCTATGCCATTGGAAGCTTCCCACCAATTATACCGATAGTCACTCAACGCATCATCGCCGAACAGGTTCTGTACTCGCTGAGCCGCCGGTATCAGTTTATTGGAAGAACTCGCATTAGAGGAGTTGAAATAGGTGTTGTACAAATCTTCCTTGTTTTCATTCAACAGAGAGAACAACACTTCCGATGAAAACGAACGGTCCGGATTGGAGTAGTCGGTAGCTGCAGCCCGTGTTACCGCCGGATATAAAGTTTCCGCTTCCGGATTTTCTATAATCATTTTAGCATATTTCAATGCCTCTGTCTTGTTGCCGGCCCAAAGATAAACCCTGGCTTTCAAAGCCACCACTGCATAATAATTGAGCCTTAATCCGCGAAAACGGTAAGTGTTCCCATCATTATCATGGTCATCATCATTGACAGCCATCAGCATCCCTTCACTCACTGCCGGATCCCAATTTTTCAAGATACTTTCCGCTTCTGCCAAATCCGTCAGTACTTTTTCGATCACCTCGTTGCCTGTCAGCATACCGGGAGCGGACACGGAAATCGTTTCTTTGTAAGGGATAGCTTTTGAATCAAGCTGGGTGGGTAGCGGCCCGAACATCCTCAACAAATCGAAATGCAGAAATCCTCTCAATGCCAAAGCTTCCGCTCTGATTAAATTATATTGTTTGTCATTCAATACTTCACCATGACGCACTTCGGCATTTTCCAAAATATTATTACATTCAAGGATCTGCTTATATGCTTCGTTCCAATAGCTCTCCAACCGGAGTTTTACCTGCTCTTGTGTAAAGGCGTACTGCGACAGATTGTAAAACGTTTCCTGATTTTGCGATACATTATAACGTTGTGCCATGACCTCCACGCCTTGTACAGTCAGGAAACCACCATAAAGATTGGAACTGAGCAATTCGGTATATACCCCGTTCAATGCCCCCCAGAATCCACTGACCTGAGAAAATACCCGGTCTTCTGCAATACGGTCCGACGGTTGGATGTCTAACCAGTTGTTGCAGGCCGTACACATCAGCAGTCCGACGACAATACTACTTGTTTGTTTGAATATATGTTTCATGATAATTCGATTAATGGTTAAAATGATGCGGAAACGGATAATGAGAAAGACCTCGCGAACGGATATTCCGTACCCCGTTCCGTCTTAATGGAGGAGATTTTGAATACATCGTTCATGTAAGCATTCACTCGCAAAGCCTTTAATCCGAACTTTGCTATCGCAGCCGAATCGAACTCATAGCCCACCCGGAAAGATTCCAGGGTCAAGGTATTGTCGTCCTCCACAAAACGAGACGACATCTGTGTCGAACCGGTCAGGTTGATGGCTTTGTATTTAGCACGGTCTCCCGGATTCTTCCAACGGTCATAAAAAGCCCGTTTATCCTGATTGTTGTTCAATCCGGCAGAAGTGATATTTTCCACTTTGTTGAACAACGAACTGTTAAACATCTGTCCGCCGCACCGGTATCTGAAATCGAAATTTACGCTGAATCCCTTATAAGTAAACGAACTACCGAAAACGCCCTCTATTTTCGGACGATCTGTTCCCACTTTCACCTCATCCGAAAAACTGAAATCGTATGTATACGAACCGTCTTTCTTGATGAAAATCTCCTGTCCCGTAGCGGGATCGATACCGGCAGAACGTACGGCCCACAAATCATCGGGACTGGCTCCATCATAATAACGCTTCAGATTAGTGTTTTGCCCCTCCTCGTTGAATTTGTCCAAAGAATTGCCGATGTTGTCATATTTAGACTTCTGTGTACGGAAGTTATACCGCAACGACCAAATGATTCTTTCGCTCGGACGATAGATGGGAGACACCGTCACCGAACCGTTAAAGCCATTCGAACGCTGTTCGCCGATATTGGTCAATACAGTAGTTACACCGACAGAAGCAGGCACGCTGATGGATGCCAGTACCGGATCGGTATTTTTGTCGTAATAATCCAATGTGAAGGACACCCTATTCTGAAGTAGCGTCACATCCACTCCGATATTCCTGTCCAGAGTCACCTGCCATTTCAGATCAGGGTTACCCAAAGCGTACAGGTTGATGGCCTGCTCGAAATAGTTCCGCTGGCGGTTGTTGAAATTGTACGTCGTGATGCTTTGATAGGATGCAAAACTTTGGTTTCCCGGATTACCGATAGAGGCCCGGATTTTGAGCATCTGAAACAGATCGGTATGATCGGCAATGAAAGATTCGTTGTGCAGGTTCCACGCCAAACCGAATGACCAGGTGTTCATATAACGATGGTTGCTCCCGAACACGGAAGAACCGTTCATACGCCAGGTCACATCCATCAAGTATTTGCTATTGTAGGCATAACCTCCGTTGAAATACACGCTCATCGACCGCGACTGGGAGTCGCCGTAAGAGGCCTTGCCGTTCTCCGGATAACTGTTGGCGAATGCAGGCGTATCGTACGCACCTTTGGGAAAACCAATAACCGAATATCCGTTTCTTTCTGACTGTGAATTAGAGAAACTGGCACCACCCACCACATTCAACCGGTGTCTTTCGGCGAATATCGTTCCGTAAATAGCGGAAAATTCTCCATCATAGTTAAAACTTTTGGTATTGGAATAGGTCAAAGATCCTTTCTTCAGTTCCTCGGTATCTTCAAACCGCGTATCCTCCGGCGAAATGAAGTCATCCGTCTCCGAGGTGGTTCTGGTTATCCCTATCCGCCCCCTCAATTTCAAAGATTGAAACGGATTATATTCAACCGCAAAATTATCCGTAATACCTAACGACCGCTTAAGCGAACGGCTGTTCAGGCTGGCATTCCACAGGGGATTAGGAGCTTCTATGTAATCTTCCACATACTCCAGCCATTTTTCCACCTGGCCATCCACCCGTTTTTCATAATAGGGATTGGCGGCAGCATAAGTAGAGAAATTTACCACGGGATCTCCTGAATTGGAAAGATTCACCGTCAGTTTATTACTGAATGGCAGTTTTCCTTAACGATACAACAAGTCCAGATTACCACTGAACAGATTTTTCTTCGAATCCTTCATCACACCGGTCACGCCATTATAACTTAAACCAAAACCGTAACGCATGTGTTCATCCCCACCCTCTGCATATAGGTTGTGACGGTGGTTGAAACCCATCTGCAACGGTTCCGATAACCAGTAAGTATCCACCCCACGCGCAACTGAACGCAGGTGGTCGTTATGCAGTTGCTGGAGTTGCTCTCCTCCTGCGAAAGTCCCTCCCCAGGCACTGACTTTGTAACGGCCAGCGTATTCCTCAAACGCCACTTTTTCTTGGGCATTCATCAGGTTATAACTGGAAAGATCCGGCAATTGAAAATTGAAATTACCCGAATAGGTTACCCGCAATTTTCCCTGAGCCGGCGTTTTCGTTTCAACCACAACTACGCCGTTCGCAGCTTTGGAACCGTAAATCGCCGTTGAAGCGGCATCTTTCAGAATGGTAATAGAAGCTACCCGGTCCATGTCTAAATCTATAATCGTCTGAAGGGTAGTTTCGAAACCATCTAAAATGAACAGCGGTTGGTTGGGATCGGCTTCCAATTCCTCTTTCATCCCGATGATGCTTGTTTTGCCCCGGATTTCGATGTCAGGCAACCGGTTGGGGTCTGAGCCCCATTCATTACTCTCGACAATCGCAAATGCAGGATCAAGACTTTTCAAACTTTGCAGAATGTTTTGGTTTCCCACTTCTTTCAATTTTTCAGCCGTAAACGTAGAAGCAGATCCAGTGAAATCGCTCCTTTTTCTTTCATAAATACCTGTCACAACCACTTCATCCATGGCTGCCACTTCCTCCTCCATGACCACGTTTATCGTATCTTTGCCCGTATACACCACTTCGCGGGTTTTCATCCCGATGAAAGAAAACAGTAAAGACAGATTTTTAATCTCCGGTATATTTAACCGGTATCGTCCCTCCTGGTCCGTTGCCGTACCTAAGTTCGATCCCTTTACAATTACCGTTACCCCCGGAAGAGGCACTTTATTCTTATCAGTCACCTGACCGACAATATTCAAGACATTCTTTTTTTCTTCCGGAACTACTTTCAACACAATGAATTCATCCATAATCTCGTAAGTCAATCGAGTCCCTGTTAAAATTTTATCCAATACGGTTCTCAAATCCGACTCTATAAATCCAGCCTCGACAGTCCTGTGCTTATCCAGTTCATTATTACTATATACCACCGTTAAACCGGTCTGTTTCTTGATCTGATTAAACAATTCCCAATAAGTTACAGTTCCTGCCCCGATAGTAATTTTAGCCTGAGCCCCTACATCCGCGACTGCCAGATGCATACTAACCAATAATAAAAACACGCTTAACTTGATAAGCTTTAAAAATCTTCGTAGCCCAAAATTACGTACAAAGAGCCACCTCATTCGCTTTTTTTTCATACCTTTGTAAATAAGTTAATATTAGTTAACGAACTCCTATCTCGGATCGTGCGTCACCACTATCCGGGATTTTTTATTTGTTGTCACATGAGTCTATTTCTTCGAAGAAACTGTCACTCTGTTTTCTTTCAAACTAAATGTCACATCGGTTGTTTTAGAAATCATATCCAGCACATAATCCAATGTCCTATACTTCGTCATAGCACCAGAGAAACGCAATTTTTTGACTGCTTCATCACTAAAAACAAACGTCACTCCATACCAACGGGACAACTTCACAGTCAACTCCTCCAAAGACATGTCTTCAAAGTTAAATCGTCCCGCCTTCCAATCCACTATCGCCGCCACATCGCCTTTCCGGACAATCGTTTCTCCACTTTCCCGATTTAAAGTCGCAATCTCCCCGGGAACAAGTACATAAACTTTATCCTTTACATCAAAACTCACCTTTCCCCGTAATAAAGCGACCTCTGTTTGTCGGTCTTCCCGATAAGCCGACACGTTGAATGCCGTTCCCAATACGTGTACTTTTGTTTCTCCCGCCAACACGTAAAACGGTTTCCGCGAATCAGAAGTCACCTCGAAATAGGCTTCTCCCTTTAATTTTACTTCACGGATATCCCCGCCGAACCGATTCGGGAATTCCAATTCCGAATCCGAATTTATCCAGACTTTCGTACCGTCGCTCAATATGACGAAATACTCTCCTTTTTCAGGTACGATAACCGAACTTTTCCCTATTTCTTCTTCTGCTCCTTCTCTATCTTCAAACCGCAAGCCACCCGTTGAATCCTGAATTACCTTAACTCCAAAGACATCCGCTACCTGGCGACTTTCTCCCTCCTTCAATTCAATCGGTTCCCCCGCATTCATCACCAGAATGGCCTTCGGCGAACCGGACTCTATCTTTACTACTTCCGCAACCGGAATAAACTTTTCTGTCGGCGCCTGTCGGATTTGCCATGCAAAAAATACTCCTATCAAAACGATAATTATAGCCACTATACGCATCCCCCACAAATACAACCGTTCCTTACGATTCACAAGGGCCGGAGTAATACGTTCCCACACCCGTTCCTGTGTCCGGTCTAACCGCCGCCATTTTCCCGCAGCCGATACCCGCATTTCCGTTTGAAGTATCTTTCGGAACTGCCTGAGGTGTTCCGGCGAAGCCTCTAACCACTTTATCAGTGCAACCCGATCTTCTCCGGAAAGATCTCCCCGCACAAACACATCTTTCAGATAGGTCTTCTCCTTGATGTCGAGCCACACCTCACGGTAGAGTCCGCCGTACGTCATATAATCAATCACAAATCCAAACGGCGGTATATTCACGCTCTCCCTGCTGTCCACCTTGACCACCAGCGTGTTGCGGATGCCGTAGATGGCATCGTCACTGACATCCATCGTGAATGCCGTGTAGCCGCAGTGATGTTCACCGATCTTCTTCCCGTTCCAGTAGACTTCGCTCTCATGCGCCGCCCCGTCAATCGTGAGCAGCAGACGTTTTCCCCTCCGGAATGAAAACATCTATGCGGTATCCGCTGACCATCTGGTAAACAGATTCATCAAAATAGTGAAGCGGTGTCTCCTTTACCGTATGCGGAAGCCGTACCGGAGTCATATTTCCCACGTCGAAGCCATCGCCCAGCATTTCTTCCGTAAATTGTTCCGAAAACTTCCAGTCGTCATTTAAATATACTCTGTTCTCCATGTTCTACCTTCGCCTGCCACCTTCCTGCATTGCCACGCGTTTATCCCTCCGCCTCCGGCACCACGATTCCGTTTACCAGAATCGAAACCACCTCATCGAGCGCTTCCAGATAAGAAAGCCTGCTCTGAATCAGGATATCTCTCTGGAAAAACTGTTCTACCGTGGCCTCCAGCATCATCTTTACGATCGGAATGCTGACCTTGCGGACCACGCCTTCCGCCATTCCCTGCTCCAGAAGCTGGATCGTTGTC
>OGDA01000952.1_pt1 | contig 11592 bp, 8 predicted proteins | sample 1570281 | NCBI WGS metagenome assembly OGDA01 (sample SAMEA2582184, study PRJEB24529) | metagenome
TTCAGTTTATTGTATATCAATAGTTTATAAAAACAATATCATAATAATAAACCTTCCCTCTCAGGGAAATAAATCAAATCTAACAGAAATATGAGTACGAAGTACGTTTACACATTCGGAGACGGAAAAGCAGAAGGCAAGGCAGACATGAAAAATCTGCTCGGTGGTAAAGGCGCCAACCTGGCGGAGATGAACCTGATCGGCCTGCCTGTACCTGCAGGTTTCACGATTACCACTGAAGTTTGTACACTTTACAACCAGAAAGGTAAAGATGCTGTTGTAAAATTAATAGAAAACGACGTGAAAGCCGGTATTTCACACCTTTAAAAAATCATGAATGCAAAATTAGGTTCCAAAGGAGAGGCTTTCCCGTTGATGGTATCCGTACGTTCCGGTGCCCGTGTTTCTATGCCGGGTATGATGGACACCGTGCTGAACCTGGGATTGAATGACGATGCCGTAAAATTACTGGCAGAAAAATCAGGAAATGCCCGTTTTGCCTGGGACTCTTACCGTCGTTTTATTCAGATGTACGGCGATGTTGTAATGGGTGTAGCAGCAGCAAAAGGCGAGCACAATCCGTTCGAAGTTGAAATCGACAAGCTGAAAGAAGCCAAACATATCAAACAAGATACTGAATTTACCGTTGAAGATTTGCAGGTATTGGTCGAAAACTTCAAAAAAGTAGTCAAAACCAAAACCGGCAAAGATTTCCCGACTTGTCCGTGGGAACAGCTGTGGGGAGCCATCTGTGCCGTATTCGATTCATGGATGACTGAACGTGCCGTTCTGTACCGTCAGTTGAACCAGATCCCGGAAGAATGGGGTACTGCTGTTAACGTACAGTCTATGGTTTACGGTAACATGGGTAACAATTCGGCTACCGGTGTTGCTTTCAGCCGTGACGCTGCAACCGGAGAAGACATCTTCAACGGAGAATACCTGATCAATGCACAGGGGGAAGACGTTGTAGCCGGTATCCGTACACCGCAGGAAATCACCATCGAGGGTTCACGCCGTTGGGCTAAACTGCAGGGTATTTCCGAAGAAGAACGTGCTTCCAAATATCCTTCGCTGGAAGAAGCTATGCCTCAGGCTTATGCCGACCTGAACGCTGTACAGGAAAAACTGGAAGACCACTTCCACGATATGCAGGATATGGAATTCACCATCCAGGACGGTAAGCTGTGGATGTTACAGACCCGTAACGGAAAACGTACCGGAGCCGCTATGGTGAAAATGGCTGTCGATATGCTGAAACAAGGTATGATCGATGAAAAAACAGCTTTGTTGCGTCAGGAACCGGCTAAATTGGACGAGCTGCTCCATCCGGTATTCAATAAAGAAGCTCTGAAAAAAGCTCACGTTATTACCAAAGGTCTGCCGGCTTCTCCGGGTGCTGCCTGCGGGCGTGTCGTATTCTTCGCCGACGAAGCCGAAGAATGGAAAAACAGAGGTGAAAAAGTGGTTCTGGTACGCCAGGAAACTTCTCCCGAAGACCTGCGGGGTATGAACGTATCCGAAGGAATCCTGACCGCACGCGGTGGTATGACTTCTCACGCAGCTGTCGTTGCCCGTGGTATGGGTAAATGTTGTGTATCCGGCGCAGGAGATATCGTAGTCGATTATGCCAAACGTAATTTCTCCGTAAACGGAACAATCATCAAAGAAGGAGACTGGATTTCCCTGAACGGTTCTACCGGTGAAGTTTATTTAGGAAAAGTAGAAACAGAAGATGCAACATTGGACGAAGACTTCACAGCCATCATGAACCTGGCTGAAAAATATACCCGTATGTATGTACGTACTAATGCCGATACCCCGAAAGATGCCCGTAAAGCCCGTGACTTCGGAGCCAAAGGTGTCGGACTTTGCCGTACAGAACATATGTTCTTCGAAGGACACCGTATCGACGCTATGCGTGAAATGATCCTGTCCGACACGGTAGAAGGACGCCGGGATGCACTGAACAAGATCCTGCCGATGCAGCGGGGAGACTTCGAAGGTATCCTCGAAGCCATGAACGGACTGGGGGTTACCATCCGTCTGCTCGACCCACCTTTACACGAATTTACTCCGAACGAACCGGCTTCACAACAATATATGGCTCAGAAACTGGGAATTCCGGTAGAACGTATCAAAGAAAAAGTAGATGCTCTGCACGAATTCAACCCGATGCTGGGTCATCGTGGCTGCCGTTTGGGAGTTACCTATCCGGAAATCACCGAAATGCAGGCCCGTGCGATCATCGAAGCTGCTTGTAACCTGAAACTGCGTGGTCTGGATCCTCGTCCGGAAATTATGGTTCCTTTGGTAGGTACTGTGAAAGAACTGAAACAGCAGGCTGAAATCATCAACCGTGTTGCAGCTATGGTATTCGAAGAAAAAGGCGTTAAAGTAGATTACAAAGTAGGTACGATGATCGAAATCCCGCGTGCCGCTATCACCGCAGATCAGATCGCCGAAGTAGCCGAATTCTTCTCATTCGGTACCAACGACCTGACTCAGATGACCTTCGGTTACTCCCGTGACGACGCCGGTAAATTCTTACCGGAATACATCAGGAAAGGTATCCTGAAAACCGATCCGTTCGCTGTATTGGATCAGGAAGGTGTAGGCCGTCTGGTTGAAATGGGTGTGAAACTGGGTCGTAAGACTAATGCAGACCTGAAAGTAGGTATCTGTGGAGAACACGGTGGAGAACCTTCATCCGTCATCTTCTGCGACTCAGTAGGTATGAACTATGTCAGCTGTTCACCGTTCCGCGTGCCCATCGCCCGCGTAGCTGCTGCACAGGCTGCTATTATGCATGCAGGTAAGTAATAAGAATTTATTACAAGCTTAAATATCAAGAAGGTGTCTGAAAAGGCCACCTTCTTTTTTTGTTATGCCGCTTGTTTATTCTCCCTTTTTCCTGTTTTCGTCATGCGTTACCCAAATCAGACTTTACCCATTCGTCGACCAGCTGATATAGCTCCTGTTGCAGAGTATCCATGCGCAGCATTGTCTTTGAGGGCTTGATATGTCCGGACTTAGTGTATGTCAGAGCATACATCGTCTTTACAAGCTCTCGGGCTTTCTCCAATGTGATTGTCGAGTTTGCGGCCTTTAGCAGACGTTCCATCTCAAGTTGTAGGACATAAACGCAAAAGCAGATGCAGATATGTCCCTCGATACGATTCCTCAGACGATGATACATGGGTCGTATCTGCAGGTCGGTTTTGCTCATGCGGAATACCCGTTCGATAAACCATAAGTTATGGTAGTTGGCAAGGACTTCTTCATCCGGGAGCGTGGCATTGGTTACATAGCCTTTCAAACCATCCCATGCCGCGTCTTTCTCAAAAGTTTCAAGATCGATGCTTATATTCGCCTCTCCTTCAATTCGCAGATATTTGTTGTAGCCTCGATTATTTATGTGCTTCTTAGTGATCTTGCCGGAGGCTACCTTTCCCTGGAGTCGCAAAAGCACTCTGGTGCGGTTGAAAGCATCTTTCTTCTGGCGCTTTTCTGTAAATGACACAACAATACGTAGTCCGTCGTCTGTCTCGATTGATGCAACCTGACCGTCTGAGAGATTGAGCGCCAAGACTTTCTTCTTGACATTGGCATTCTCGTTTTTAAGCCTTGCTCCAAGTATATACTCATAGCCGGCAGCGACAAGAGCATCAATATTTTTGCGCGACAGCAGGCCCGCGTCGGCCACCACAATCGGGCTGGGGAATCCGAACTTCTGCTGAGCTCGTTTCAGCAAAGGTATAAACGTTTTCTTTTCCGACAGATCTCCCTGGAATATCTCATAGCTTATCGGCAACCCCTCCCTTGTCACCAACAGTCCGAGAAGAATCTGCGGACAATCAAATTTGCCGTCTTTTAAGTATCCTGTGCGCCTGAGATCATCTTCACCAGCCACCTCGAAATAGAGCGTGGTAATGTCATAGAATACCACATCAATACATCCTCCCATTGCCCTGGCGCCATGCGCAAAAGTAATCTGCTCGATTTTAGATTTGATGTCATCGGCATTGCCCTTTCTTCCACACAACTTGTCAAGATAACGGTAAATCTTGTTCACATCATACGACACTCCATTATATCTCCACAGATAATCAACTGTTTTCAACTTGCTTCCCGGGGCAACGAGACGGCTGAGAACCAATGGACGGAACAGACCTCCTATTGCATCATAGCCTACATGGTCAAACAATCTGCCAAAGACAACCTCCGGCCCGTCCACAGATATTTGGCTATTGGAAAGCTTGCCTATAAAATCCTCCAGATTTTGTTCTGGCGGCTGATTAAAGAGATTGTAATACGTCCCAGTCTGACGCCGGATAAACTCTTGTGCCTGTTCAACCATCCGCTCAATCTCCGACATGTCGCGTGAACTGCCAAAACTCTTTACCAAAACGTTGTTACGACCTCGTTTTTGAAGAACTCGGACGCTCGTTGTGCCTGATTTGTTTTTGGATCGGTTGATAAACATGGCACAAAATTACACTGTGTTACCCAAATCACCAAATCTCAATGAGCTTAATCGCTGATAATCAAACCATAGCTTTTTCACCCTAAAAAAGTGACGAAAACAGGTGCCGTAAAGATGCATACATTGCTTGATTACGATTGTCTGTTGCCTGAGTTCGTAAATATTACAGACGGGAAGAGATCTGACAACAAAGCCACTTTTGACATTGAGATAAAGCCGCACAGCATCGTGGTGGCCGACCGCGGATATTGCGACTACGGCCTCCTAAATCATTGGGACAGCAACAATGTATTCTATGTTGGCCGCCATAAGGACAATATTCGGTACAGGACTATTGAGGAACTGCCCTTACCCAAGCAGCATACCCAAAACGTCCTGATGGATGAAAGCATCGAGTTCGGGCTACCTGCGGCCAAAGAGAAATTCCCCAAAAGGCTGAAGCGTATAGCAGTGTGGAACGATGAGCATGGATTTGTTATTGAGCTTCTTACCAATAATTTTACACTTGCAGCCTCTACGATAGCAAAACTGTATAAGGCGCGATAGAATATCGAGATTTTCTTCCGCAATCTCAAACAACTTCTACGCATCAAGAGCTTTATCGGCACCTCACGCAACGCGGTGGAGATTCAAATCTGGACTGCGATGATCACAATGCTGCTTTTTTCCTGGCTCAAGCACATAGCGCGCTATAAATGGGCGCTGGCCAACCTCGCCTTTCTCGCTTTGGCTCAACACATTTACCAAAATAGACCTATACAAGTGGCTGAACGAGCCCTTTACACCCCCTCCCCAGGATGAAAATCCGGTTTGAGGGGTTTGGTTACGCATTGATTTTGCAGAGTCGTATGACTCAGCAAGTTATCTCCTGCAAAAAAATTATTTAGGACAATATTGATGCTTGGCGCAAATTGTATTTCTTAAGATATTTCTTATTTTTGTAATCTCTTTGAAAGCATACTTTATGGAAGACAAGGAACTATTTGTATTAAAATCATTGTATAAACGAGACTACAACGCATTTCATTATCTTTATGAATCGTATTTCTCTAAAATGGTTTTGTTTGCAGAAAGTTATGTGTACGATGAGGAAGAAGCAAAAGATTTAGTCCAAGATTTATTCTTTTATATTTGGGACCATGCGGATTCTTTGTTGATAAAAACTTCTTTGAAAGCTTATTTATTTACCTCTTTACGAAACCGTTGTCTGAATGCATTGCGTGACCGCAAAATAGTGGATAGTTGTAATGATAAATTACTGGAAGCACAATTGTTTGCTGGGATAAAAGATATCGAGATAAATGAAACTGTTGAAATGCGGTTGCAGAATGCTTTGAATACTTTGCCTGATAAGTGTAGAGAAATTATATTGTTGAAGATAGTTGAAGGTAAAAAAAATAAAGAAATAGCGAACCAATTAGGGTTGGCTGAAACTACAGTTAAAACACAAGTACAACGGGCTTATAGAATTTTAAGAGAACAGTTAATACCTATATTATTGTTTATTAGCTGGCTTCAAAATGGAGGATATTAGTAGTTTTATGTTTGTGTGTATTTGATTACCGTAATGGAGGGTGAGTTATTTGTGTTGCAGAGAAAAAAATATCAAAAATTTTCCAATATTGTCCTAAATAAATTTTGCGTATGAGGCAACTTGCGGAGTCATACGACTCTGCATAATTAATGAGCAATCCCCCCCTCATGCCGGATTTTCTTCTTCGGGAGGCGGTGTAAAGGGCTCGTTCAACCACTTGTAGAGGTCTATTTGGGGAATGTATTCAGTCGTAGCGAGAAAGGCGAGGTTGGCAAGTGCCCATTTGTAGCGTGCGATATGTTTTAGCCACATAAATAGCAGCATTGTGATCATTGCTGTCCATATCTGAGTCTCTACGGCGTTGCGCGAGATGCCGATAAAGCTCTTGATGCGCAATAGTTGTTTGAGGTTGTGGAAGAAAATTTCGATATTCCATCTTGCCTTATACAGTTTTGCTATCGTAGAGGCTGCAAGCGTGACGTTATTGCTAAGAAGCTCAATTACAAAGCCGTGTTCTTCATCCCATACCGCTATACGCCTTAGCCTTTTGGGGCATTTATCCTTGGCCGTAGGCAGTTCAAACTCTATGATTTCATCCAACAAGACGTTTTGGGCGTGTTTCTCGGGCAATGGCAACTCTTTAATGGTTCTGTGTTGGATATCGTCCTTATGGCGAACCACATAGAATACATTGTTGCTGTCCCAATGGTTTAAAAGTCCATAATCGCAATATCCGCGGTCAGCCACCACAATGCTGTGCGGTTTGATTTCAATGTCAAATGCCGCCTTGTTGTCTGTTCGCTTACCACCTGTAATATTCATAAATTCAGGAAGTAAGCAGTCGTAATCAAGCAATGTGTGCATCTTTACGGCACCCTTTGACGTGGTATAGTGCGCCCAATCGTAAACCGATATGGTCAGCGAGACCAGAGTGGAATCCAGTAATTTGATGGGCATCTTGAACCGGAAGCCTTTGCGCTCCCAAGCCGCCTGCTGTCCGAAATAACGGAACAACATATAGAATAGCTCCTAGAAGACCGAACTGTCTCGGTGTGCATTCTGATAAGCGACTGTCGATTTGGATGGTGCGCGGCTTATGCCGGGATGGTTAAGATTTCCTGTGGCGGATTTTAATCCGTTGGAAATATCACGGACGGAGTCGCAGTTGGAGAACTGACAGAAAATCATGCTCACCAGCTGGATCCAGGTGTTATAGCCCTTGCAATGCTTGTCGGTACCGGCATCGCGAATAATTTTTCTGATGATTTCTTTGGGTAAAAGCGCAATTACCTGCGCAAAAAGTGTTATTTGTGTCATAGGAAGTAGTTGAGTTGTCGCTCACTACTAAGGTAGTCATTTTTCCTTAGTAAACTACTTCCTTTTTTATTTTTCTCAAAAACGTTTAGGACAATATTGAAAATTTTCTTTCCTTATGTACTCCGTTTTTTTTGCTTTTGTGTCTTTATAAAAAAAATAACCACAAAAACCATGGACAAGAAGTTTATAAATTGGAGGGTAATTATGCAAAGTCTTTTAGGTAAGTCTACCGGTGTCGATGATGAGCAAGTTGAGGAGTGGTTGCATGAAGATGCCCGGAATCAAGAATATTATGAGAAAGCCAAATATTATTTCGATAATTATTATTCTGGTGAAAAAGAAATACACCAAATTAATATGAAGAAAGCTTGGGATGATTTTTTAGTTTATACAAAAAAATCACGGAATAACATATGGAAAAGATATTTGCAGTATGTAGCCGGTGTTGTAATGTTATTGGGTGTTGGAGTGGCTTTATTATTGTTGGTAGGTAAATCAGAGAAGCCTTCAACAGTTGTTCAAAATCAAATGATAACACCCGGAACAGTAAAGGCTTTGTTGATTTTTCATTCGGGTAGTCAGGTCTCATTAACAGATTCTACTGTTTTTGAACAAGTCGTAGAGCAGCATTCGATGGCAGAAAAAATGGATGAAGAAACCCAAATGGAATATAATACGATTATTGTTCCGCGAGGAGGAGAGTATAGTTTGGCTTTAGCAGATGGTACAAGAATAAAAATAAATTCAGATTCTAAATTGACATTCCCTCATAGATTTATGGGAGAGGAGCGTCGTGTCCGTTTGGAAGGCGAGGCTTTGTTTGATGTGGTAAAAGATAAGGAGCATCCTTTCATTGTGGAAACAGCAAAAGGAAATGTACAAGTGTTAGGAACACTATTTGATATTAATGTTTATCCGGAGGAGGATGTTGTACAGACAACATTGGTCGAGGGTCGGGTTGTCTTTAAGGGGAGGGGGATGTCGCAACATGTGGAATTGTCACCAGGAGAGCAAGTGACATACAATATGAAAAGCGGAGAGTCGCATGTAGAGAAAGTAAATACTAAAGTTTATGTAGGTTGGGCTGAAGGGAAGTGGTTTATAGAAGGGGAACGGCTGGAAGATATAACGAAACAGTTGTCGCGTTGGTATGATGTGGAGTTTTTTTATAAAAATCCTGAAGCAAAGGAACTTGTTTTTACCGGCGATCTGGAAAAGTATGATGATTGTGAAGTGGCCTTGGATATAATATCAATGACCACTAATGTGATGTTCACAATTAGAGATAGAGCCATAATCGTACAAATGAAATAGTATGATTATTTTTACTATAATGACCCTAATAATATGAATCTAAACATCAAAACTAAGCAGGCGTATGAAAAAAAATCGAAACAAAAATTGTTTGGGTGTAATTAAATACTCTAAAAGGAGTATGTTAGTGATGAGATGGATGTGTGTATTCAGTTGTATGTTGTTGTTTCAGATTTCTGCTGTCGCTTATTCTCAAAAGAAAGTGACATTGGATGTAAATGGAATGGAAATGGTGGATGTTATCCAAGAGTTAAGAAAACAGACTGGTTACAAATTCTTTTTCAATCACAATGAGTTGAAAAAAACTGGTAGGGCTTCCGGTAAATTCTTAGAGAAGGATTTGAGTGTTGTATTGGATGAGATATTGGGGAAAACAAATCTGACCTACCGTCAGGAAAGAGGTATCATTATTATTGTTCCCCAAGAAAAATCTGTAGAAGAAAAGAAGGCAAGAGTGGAGATTATAGGTAAGGTTACAGATGAGAAAGGGGAGCCGTTGTCAGGGGCGGCAGTTGTCATTAAACCTTAAAAATTAAACTAACCCCTAAACATCAAATACACACAATCTAAAAGAGGGGTTTAGTAAATTGTTGAATAACCCCAAACATGCTTATCAGCCTCGCTGATGTGCTTAAAAATTTTCTTTAACGTTTTCTTTTGTTGGTATGAAGACGGTGGAGAAAGCTTATGCGGGGAAAAATGTCATCAATATTGTGTTGCAAGAAGAAACGATAGCATTGGATGATGTTGTCGTGACCGGTATCTACACCCGTAATAAAGAGAGTTTTACTGGTTCTTCGCAGACTTATACGGCAGAAGATTTAAAAATGATTGGTAATCAGAATATTTTGCAGAGCTTGAAAACGCTGGACCCTGCTTTTCATATTTTGGAAAGTAAAGAATATGGTTCGGACCCCAACCGTTTGCCGGATATTGAGATTCGGGGGAAAAGTAGTATTGTGGGATTAAAGGAGGAATATGGTCAGGACCCCAATCAGCCTCTATTCATTCTGGATGGATTTGAGACGACATTGCAGGTTATTATGGACTTGAATATAGATAGAGTTGCATCCGTAACAATTTTGAAGGATGCGGCTTCAACGGCAATATATGGTTCAAAGGCAGCCAATGGAGTTGTAGTTGTCGAAACAAAATCTCCTGCTCGTGGTCAATTGCGTTTGAGTTATAATGGCAATGTGGACATCTCATTTGCCGATTTGACTGATTATAATCTGATGAATGCCGAAGAAAAACTTGAATTCGAGCGATTGTCCGGAACCTTTACAAGTGTATCTGCTATTGAACAGGAACAGTTGACAGGACGTTACAACCGTTTGTTGCGTGATGTAAAGAGAGGGGTGGATTCTTATTGGTTGTCCGAGCCTTTGCGTTTGGGCTTGACTCATAGGCATAACATTTATATGGAAGGAGGCGATAGTCAGATGCGTTATGGATTGGGCGCTAACTATTCCGGTGTTCAAGGTGTGATGAAAAGCTCTATACGTGATATTATGGGACTGTCTCTGGATTTAATCTACCGTAAAAAGGGATTCAACTTTATGAATAAAGTGTCGGTGGATTGGAATAGGAGTGATAATCCTATCGTTTCTTTTTCGGAATATGCCAAAGCGAATCCTTATTATGAGAAGAAATCAGGAAGTACAGACCGTTGGCTAGAAGATTGGCAGGCAGAAAATATAGCAGGCGTTGTTTATCGACAGGTTCAGGTGGCAAATCCAAGTTATAATGATGCTCAAAACAGTTATAATAAGGGAAACTCTTTCAGTGTAAGAAATAATCTTAGTATAGAGGCGCGTCCGATTGATGCATTGAATATTCGGGGAAGAGTGGGAATAACCAAAAGTATTACCGAAACGGAAACATTTACATCACCGAATAATACACAATTCGCCAAAGTTGAGCCTTTACGCAAGGGAAGTTATTTTAGTTCAACAAGTAATTCATTGACATGGAGTGCAGATTTCACCGTGACTTATGGTCAATTATTGGGAGGTAAGCACATGATAAATGTTGCTGTCGGTGCCAATATCCGTGAAAATGATATGAAAACGAAAAGTTTTTCTGCTCAAGGATTCCCTGAAGGCAATTTTACAAGACCCAGTTTTGCCAATAGCTATCCGGAAGGAGGGAAGCCAGGCTATGCGGAGAATAAAAATCGCAATGCCAATTTCTACTTGAATGGAGGTTATGTTTATGATGGACGCTATTTGCTGGATGTCAACCTTCGTTCGGACGGGACTTCTGTATTCGGAGCAAACAAACGTTTTTCTACAACGTGGTCTGTTGGTTTGGCTTGGAATGTTCATAGAGAAAAGTTTATGAAAGATAAGGCATCGTTTATAAATGTTTTGAAGTTAAGAGGATCTGTCGGTAATCCCGGAAACCAGAATTTCAGTTCTTATTCGGCAATTACAACCTATTATTTCAACAACTGGATGTTGAATAATTTTGGTACAGGAGTTCTTGTTTCGAAATTTGGTGATCCGAACTTGGCTTGGCAGAGAACTTTAGACAAAAATATAGGTATTAACTTAAGTATGTTTTCCAATCGTTTTCATGTAACAGTTGATTTCTATCATAAGCGCACTGATCCGTTGATTGCAGATATCGGGATTCCCGTTTCTATGGGAGTAGAAAAACGTAGGACTAATATAGGAGTGCAAGTTGACAAAGGAGTCAATGGAACTATCCGCTATGCAATCTTATACAAGCCACAAGAGAGTATCAATTATACCATGAGTGTGAATTTCAGATATGGGACAGCATTTTATAAGAATATAGGGCGTAGCCTCAATGCGTATAATCAAGAAAATATTTCCAAAAATCTCACAAGATATTACGATGGCGGGAGCCCGACTGCGCTGTGGGCTGTAAGGTCCAGGGGTATAGATCCGGCAACAGGTCAGGAAATATTTGTAAA
>OGDA01000957.1_pt1 | contig 11521 bp, 6 predicted proteins | sample 1570281 | NCBI WGS metagenome assembly OGDA01 (sample SAMEA2582184, study PRJEB24529) | metagenome
TTCCGAAAGAATATGTGTAGAAATAAGCACTGTATGTTCCTCTGCAATCTCTTTGATTAGATGGCGCACATCCAGAATCTGATTCGGGTCGAGCCCATTGGTCGGCTCATCCAGTACCACAAAGTCCGGATTATGTATAATCGCCTGGGCAATACCCACTCTCTGTTGATATCCTCCGGAAAGATTTCTAAGCAGACGCTTGCTGAAATGACTGATACCGCAACGTTCCAGCACTTTCTTCACAGCTTGAGGAATTTCTCTATCCGGGATATAACGCAAAGCGGCACAATATTCCAGATATTCTGTCACCGTCAAATCCATATGCAAGGGGGGATTCTGCGGCAGAAAGCCGATGTGTCTTTTAGCCTCCACCGGATTTTTACTCATACTGATACCCTTGATATAAACATCCCCTTCCGACTGCCGCAACACACCACACATAATGTTCATCGTTGTGGATTTCCCGGCTCCGTTGGAGCCGAGTAATCCATATATTCCATGCTTGGGAACTTCAAAATTGATATCACGAATAGCCCACTGTACACTATAACGGTGTGAAAGATGGTCTACTTTTACTATTGTCTCTTCCATTGATATTATAACTTTATATTTTTTAGCTCTACTAATTCATACACACTCCATTATCAATACCAGTCGTGACTAGTTGTATGCCATCCTATCTGTTTGATAGAAGCCACCTTGCCACCGACATTCTTCTCAAAAAGCAGTACAGGAGAATTTATGTTTCTGATATCATAAGCCTGGATAGTTCCATCCTCACAACCTATCCACAATTGATCCAAGTCAAAAAAGGCATAAGCCAATGAGGTGATTTTAGAAGGAATGGTAGCATTGAATTTTAAGAATCTTACAGATGTATCCATCCAATCTGCCGCACGTTGAACAAAATACAATTCATTACCTACAGAATAAAAATCACGGTATTTTGCATCCTCTGCATAAGTGGAACTACGATAAGTAGAACTAACCAAAAATACAGAAGAGGCATCCAATTTCACCGGCAACCGAAACCAACGCTCAAATCCATTAAACTGAAAGGAAGCGCTACGATTATCAAATCCAAAATCCCCTACCAACGTGGCCGGATAATTAGGATCATTATAATACGCTGTAAACAACAATGTTGTTTGCTCATAAAAGAATGGAATATGATGCTTCTGCGAAAGATAAAGCATCTCTGTTCCTTCTGCAAATTCAGAAACAGGCACAGTTTGATGCGTCTTCAAAGGTATTACCCTTGTTTTATATACAGAAGTTTTGTTATACATATCTTCTCCCACATCCTCTCTCCAGGTTGTAGCCATTACAATTCTACGATTCTTGGCATCATAACAAGGGATATTCTGTCCGTAAGTAGAATGCCCTAACATTGTAATCTCATAACCATTGGCATCAATATAGTAAGGTTCTGTAAGATATTTTCCCACCAAATAGTTGGCAGATCTCATTCGTGTAAACAAACGTCCGTCTTCAGTCACGATAAAGGATGCTGCACCTTCTCCAAAGCTGGGACTGCTGGGAGCCTTTTCCCTCATGGCTGCAATTTTAAAATCAGCAGGAGCTCCATCCAAAAACTGATCTTTCACTTCGTCCACCTTCGTCATAGTCTGCACATTAACCTCATACGCCACCTGATCGGTCAGTATCACACAAGCACCACCGGCGCTGACATCGCGGGATGTTTCCATGACCAAATCCTTTGGTTTTCCGGGTATATCGTGTCCATTAATGGTGGCATAGACATCTTCCTTCAATTTATAGTTAACCGTGTTTTTACCATTCTCCGAAACAGTACGCGGGCTGATTACAGAAACTTTTGACTTATCGCCATTTTCTGACAATATGAACCAATCGTCCGGAGCGAATGGAGGATAGAAATACACAAACAGTCGGGCAGGGAACGGAATTCCGGTCTTTTTTTCAATCACGCTGAAAGTTCCCCACTCTCCCACATCGTTACTATAGCGAGTCAAACCTATCTTTTTCACAACCTCGTCCGTAGGCATATCAAAATCCAACTCCTCGCTGATTACCACTCCTTTGATTTTCCATTCATAACGCACCTCTTCTGCACGCATTGCCGAATCTGTTTCCCACGTGAACATTTTACTGCCCCTGAACTTCATGACTTCACCATCTCCCGCATAACCAAACATACGTTTAGGAGAACTTGTATTAAAATTATCAGACCATAACGGAGGATTTATCTCCTCATACGAATAGTTCCCTTCGTCCTCAAAACATCCGGTCAACAGACCGAATAAAAACAATATAATATATAATCTTATCGATTTCATGACATCAACTTATTATTAGATTAAACTTCCACAGACATCGGTAGGCCATTCTCATCCTCCGTTGGATTCTCCGCCAGCCATTGCTTGAACAATTTCACTAATTTAATTGCCTCATCAGGAGCACTCTTTATCATATTTCCATCCAAACTGTATGCTCCCGGTATATTCTCCAGGAATGTCTTGTATTTCAAGGATGAATAGTTCCCCAGCAACCCGGCAGAAACTTCCAAGGTCCACCATTCCGGTTTCACAGCATCTTTCGTCAAATGGATAACGGCTTTCGAACGTTCGAATTGTCCCACCTGCAATTCATCGCTCGGCACAATTTCAACCACCAACCGGATGCCTTCCTCCAAATCATTCAAACGGGCACTGCGGTTCATCCGGATTTGAATTGTATCCAATATCAAAGAAGCTCCTGCCGGAATCGGACGCGCACGGAAAGTATAAGAATTTTCCAGAACATATTCATCCGGAGTAGCGGTTGTCATATCTTTCACAACCTTCAAACCGAAGTGCAGATCCTTCGTCAAAGGTCTGCCGGCCAAGGCAACTACGATTTCTGCCATCACATGGTCGTCTGTCGGCTTGGCAAAAAAGAATGTCACATCCGTAGAATCGGCTTTAGCAGTACCGGGAGCTTCCTCATCCATAAAATATTTATAGAAATAAACTTCATGGCGTTCTCCAAAAGGTTCGATATCCTGTTCCGTACATGCACTGAACAACATCATCCCCAAAATCGCAAACAATATAAAGATTTTCATTTTTTCCGTTTTTAAATGGTTACATACTCTGATTATCGGGGATAGGTAGCATATACTCTGATTTATTCAACTCACGCTCCTCTTTCTCCTTGAAATAAATCTTTGCCCCTAACCGTTTGTATAGATAAAACAATTGTCCCTCCGAAATCCATTCCCGTTGGGCATCACGAATCAAATCCCTTTGGAACATCTCGAAATCCCGTGCCACCTCCAACGGCTCCATCGTTTTCCACTCACCTCCGACTTGTGCCGTTTCAGAACGTTTCTGGCGAATTTCATTCAAGATTTCATAAGCTTCAGCGAACTGATTTTTCCGGGCATAACATTCTGCCATAATGTAACGCATTTCTGTCGCACGGATTACAGGCAGAATACGTATATTCTTCTTGCGAATTTCTGCATTGTCACTGCAATACCATTTGCCGGAAATTTTATAATTTCCATAAATGCTATTATCCTCCGGTCTATACAACAAAAACCTGGAACGAATGTCCATCTCAGATTCGTCTGTCTGTCCGTCCGGACTTTTAAATATTTTCTGATTATCCAAATCGAGCATCAGCCAATTTCCCTGATTCATTCCATCTGCTTTTTTTCTAAAGAAACTTCCCAAACTATAATTGTCGTAAGCCTCCTCATTATAGACTGCAAAAATCAAATTGGAAATACACTTCAAATCCTTCTTGCTTTCAAAATCATTACCACGCAACTCCCAAAATTCATCTTTTGAGAACATATCGTAAGAGCTGCCCTGTGTACCGGTTGCTTTGAATTTCAATACAGCATCAGCCATCTGAAAAGCCTCGTCATACATTCCCGCATACTGATATGCTCTTGCCAACAATGCTGTGATAGCATAATAACTCAACCGGAAACCGCGTCCCTGGAAAAAACCGTCTATCACACTCGAAGATTGATGTCCCGGCATACCCCATTCAAACTCTCCATTGAAACGAGTCTTGCCGGAAGCGCTCAAACTCATACCCCAGGCCGTAGTATCAAACTCTATTGTAAGTTCGCGAGCTTTATTCAAATCGCGGATAACCTTCTCCATAAAAGGCTTTACAGCAATCCCGTTTGGCTGGATATTAGGGTAGTCTTCCACATAAGGCACCCGTTTTTCTCCGTCATCATGAATCAACGCCGGCGCAAACAACCGCAATAAATCGAAGTGCACCAATGCCCGACAAGCATATGCCTCCCCTAAAATCATCTTACGCTCGACCTCCCCCTCTGCAAAAATATCGGCAGATGCACGCTCCAGATTCTGAATCAGATTATTCGCATTAGCTACCACGTTATATCCATCCTTCCAGATATTGTCGATAGTCGGTCTCAATGCAGAATTGTAATAATCATAGTTTCGGGCTATCTTATACATATTAGTCCCCTCCTCGCCATATTTCCAAGCCCAGGTATATTGCCGTGACATACAGTCCACCAATCCAAACTGAAGTTCCACTCCATAAAGATTACGGGATGCCATCGCTTCGTAAACTCCCGCCAGGACAGAACGATAGCCATCACCCGTTGTAAACAGCTTATCGCTCGTAGCCTCACCTTCCGGTTGCAAATTCAACCAATCCTTGCATGAACTCAATGACAACAAGGATAATAGAATCATAATTTGTATATATATTTTCATACTCAAATATTTTATTGTTAGAATCCTAACGACAATGTAAAGCTATAGTTCTTCGCATAAGGATAGCTTGTTCCGCGCTCCTGCTTTATGTTCGACCAGCGGCAAACATCATTCATGTTAAAACGCAATCCCAACGAAGTCAGTCTCATTTTGCGAATCAAGTCACGGTTAAAATCATAACCGCAAGAGATACTGCTAAATGCCAAATAATTATTATCCTGTACGAATCTTGATGTAGGCTGCGTCTTTTGTTTGTTCTTCAAGTCAAAGAACGGAGCTATATCACCCGGATTTTGCCAACGCTGAGTCAGTACACGACGGTCTACGTTGCTTCCGTCAATATCTGCCTCTTCTACCTTGTTTTTAATGGTCTCGTTATAATCCTGAGCACCCCACTGATAGAGGAATGTTGTATTTAGGTAGAAACCTTTCCAAGCCACATTGATACCGAAAGAACCTTGTGCATCCGGACTCTTGTCTCCCACCACCACTTCATCAGCGGCATTCCATACATACGTACTCTGACCGTTTCTCTTACGGAACAGTTCCTTACCGTTTGACGGGTCTATACCATAAGAAGGCACAGCATAAATCGCAGTTGTAGATGCTCCCACATAATACTGTGTCAACGGGATATAGAGCAAATCTGAATAATCTCCGCCCTGTCCCTGATTCTTTCCATTGTGAAAATCCTGGATATTCTTATTATATCTCTCAGCCTCCTGACCCAATTTTGTAATCTCATTCTTATTGGAAGCCAGAGTAGCATTTACAGCAACAGTCCAATTATCATTCTGGAAAACAGTTGTATTCAATTTAATCTCAAAACCTTTGTTCAAAATCGAACCGGCATTTGTGTAATAAGTAGAAAAACCTGATGATGTGCGGACAGACAGCTGTTCCAACTGATTCTTGGTCTCCTTGCGATAATAGTTTCCTTCCACTACAAGACGGTCATGGAACAAGCCCAAGTTAATACCCACATCCAAAGTATATGTCTTCTCCCAAGTTAATTTCGGATTACCCAAAGCAATCAAAGTATTCGATGGTGTATCGTAATACCATTTGTCGGAAGTCTTATAAGTGGAAATTGCCGCATAAGCCGGGAAGTTGACATTACCGGTAACGCCATATGTTCCACGAACACGCAACAAACTAACCAACCAATTATCTTTCAACCATGAATAGTTATGGAAGTTCACACCGGCACCCACAGACCAGAAAGGAGCGAATCTCTTGTCCTCGCCGAACTTAGAAGAACCGTCCAGACGGAAAGAAGCGTCCAACAAATACACGTTGTTGTAAGAATAGTTAAGAGAAGCCAGCATACCTAACAGACGGCTCTTGTCAGAAGAGACAGCCGACTTGCGAGTCTGCTCTGCAGCATAAGTAGGAGAGTTCAAATTACTCAACTGGAATCCACGATACTCTATTGCAGTCGTTTTACTATGAGATTCCTGCACGTTCAATCCGGCGGTAGCATTAATGAAATGCTTGTCGATACCTTTATTGAAATAGAACATCGCATTGGTGTTCCAAGTGAATCCCTTGTCAGAAGAAGTTGTTAAAGTTCCTCTTTCACGAGTCGGAGATCCCTTGAAACTCGGGTCTTTAGGGTCGCTGAAGCTCTTCGTTTCAGAATCGGTTCTTGTCATAGAAAGCTGTCCCTTAAACGAGAAGTTCTTTGTAAAATAGATATTGATACTGAAATTGTTAGTCAAGTCGTTCAATCTTGAGCGACCGGAAAAACTTCCCAATTTCTCAGCCCTGTAGAGAGGATTGGTTGTCTTGCCGTCTTTCAATGTCTCCAACAACTCGCCGTCGTTTGAATACGGAGCCCAGTACGGTTGCAACTTAGCATAAGTATCAAAATTTCCATAAGGAGAATCCTGTGATTTAGTCACATTGAACGAAATAGAGTTCATAACCTGCAACCAGGACTTATTGCGGTAGTCCAGATTCAAACCAACACCTACATTGTCACGATAAGAATCGATCATGGCTCCGTTGTGTGTTCCGTAGTTCAAATCCAGGCTATATCGGATACTTTCAACACCACCGGAAACATTCATACTGTGTGAATGGTTGAACACATTGTGCAAAGGCTGAGCCAGCCAATCGGTCTGCACGCCACGGCGCACCTCATTCACCAAATCATTGTAAGCAATATCTTTCTCCAACTGCATGCCAGGATCTCCGCTTTCTGCGATATACTTTCCGGACAAACGTTCCACTTCAACCTTTTCCCAGGCATTACACAAGTTATAATCTGACAAATCCGGTAATTCAACTCCGGCATTAAAATTATATGTCACCCTCAATTCTCCCGGTTTCGGTGCAACAGTAGTCACGACCACCACTCCGTTGGCAGCACGAGAACCGTATAGAGCTGTAGCGGCAGCATCTTTCAAGATAGTCATACTCTCGATGCGGTTGATATCCATATCGTAGACTTTCTGTACAGATACTTCAAAGCCATCCATGATAAAAATAGGCAAGTTCGGATTGTCCTTCAGAGAAGTTCTTTGCGAACGTCTGGCTTTTTCCATTTCCAGACCACGATTCATACCGATACTACCCTCTCCGCGAATGGTAAACTCCGGCAAAGAGTTCGGGTCAGAACCAAACAATTTATTATCCTTAATTCGGAATGACGGCTCGAAAGCCTGCAGAGCAGCAATAACGTTTTTATTATTTGTTTTTAACAGCTGATCTTTATTGACCGTAGTTGTATTACCTGTAAAGCTCTCTTTTTTCAGTTTCATGTATCCGGTTACAACCACCTCTTCCAACTCCTCCTTGGCAGTCTTCATCACCACATAAAACTCTTGCTGTCCCTTATATGCCACTTCTTTCGGCTCCATACCGATAAAAGAGAATACCAATGCCAGATTGGCTGTTTCGGGCACTCTCATGGCAAACTGTCCATTGGCATCGGTCACAGCACCTACAGAAGTTCCCTTCACCAAAATGGTCACCCCCGGTAGCGGCTCCTTTTTTTCATCAACCACCTTTCCTTTCAAGAGCACCTCCTTGACTGTCTTTTGAGGTATTGTCGGTTTCAAAACAATCACATTGTCTTGCAACACATAAGTCAATGTCGTACCCTTCAGACAGACATTCAGAATAGTCCGGATATCGTCCCCCTGTACGTCAACATCCACCTTGCCGATTTTATCCAAATCCTCTTCATTATACATGAAAACAAACGATGTCTGGCGTTCTATCGCCCAAAGTACATCCTTCAGACTGGCAGCCTTCATCGAAAGCGTCACCTGTTGCCCGTTCTGCGGGTAGACATTTGCAAGAACAAATACAAATGTCCATCTAAACATAAGTCGCAATTTTTTCATAAATTTGTAATTTGATTTTTATGTTGATTATTTTGACAAGACAAAATGGTCAATCGGTAGGGATGCTGCAACATCCCTACCTTTTTATCTGCCTCGTCTGATTCTTAAAACTTTTCCATTTCTATCTATTTTTATACGTCCGTTCGCTTCAAAAATGCGCAGAATGGGATCTATCGATTCGTCACGTCCTACATTAAATCCGAAGCGATAATCCTTTACTTCTTGGTTTTCGTAAAACACCGTTACATCATACCAACGTTCAATGGCATGCATAATATCCTCCAGCCGAACATCCCGAAAACGGAAACCGGCATCCTTCCAAGCCACGATATAGCTGACGTCAACCGTCTTGATTTCCTGCTTCCCGGTATTTTTGTCCAATACGAACTGCTCATTCGGCTGTAATATCCTCTGACGGACTCCGGGACCGGAAACAGCCACCTTGCCTTCAACCAAGGTTGTGTGTACACTCATATCGTTGTCATAATCCGCCACATTAAAACGGGTTCCCAACACTTCAATGTTGTAATGGGAAGTTTTCACAATAAAAGGCCTTGCCGCATCTTTTGCAACCTCGAAATAAGCCTCTCCATGCAACTCTACCTCACGGGTATCCCCTGCAAACCGAACCGGATAACTCAAAACTGTTTCCGAGTTCAAATGAACAACAGTCCCATCGCTAAGGGTAAGTTTAAACTCTCCCCCACGAGGAACAGTCACCTTATTAAAAACCGCTTTTTCGACAGCTTGCACCAAACTGTCTTTATAAACCAAATTGCCACCCTGATTAAAAATATTTGTAGCCGATTGTTTCTCTACAATCCCCCCCTTCGTCTTTTCCAAATCCACGACTTTACCATCTGCCAACGTCAATATCGCACGCGTACCGCCCTGCACCACTTCATTTTGTGCCACCATGCTCCCGACTTCTGTTTTCTGCTCCCAATATAACATTGCAGCCACACCAACCCCGCAAACCAAGGTCACTACTGCAACCCAACGCAAAACACGGCGATGCGTTTGTATCTGCCTGCCTGTTGTTCTCTGACGCCGCTTCTGTAATGATTTCTCCCATCCGACCGACCTGTCGAACTTGGCAGCATTCTTTTGAAACGCCTCACGATTACGCTCATCTAAAATACGTTCATAAAGATTCCGGTTGCCTTCCGACTCCGACAACCATTCATCCAAACTGCTTCTGTTCTCTTCAGAACAATCTCCAGACAAAACATGAGCAATCTTTTTCGCTATCTCAAAATCCTTTTCTGTATTTATGCCCTTTTCCATGTTCCTTATAACAAACTCCGTTTATAATAAGACACAAAAAGGCATTTTTATGGGGAAGCCCATCCCCACTTTTTTTTTCAAAACAACAAAAAAAATGTTGGCAGAATTAAATACGCACTAAATATGCACTAATTTAATTCTGCCAACGGGTAAATAAATATTTTTAATAACGGTCTCCGGATGAACTAAAAGCATCAACTTCTTTTACAGAAACAATACTAGCTCCCAAATCAAACTCCTTCAATAACTCCGGATTCTCTTTCATCGTTTTAGCATCGTAAAACAGCAATTTACCTTTTCCCGTCCCAACGACCAAATATTCATAATCTCTATAAACAGTGTAATTCATATATGTCACTTTATCACCACTGTTTAAAGTGATAAAAGGATGGTCGCTCATTTCGTTCTTCTTCACATAGCGTATCTCATGACCATTGGCATACAAAATATAATTGTTTTTAGGGTTAACACTATAAGATGATGCCCCAGCTGTAAGAATCACAGAATTTTCATCCAACGACCGTCCCGGAAACTCCTCGTCCTGAACCCCGGAAACTTTTGCCAACAACCCGTCATTATTGTTTACAGCATAAATACCCCAACGCGTCTTACCATCAGCTCCATTGTAAAAAACATTCATCAAACTATAATAAGGTCCGAAAAAACCCGCAGAGGCAAAACCTGCATAAGAAGCATAAATAAATTTAACTCCATCCGGGAATTGCCACGCCGGACACATACCTTCCATAGATACTCCGGGCGTTATTTTTGCCGGTACTAATTTAGATAACTGGTACTGAGTTCCAACAGGAAAATTTCCTCCCCAAGGGGTCGACATAACATCTCCACTCTGATAAAAAACGATAGTCAACATTCTGTTATTTTTTTCATCATAACAAGGGATACAGGAAAAACCGATTTGAGGTTGTCCAAAAGAAGTGACTTTATATCCCTTTTCATCTGCCACCAATGGTGTTGACACGAAATTACCTCCAAGATTATTCATGGACATCATCCTTCTGTAAATTTTTCCGTCCTCCATAGCAATAAAACTTTGCACACCGGAAGTTGTCATTGATGCATAAGCATCTATACGGGTCACCGGTTTAAAACCGGACGGGACAGGAGAAAAATCCTCCTGCAACTCTCCCACTTTCAACATACTCTCGCAATTAAATTCATACGCCACCTGATCCGTCATCACAGAAACAGCTCCCAATACGCCGATATTAGTCAGATTATTTCCCATCCCCATGGATAACGGTTTGCCAGGAATATCAGCCCCATAAGTATTAAAATAAATATCATCCGACAATTTAAAGTCCATCTTGGACGTTTCCTGATTTCTGGAAGACTTTATATAAGACAATTTCGAATTCCCGCCTTTCTCCGATAATACAATCCAGTCACCATGCGTATTGGTCGGACTTATCTGCACAAAAGCCCTCACCATATAAGCAATACCCGTTTCCTTTTCAATAATGCCAAACGTGCCGTTCACTCCGGTTTTGGGATATTCCGATAATTTAATCAGATTCATCAATTTTTCCGTCTCTATTTCAAAATCAGCCTCTTCACTCAATACGACCCCGTTCACTTTCCATTCATAACGTACTCCTGCAGCACGCGCAGCCGAATCTCCCTGCCATGTAAAAAAGGGAGTACTCTTAAACTTCGCCATTTCACCGGCACGACATTCTACCCATATTGTATTCGAACCCTCTCTCAATTTCCACACCGGCTCATCAAGTTTCGTATAATCATACGAACCCTTATCATCCATACAACTTAAAAACGCCAATGTCAACAAACTGCCAATTAGCCAATTAATATATTTCATAGCTCTAATATTTACTGATTTATACTTTCAATGAATCCAGAATCTTTTTATATTCCGCACCATGTTCCGGGTCATTCAAATGATCCAGCAACCATTGTTTGAATTCAGTCACCATTGCAATTGCTCTTGCCGGATAATTCTTTATCAGATTTTCATTGAACTCTCCTTCGGTATCCACCACCTGTAAGAACAATTTATATTTTTCATAAGAATATGCTCCCAATAGCGTCCATTCCACTTCATGAGTCCACCAATCAGGCTTCGCCTCCACTTCACTCCATACAATCACAGCCCTCCGCCGCTCGTACTGT
>OGDA01000962.1_pt1 | contig 11465 bp, 9 predicted proteins | sample 1570281 | NCBI WGS metagenome assembly OGDA01 (sample SAMEA2582184, study PRJEB24529) | metagenome
ATAAAGTATTGTAAGTTTCGGAAAAAGGGGGTGTTCCAATGGCATATATTGCGCTATATCGTAAGTATCGACCGCAGACATTTACCGATGTAGTTGGTCAGCATCAGGTGTCTGATACATTGATGCGCGCTATCCGTGAGGATAAGGTAGCTCATGCCTATTTATTTGCCGGTCCACGGGGGACTGGTAAGACGAGTATGGCGAAGATTTTTGCGCGCGCTATTAACTGTGAGCAGGGCCCAACGGATCACCCTTGTAATGAGTGTAGTGCTTGTAAATCGATTTTGAGTGGACAGTCCATGGATGTTCTTGAAATCGACGCCGCATCAAATCGTGGTATCGATGAGGTTCGTGCTCTTCGTGAAAGCGTCAAATTTATGCCTGTTGAGGGGCGTAAAAAGGTGTTTATCATAGACGAAGCCCACATGCTCACTACAGAGGCGTGGAATGCACTTTTAAAAACCATAGAAGAACCTCCTGCTCATGTGATGTTTATCTTTGCTACTACAGAAATTGAAAAATTGCCTGTTACTATCGTGTCTCGTTGTCAGCGCTATACTTTTAGACGCATTACTTCTGATGACATCGCACAACGGTTATCTTACGTAGCAGAAAAAGAAGGCTTTAGCCTTGATTCTGCGGCAGCGCAGCTCATTGCTGTTCATGCAGATGGTGGCTTGCGTGATGCCTTGAGTATTTTAGACCAATGTGCCGGTATGGCAACGGGCTCTATTACACCGCAAGTGGTGGAAGAATTAATCGGTCTCGTAAGTAAGGAATGGATTATTCACTTCCTAGATGCTTTGCGCAACGGCGATGGCCCTAAAGTATTATCCTACGTTCACGATGCATTGGCGGAAGGTCGCGATGCGACGCAGATTATGGAAGCTCTTATTCAACATGTGCGCGCCTTGCTCGTTGGTAAGGTGGCTCCAGATGCAGATGAGCTCAAGGTATACGATGCCTTTAAGAATGAGTTTCTAGCTCAGGCCAATAGCGTTGATTTCAATGAACTTAACCAATATGTACGCAGTGCTCAATCCATCATGAATGATGCGAAACAAGTGGACAATCCACGAACCATCATTGAAATGGGTCTACTCGTGCTTTGTGCTAAATTAGGCTCTGTTGATGAAAGCTTAGAAGACCGTGTATATGCTCTAGAAAGTGCTGAGCGATCTGAACGAAATGATTTATTGAACCGCATGGCTCAATTGGAACAACGAGGCCCAGCGGCTCCTACACCAGCTTATAGTGCTAATGCATTTGGTCCACCTAGCGGCTATGCGAACAGCTTTGTTCCTGTAGATAATGCTGCTGTACAGAATACTTCCATGAGTAGTATTCAAAATACTGCTGTTGGCACTGTGCCACCTCCAAGCAGCGTAGGCATGACACCACCGCCTGCGAATGTGGGTATGACTCCACCGACTGCGAGTGTAGGTATGACGCCTCCACCGATGGGAGCACCAGGTAGTACACCTCCTCCGATGAATGGAGTGGGTATAGCTCCGCCACCAATGGGTGGCGTTGGCATGGCGCCACCGCCAAATAATGGGGACATGGCTTCCCGAAAACCTACAAGAAACCAAGCTAAAGGCCGGGCTAAAAAATGGGTTAGAACACAGGCCATTATTAGTGAACAAATCTTATCTGCTCAAGAGTATCGCAATGTACAATCCAATGTCATTAAATACTTGAAGGATAGCAATCGCAATATGACCTCTACCGTTATCGGTCAAGGTCAGCTAGTGTATGTAGACCAAAGCAAGGCGGTCATGGCCTTTAAAAATACATTACATCTCAATGTAATGACCAATGAAGTGAACTTGGCGGAAGCGGTTGATGCTTTCACCTATACACTGGGCTATGCAGTACACGTAGAAATCGTGGATGCCCTCACGCAAGTTTATAAAGACTATAAAAAGGCTGCTGGTAGCACCACACAACGCCAAGTAAAAGCACCCCAACGACCACAAGAACCGATGGTTGACGTAAAGACGACCTCTGGTGGGCAACCGACACAAATGGATTTAACCAATGATCCGCAAGAGAGTAAACCTGATTCTGCAGCTGTGGACGCGGCTAAGGCTGCGGCGATGGCATTCTTAGCTAAGAAAACCGGCGGTGCCGTTGCAAATACGGTAGTTAGTGATAGTGCGAATACAACTACAATAGATGCATCAGAAACTGCATTAGGAGCTGGCGTAGAAACAGAGCCAGCATTTGGTGGTGATGTGCCAATTACATCCTTTGATGGTAGTCCTGCGACACAGGTGCCAGATGGTGAAATTCCTATTGAGTCTCTAGCAGGTTCTATAGAAGGGGATGATATTCCAGTTCATTCCTTTGATGATGTGCCTGTAGATGATATGGAGGGTTCTTATGTATCATCCTTAGATGATATGCCGCCACATCCATTAGATAGTGTGACTGTTATCAGCGAGGATGGCGAAGTGTTAGAGCGCCCTATGGATAGCGGTGCACATATCGAGGTGGAAGCTGTCCCAAAGTCTGATGGGGGTGAACCTCGTGAGGAAACCCCGCATCAAAGTAATGACAAAGCTATGCTTTCATCAGCACCTATTGAAGTAGAGGCTATCGATAGTGTTACGGTGGCTCGAGAATACGCTTGGGATCCAGAGCATATGACAGAAGAGGAACGAAACAATCCTCTCTTGGCGGAAACATTAGAAAAATTATCTGAAGACCATGACATCATAGTCGAGGTTATCGAAGAATAGATAAAAAAGTAATTGTTAGATAATAACCTTTGGCCTTGGGGCTATTAGGTGACACATATGTTATAAATCTATGTCATATATTGTTAATGATGTGGACTTAGAATGTTAGTATAGGACGATGTCTTAAAAGGAGGAAATACAATGTTTGGTAAAGGTATGGGCAACATGACTGGCATGATGAAAAAAGTTCAAAAAATGCAAGCAGATATGAAGAAAATGCAAGAAGAGTTAAAAACTCGTACTGTAGAAGCTTCCGTAGGTGGCGGTGCTGTAACCGTTGTGATGAACGGTGAAAAAATCATCGAATCTTTGAAATTGAATCCTACAGCTGTTGATCCTGAAGATGTAGAAATGTTAGAGGATCTAGTAATGGCTGCGGTAAACGAAGCTAGTAAAAAAGTAGACGACCTCTTGGCTCAAGAAATGGGCAAGGTAACTGGTGGTCTAAACTTGCCAACAGGTTTATTCTAAATGACAAACGCTTTAGAACGGCTCGTAGAGCAGCTGCGCCGCTTGCCTGGTATCGGCTCCAAGTCAGCTAGACGCTTGGCGTACCATTTGGTAGAAATGCCGAAGGAAGAGGTAGACCGCCTAGTGGAAACCATTGTAGAAGCGAAGGGGGCTACGCGTCACTGTTCTATTTGCTTTAACTTATCAGCTCAAGATCCTTGCGAATTCTGTAGCAATCCAAATCGCGATCAAACGACGATTATGGTTGTTGAAACATCTCGCGATGTGATTGCTATCGAGCGCAGTGGTGATTATAAGGGCTTGTATCATGTATTGGAAGGCGCTTTATCCCCTATGGAGGGCATTGGTGCTGACGATATTCGCGTAAAAGAATTGATTGCACGCCTTCGTGATGGTGTTGTACAAGAGGTTATCCTCGCGACAGACCCGGATGTCGAAGGGGAAGCAACAGCTCTGTATTTGGCGAGATTATTAAGTCCAAGTGGCATCAAGGTAACGCGCATTGCCCGCGGTGTTCCTGTGGGTGGCGATATCGAATATGCCGATGAATTAACGCTAGGCGGTGCCGTAGTGAACCGTCAAGAAATGAAAGGATAGTAGTATGGGAGCTTTATTAGCGTCACCGATTATATCGGCGGTTATTTCCATTGCTGTAGCCTACATTGCTTTCAAAGTAGCATTTTTCACCATTAAACGGGTGGCTATGAATGTTGTGATTGGTGGGTTAACCTACTGGGTATGCGTTCATATACTTAATATTCCAATGGATATTGGGGTGGGTATTTGGGCATTAACAGCAATTTTAGGCCCTATTCCTATGGTCTTAGCTGCTATATATTACGGCATTAAATAACAGGAGGTTTTTATGCTTATCAATCGTGAGCAACAACGCGTTATTGATGAAGTGGAACAGAATATCCTCTTGTTAGCGTCCGCTGGGACGGGAAAAACGAATACACTTGCTTATCGGGTGGCTCATCTCATCGAGGGTGGCTATGCGAAGGCGGAGAATATCTTGTGCATGACCTTTACGAACAAGGCCGCAAACGAGATGAAAGGCCGCATTCAATCGCTCGTGGGCAGTCCTGCAAAGGCTGTGGAGGTTAGTACATTCCACAGCTTTTGCTTTTTCATTCTCCAACAAGAGGGCAAGCGCAACGAAACCTTGTACACGGACGTGACCATTTTTGACGAAGAAGACTGCAAGGAACTATCTGAACCGTACCGTCCTGGTAAATTGCGAGAAATGTCCTTTGCTAATGTTATCGCTATGGTGAAAGAATATCGTTCCTTATATGGCTTTTATTCTGATGATCTCGTAGGGGATTACAAGCGGACAATCGAACGCTTACAGAAGGAACAGCGCGAAGCCATTGAACAGCTCTTCTCTAGCTTTGGTAATGTCCTCTACAGTGAACTCCATGATTTCTTGAACCATGGTCACGAATGGATTGCTGCGTATGATGAAAGCTTAGCTTCCGTGCACGGCCTAGATTTTACAGACCTCATCTGCGGTGTTCATCGCCTATTTCAAGATCCTGTAGTTCGTGAGCGCTGGCGCAGTCGTTACAGCTATATCTCTGTAGATGAAATGCAAGATACAGGCGTACTAGAGTACAAAGTTCTAGAAATGCTGTGGGAAGGTAATCACGTGCTACTATGTGGTGACTATTTCCAAACGATTTACGAATGGCGTGGCTCCGATCCGTTCCGCTTGCTCAAGCAATTTGATGCGGATTTCAAGCCTTTAAAAATTATCTTCTACGAAAACTATCGTTCTAATTGGACGCTCTTTACGATGGCTTTCAAAACCTTACAAAATATGTTTCCTGACCTGGTTGGGTCTATCTACACTGAATTGCCTCGTGCCAATAGTGAAAGCAAGGGTAAGCCTGTTCTCATTAAAGGTTGTAAAAATAGCTACCTTGAGGGCCGATATATCTACGAAGCTATCTGTGCATTACCGAAGGATGCTAATATCGGCGTTCTCGTGAGGGATAATAAAAAGGCACAGCAGTTAAGTGATTCTTTTGAACGTCTTAACGGCGAACGACCTGAAGAGGAACGCCGTCACTTCATGATTATCGACGAGTTTAAATTCTTTAGACGTCAAGAAATTAAAGATGTTATGGCCTACTTCAAACTGCTAATGAATCCAAACGACTCTGTCAGTGCGAAGCGCATTATCAAGCGATATGTTGCTGGTATTGGTGACGCTCGTATCGCTGCGATTGAAAGCCCAGAGACGCGCCAAGTAGGTTTAAAATTGACGGACTTCATGGATATGCCTATCTTTGAGGCGGAGCCTTATGCAAAGCTTGTCAGTGGCTTAGAGCAGCACGAAGTAGTTGTTTATGACGTGGAGAGCACCGGCACAGATACGTCTCAAGACCGCATCATTCAAATTGCAGCTATCCGCATCGATGAAAATGGACAGGTCTTAGAGGCCTTTGAACGCTTTATCGATCCTGGTGTACCTGTTGGTCAATCCGAAGAGGTACACGGCTTCTCTGATGCGTATTTACAAGAACACGGCGAAGAGCCAGCTATAGTGTTACAAGCCTTTAAGGAATTTTCCAAGAATGCTATTATTGTAGGTCACAATGTAAACTATGATGTGACCATCTTTACGAATGAATTGGCGCGTCATAACTTAGGCAATCCTGAGTTCAAGGCTATTTACGATACCCTCGATATCTACCGTCGTTTCTATCCTAATTTGCCAAATCATAAATTGGGCTTCCTAGCATCTAAGTTCCCTATACATCATGAGCCAACACATAATGCAATGGATGATATCTTGGCTACTGCACAGCTTTTAATTTATGCGGTGAAAGAAAAAATCGTACCGACCACAACGGGTCGCATGGTAGCTATAAATAAATATAAAGCAGCTTTCACGGATATCGCCTCTCAAATGGCGACATTGCGTAGAAAAGCCTATACGGAGATGCCAACGAAATTATTGGCGTATATCATGAACCAAATGGGGGTTTTAGAGTACTATAAATCTCATGGGGAAGCGGCTAAAGTAGAGCATATACGCGATTTGTATCGCATCATGGAAAAACTAGATGCGGCTTATGAAGGGCCTGCAGGTTTGGCTCGATTAAACCAAATCTTACAGATGGCGGCTCTTACGGCGGGTGAACCAGCACAACAGGTGAGAAACGAAGATCGCATTCCTATCATTACCATTCACCAAGCGAAGGGTAGCGAGTTTGACCATGTATTCTTAGCTGGGCTAAATGAAGGAACTTTCCCGAGTCCCTTTGCCATTTCAGAAGGTCGTGAAGACGAGGAAAAGCGTTTGTTCTATGTGGCCATCACTCGACCTAAACAAGAATTGACCATTACCTTTGAACAGACGAACATACGAGGGAGGGCAGTTCAACCAAGTTCGCTACTCAACTATATGCCACGAGATCCTGAACTCGTAGAAAGGAGATACTAATGGCGCGAAAAACACATCGTCCTGATGATATTCTGTGGACCGTGACCGCTGTAGATATAAACGCTGTGCTTAGTCAGAAATATGCAAAACAAAAGCTGTCTAATAACGGTCGAGACGTATTTAGTAGCAGTCGAGGTATATCGAGTAGCAATCAAGACATGTCAAGTGGTGATCTAGAACATACTGGCGAAGCATGTGATATTTCACTCGGTGAAGTGTTAGATACTAAATATCCTCGAAAGTCCTTAGTTAAACTCTTTGAAGAGAAATTAATCCACATTAATGGGCATAAGGCTACACCAAAGGATGCAATCTCCGTAGACGATGAGATCTGGATTGCTATGGCTAAAGAGAAGATTGACCACGATCCAATCGAAATGGACTTATCCGTTTTATACGAAGACGAGGATCTTTTTATTGTGGATAAGCCAAGTGGTGTGACGGTGAACTCTAAAGATCAACTATCTCTCGCCAATGGTGTGGCGCATTATTTTAAAGATCATGGTATCAAGCGAAAAGTACGTTTCTTGAATCGTCTTGATAGAGATACGACGGGATGCATTGTCATTGCAAAAAGTGGGTTAGCTCAAAGTCTTTATCAACAGCAAATGGATGATAATACCTTTGAAAAGTGGTATATGGCGACTGTGGAAGGCATTGTAGAAGCCGATGAGGATTCTTTAGTATTCCCTATGGAACGCAGTGCTGATGGGATTCATTACGAAGTAAATGCAAAGGGAAAAGAGACTCGTACAGATTTTTCCGTCCTATGTAGACATTCTTCGCAGGCTGTGGATAACTCTGTGAATAAGTCTAAAAATTCTGTGGATATAGCACCAAAAAATGTGGATATAAACTTAGGAGATGTTGATAAAAGTAGTCAAAATGTGGACAAAACTGTGTATAAGTCCAATAAATGTGGATATTCTGAGGTTTTAGTTCGTTTGTACACAGGGAAAACACATCAAATTCGAGTAGCTTTCAGCCATATAGGGCACCCTCTTGTAGGAGATATCTTATACGGTGCACAACCTACGGGACAGCCATTCCAATTACGGGCTCAAAAGGTAGTATTTACACATATGCGCACAGGAGAGCGTATTACGGTTACGGCATAATCTGATTTCCTTAAATCATTACGCGAGCCTAAGTACTGGTTTGATAATAGGTCTGTATTATATATTGTGAAGTCACAATACCTAAAATACTCTAATTGAGAAATGAGAATTATTGATAACTCAGCGAAATCAATAAGTTTAAAAATATTTTTCAAGAATAATAATGACAAATGATAATCGATAAGCTATAATAGGAATATAAGTAAATCGATATAGTTCAATTTAAAAACTATAAATCAGAATGTAAGAGGTGTAGTATGATTTTACAAGATAATAGTGCAGCACGTAATCGGGGGATTACGCTTGCCAGTATAAAAGGCATTATAGGTAATGTCGTTCTCGTTATTTTTAAAATGATTGTGGGCCTTGCGTCTAATTCCATCGCCATTATCCTTGATGCGGTAAATAACTTAACAGACGTATTGTCCTCTGTATTAACTATTGTGGGTACAAAATTAGCCGCCAAAGGGGCTGATAAGGAGCATCCATTTGGCCACGGTCGTATAGAATATATGACTACCATGGCTATAGCTTTCATCATTCTCGGTGCAGGTATTGGATCCCTTAAGGAATCTGTGGAAAAAATTATCCATCCTGAGGTATCTACATTTGATATTCCAGGTCTTGTTATCATCGCTGTTGCCATCGTTGTGAAAGTAGTGATGGGTCGTTATATCAAGGCACAAGGTGAGAAATATAAATCCGATGCACTCGTAGCATCTGGTATAGATGCCCTTTTTGATGCAGTGATTACCTTTGCTACATTGGTATCTGCAGGCTTAGTATTTTTCTTTAACTTTGATATTCAAGGTTATGTGGGCGCTGTTATTTCTGTTTTGATTTTAAAAGCAGCGTATGATATTTTACGTGAAATGTACAATCATTTGCTTGGTATTCGAGCAGATGATAATTTAATCCGTAATATTAAAGAAACTATCGCACAGCATCCAAATGTGGGTGGTGTATATGACTTGGTATTAAATAGTTATGGGCCAGGAGAAACAATTGGTTCCGTTCATATTTCTGTACCAGATACGATGACAATGGCAGAAGTTCACCCCCTAACAAAGGGCATTGCGGTTCATCTTTATAAAAAGTTTGGCATCAATATGACTGTTGGTGTATATGCTGAAAACAAACCAAGTGTAGAAGTACTTGAAATTAGAAAAGCTCTTGATCAAGTTATTAGTTTATATACACATGTAGTACAAGTACATGCCTTCTACGTACAAGAAGAAAAGAAGGTTATCTACTACGATATTATCTTTGACTTTGACGAAGAAGATCCACATAGTACATTAGAAAAAATCAAGGCAGAAATGCAAAAACGTTACCCTGACTATACACAATTCGCTATTGTGGATACGGATTTTAGTAACTAATTTTATAAATTGTAATTTGTTTTGCTAAAGTCTCTAAGGAGAGATGGAATGAAAAAAATTGCTCTTACCGCATTAGCTGTAATGGCGGTTGTTGGTGTGTTCGCGGTTCAGCCTGCAGATGCAAAAAAGGTAGAACAAGATCCAGTAATGACACCTATTGAAATGCCTATGAATGATGAAATTCAACAGGTTAATGGTGTTTCTAAATCAACAAATAAAGAAACACGACGTTTGTCTAATACTTTAGCAGAAGCTACAAAAGTGATGATTAAAAAGAATTGGAAGATCATTTATATTAAAGCAGTTCCTACGGGAGATAAGGATGCTGTACGCTTTTATTACAAAGATAATAGAGGTCAAGTATACAATGGTCAAGTCATTAGAAATACAGGCCTATCCAAGGGTAAATATATGGCTGGTTCTTTACGTCAAATAGAGGCCTTGCAAGAATTAGTTAATCACTTGCAACAGAATGGTCAAGAAGTACCATCCTCTATTGATATCATAATCACTCAAGAAGGCTATCGCATTAAGACTATCTTTAATTACAATGAAGATACAAGTAATTTACCAGCATATCTAGAACAATATGAACAACAGAATTTCCCTACTATGAAGTAAAAGAAAAGCTCGTGCTATGCACGAGCTTTTTTGTTAGATTACGTAATCATCGGAATCGTCTTTTTTAGGTTTTTTGTAAATTTCTTTTACACCAGCCATTTCGATGAGTTCTTCCCCAAGGGCATCTTCATCGTCTGTGTTAAGCATGGAGTAGAACGCCCAAAGAATAATAAACCAAATTGGTGTGAACAAGAGGGCAATTCGCGTATCTTCGTTTAAGGCTAGAATGGCTAAAACGAAAACGAAGAACGCGAGGATAACGTAATTCATTACTGGGTATAGAGGCATTTTAAATTTAGACTGTGACGCTACTTCAGGATTTTTCTTGCGATATTTGAGATGGCAAATAACCATCATGCCCCAAATAAAGATAAAGCAGAACGTGGAGATTGATGTAATCATAACGAATACTGCTTCAGGCATTACGTAGTTGAGTACAACCGTAATCAATAATACGGCTGCCGAAAAAATCGTTGCTTGGTATGGCACACTGCTGTGAGTCAAGCGACGCATCGAACTTGGTGCATGACCGCGTTTTGCCAAGGCATAAATCATACGGCCTGTACTGAAGATACCAGAGTTTGTAGCAGAGGCTGCAGAAGTAAGAACAACGAAGTTTACGATACCTGCAGCGGCTGTAATACCAACGGCGGTAAATACCGCTACAAATGGGCTTGCAGCAGGGTTAACGGCAGTCCAAGGGTAAATACTCATAATGATGGCTAAAGAGCCTACATAGAATAAAATAATACGCAATGGAATATTGTTTATGGCCATTGGAATAACCTTTTCAGGATCTTCTGTTTCGCCAGCCGTTAAACCTACGAGTTCTATGCCTGTGAAAGCAAATACAACCATTTGGAATGATAGGACAAAGCCCATCGTTCCGTTCGGGAACCATCCTCCGTAATTCCACATATTGCTAAAGGCGGCGACGCCAGCATCTGTGGTGAAACCAGTAACAATCATGATGATACCGATAATGATAAGAGAGATGATAGCGATTACCTTAATCAAGGCAAACCAGAATTCCATTTCGCCAAAATATTTTACCGCTGTTAAGTTCATTAACAGCAAGGCGACTAGAACAAGTAAGGCTGGTATCCATTGAGGAAGCCACGGTATCCAGTATTGCATGTAGAGGCCTACGGCTGTCAAATCCGCCATGGCTAGTGAAAGCCAGCAGAACCAGTATGTCCATCCCGTGATAAAGGCTGCTCGATCCCCTAAGTAATCTTCTACAAAGTCGATAAAAGAGTGGTGATTTAGGTTAGATAACAATAACTCGCCTAGTGCTCTCATAATAAAGAAGCACATAACACCTGTTATTAGGTAGGCGAATATGATGGATGGACCAGCCAAGTGAATAGCGCGACCGGAGCCTAAGAATAGGCCTGTACCAATAGCACCGCCGATGGCGAGCAGCTGTACATGCCGGTTCTTAAGACCCCGTTTTAACTGATGCGTATCAGACATAATAAAGACCTCTTTTCTACAAACTATCTATAAATATAAAGGCTATGGATTACCATAGCTTTAACAATCTATAGAATCTTTAAAACTATTTTTTTATAATACAGTATCTATTCTAAAAAGTCAAATGTATTTTTACAGTAGACAAAAGGCCTGATGATTTTCTGATGAGAGTATACCCTTATATTGACAAAAACATAGA
>OGDA01000969.1_pt1 | contig 11372 bp, 6 predicted proteins | sample 1570281 | NCBI WGS metagenome assembly OGDA01 (sample SAMEA2582184, study PRJEB24529) | metagenome
AATTCAGGCATGTTGTTGATGATATCATTGAATGTATTGATTGCATCTATCATCTTATCGTTCTGCGTAGCAATCTGCGTACGGAGAGTGTAGGGATCAGTCAGGTAAGACGGTTTCAGCATACCGGCCCATGCTGAGTAAGCCAGACCGCGGCTTTCGCGCATTTCCTGGAATACGATAGAATTCATACCACCACCAAAGTATTCGTTATACAATTGACGGCCTGATTCTGCAGCAGGATCAAATTTCTCTCCCTTATTGGAGACTTGTGACATATAAATTTGCTTAGCTTCATACGGAGCAATGAAAATCTTCGTTTCCGGTGTGAGCAACGGTTCGAAGTTATTTCCTTCCGGAATTTCGTTCAATGTTTCCGGAGCCTGATGTTCTTTATTGATGATGGCAAGTAATTCATCCTGATTATTGGGGCCATAATAAAGAATACGGTGTTTGAAGCTGTTCAACTGCTTGATACGGTCTACAAGTTGCTGTGGATTCATAGAAGTCAGTTCAGCTTCGGTCAATATGTTGGTTGACGGAGACTTCGGACCATAAGTGGCATAAGTCACCAAGCGTGAGAAATTTTGCATCTGATTCAGCTTGGCATCCTTGCGTGATTTCAGGATATCATTGGCCATATTGGTGTAAGCTTCCGGATTAACTTTGGCATTTGCCATCAGTTTTTCGAAGAGAGCCATGGCAGCAGGCATGTTCTCGCTGAGGCCGGAGAGCACTACATAAGTACGTTTTGCACCCGGAGATACGAAGAATGAACAAGCAAGGCGGTAGAATTCGCTTTTTACTTCTTCCGGAGTCATGTCGGCTGTGCCGAGGTATTCCAGATATTGAGCAGCAGTACCCAATGCCTTGTCATTGTTGTTACCCATATCAAAAAGGTAAATCAACTGGAAGATGTCATTCGTTGTATTTTGTTTGTAGAGTACAGGAATTTCCGATTTAGCCTTCAACTGGGTGAGGTCTTTGGAATAATCCAGGAATACCGGTTCAATAGGAGTCACTACGCTTGCCTGAATTTCTTTCAGGAAAGTGCTGACTGTATCGCGGTTCATCACGATAGGAGTGATTTCAGGCTTCGACATCTTCTTCTCATTCGGGTCTTTGCCTTGCTTCTTGTAGATAACGGCATAGTTATCATCTTTCAAGTATTTGTTGGCAAAAGCTACGATGTCATCTTTTGTCAGTTTAGACATGCGGTCGAGAGCAGTCACTTCATCCGCCCAGTCGCTACCGTTTACGAATGATTCAACGAACATATCTGCACGTGCATCATTGTTTTCTAACTGTTGCATCTGATACAGCTTGAAGTTGTTGATGTTGGCTTCCAGCATCTTTTCGTCAAAGTCACCCTCGCGGAGTTTCTTCAATTCGCCCAATAAGAGGTCTTTGACTTCGTCCAATGTCTGCCCTTGTTTGGGGCGTCCCTGCATCATGAATGCACTGTAGTCGCTCATAGTCATCGGATAACAATAAGCGCTCAGGGTCTTTTGCTGTTGTGTCAGATCCAGGTCTATCAAACCGGCCTGTCCGTTATAAAGTATTTGGGAAACCACTTGTAAGGTTTCTACGTCTTTGTCTGCTGCTCCGGGAAAACGCCATGCCAAGGCAACGCTTTCAGCATCCGGACCTAAAATTTCACGTACAACAGGTGCTGTTATTGGAGTTTCCTTCGGCAGATCCAGTTTCGGCAGATCAGGATTCGGTTTCAAACCACCGAAATACTTATCAATGGTTGCAATCATCTGATCGGGATCGAAATCACCTGAAAGACAGATAGCCATGTTGTTGGGCACATACCATTTCTTATAATATTCCTTGATATTGGTGATAGAAGGATTCTTCAGGTCTTCTTGTGTACCAAGTACGGTCTGTGTGCCGTAAGGATGGTGTGGGAAAAGAGAAGAAAGTACAGCCTCGTATACCTTACGCGGGTCGCGGGTCAGTGACATGTTCTTTTCCTCATAAACTGTTTCCAGCTCAGTATGGAAACCACGGATTACGCAATTTTCAAAACGTTCTGCCTGGATTTTGGCCCAGTTGTCAATCTGGTTGCTGGGGATATCTTCTGTATAGCAAGTTACGTCGAAGCTGGTATAGGCATTCGTTCCGTTGGCACCGATGGCAGCCATCAGCTTGTCGTATTCGTTAGGAATGGCATACTTGGAAGCTTCCTAAGAGATACTGTCTATTTTTGCATAAATAGCTTTACGCTCAAGACTGTCGGTAGTCTTACGATAGATTTCAAACTGTGCTTCGATCTGGTCGAGCAAAGGCTTTTCAATCTCGTAGTTTTGGGTGCCGAAGTTTGTGGTACCTTTGAACATCAGGTGCTCAAAATAGTGGGCCAACCCGGTCGTCTCTGCCGGATCGTTCTTTCCACCGGCGCGGACGGCGACATAGGTCTGAATCCGGGGTTGATCTTTATTGACCGTCATATACACCTTTAAGCCATTGTCTAAAGTATAAATCCGGGCATTCAACGGATCTCCGGGCACCGACTCATACTTAAAGCGGGAATGATCCCCGCACGCAGCGATCAGGACCAGTACACCCAATAGCCACATCGTTTGAAACATTTTTTTCATCTTATCTTTTCATTAAAATTCCTTCTCTTATTTCTTATTTTTCTTCTTCTTTTTCTCCACGGACCATCCGAATTTCCCGATCTTCTTGCCCAGACCGAAATATTCCCCATGAGTATACACCAAAGGATTTGCACGGTCGAGTTCAAATTTTCCCGTTTCGGGGTTCAGATACCGGTCATCGGCCTGTACATTCACCACTTCGGCCAGAAACAGATCATGTGATCCCAGAGGGACGATCTCTTTCACCCGGCATTCGATGCATACAGGGGCTTCTTCAACAATCGGCGCCCGAACCACTCCGGCCTTTCCGGGCGTGAGTTTCATCTCTTCGAATTTCCGGTAATCGCGCCCTGAACGAACTCCACACCAATCCGTAGCAAAAGCCAGGTCTTCGGTTGTCAGGTTGATAACGAATTCGCCCTGTCGCCGAATGATCGGATAAGAATACCGCTCCGGCCTTACCGAAATATAACACATGGGCGGATTGGTACAAACCGTTCCAGTCCAGGCCACTGTAAACAAATTATATTCTTCGGGAGTCGCACCGCAACTCACCAGCACTGCCGGTAAAGGATAAATCATCGTTCCCGGTTTCCAATTGTGTTTCATACCCATTCGTTTTCCAGACCGTCGTATGAACCGATCAGCCTGCGACAAAGATACAAAAAGACGAAAGGCATTCTCTCGCCCTTCGCGTCTTTTATTTTAGCAGCCGGCACCTATGCTCCGGCTGTTGTCAAGCTATTCGAATTCAGCTATCGTATTTTCTATAATACCGATGGCTTCCATGAGTTCCATCTTGTTGATCACCAAAGGTGGGGCAAAACGGATAATATGCTGGTGGGTCGGTTTAGCCAATAAGCCTTTATCTCTCAATTTCAAACATACATCCCAAGCGGTTTTACCGTTCTTAGGCTTAATCACAACGGCATTCAACAATCCTTTACCACGTACCAGTTCGATCATATCCGAATGGATTTTACTGATCCGATCCCGGAACACTTGTCCCAATTTCTCCGCATTCTCGGCTAGTTTTTCGTCCCGTACCACTTCCAAAGCAGCAATGGACACTCTGGCTGCAATCGGATTCCCCCCATAGGTCGATCCATGTTCACCGGGTTTGATACAAAGCATAATATCGTCGTTGGCCAGTACACAGGAAACCGGCATCATTCCCCCCGACATCGCTTTACCTAGCACCAGAATATCCGGATGTACTCCTTCATGGTCACAAGCCAGTAATCTACCGGTACGTGCAATTCCCGTTTGTACCTCATCGGCAATAAACAAGACATTTTTGGATTTACACAGTTCATAGGCTTTTTTCAGATATCCTTCATCCGGCACAAAAACACCGGCTTCCCCCTGAATCGGTTCCAACAGAAAACCGGCCACATCAGGATCCTGAAGTGCTTTCTCCAAAGCCGGAATATCATTATAAGGAATCTTGATGAATCCGGGAGTGAAAGGTCCGTATCCGGCATACGATTCGGGATCGTTAGAGAGCGAAACGATCGTAATGGTACGTCCATGAAAATTCCCGTCACAAACGATAATCTTGGCCTTTCCATCGGGTACCCCCTTTTTCATATAAGCCCATTTCCGACAGAGTTTCAACGCTGTTTCATCGGCCTCTGCTCCTGTATTCATCGGTAACACCTTGTCATAACCAAAGAATCGGGTCACAAATTCTTCCCATTCTCCCAGCACATCATTATAAAAAGCCCGCGAAGTCAATGCCAGTTTCTGAGCCTGATCGGTCATTGCCTTCACAATCTTCGGATGACAATGTCCCTGGTTCACAGCCGAATAAGCAGAAAGAAAATCGAAATACTTTTTTCCATCTGTATCCCAGACATAAATACCTTCTCCCCGTTCGAGTACCACAGGTAGCGGGTGATAGTTGTGAGCCCCGTAACGAGCTTCTCTGTCTATAAATTCTTGTGCTGTCATAATATATAAAGTTTAAGTTCGTAATCGTTTGCAGCATGCAATTTGTAAAAAAAACAGCATATTAAAAACAATTTCCCGTTTTTTTTATAAAATCATTTTCAAACCGGAATTTATCATAACGGTGAAAACAGACAGAACACCTATCCCGCTTACTTTCTCTTTCGTAAAAAGCCGAAATATTTCCGCAACAGTTCCCGCAAAGTATCGAATGATTCCTGATAAGACACCCCTACTCCCTGAATGGTTTCCGTATTATTATATAGCAGCTTCTCGTTCGTATGGGAGTAAGCCTTCATTTTCAACGATCCTTGTTTATTTAACTTCACTTCGATATCGAAGTCTCCGGCAATATTATTTTTGCGATTCTCGTCCCCGGCAGCGTTCCGATTACCTCCGACATCCATATTTCCGTTAGCAGAAATCGTAATCCGGTCATCGAGAAGCTGAGTTGAGACAGCCAGTTCGAACTCATCCGATGTCATTTCTTTTTCCCGGTCTCCCCGACGGTAAGCAAACCCGATATCTACATTGCTGCTAAACTGTGAAAACCAACGGGATAACTGATTGGAAAACATCTCCGTCAAAGTCGTCACCCCTGCCGTCTGGGCTTGTAAACCATAATCCCCCGTATTGTCTGTCCGGTAGAATCGGTTCAATACCAACAGAGAAAACATTTGTTTATTAATCTCGTCCTGGCTGGAAAAAAGACTCTGGATATAACTTTTACTCTGGGTTTCCAGTGTCGGGAAGTTTATATCGAATTTTACTACCGGATTGGTCAGGTTATCACTCAGATTCAGGATACATTCCACCGGAACCTTTCTTCCCGATTCCGTAGCGATCTTTTCATCGGGATTCGACTCATCGGAAGAGAGTTTTTCTGCCGGTAACAATTCGGTAATCGTCGTTTTCAAATTATATACCGCATTGATATTCAACATTGCCTCATAAGGCGAACCGCTCCAGGAAATCGTTCCCCCGGGAGTAAGTACAAATTTTTTATTCACCAGGTTGCTCAAAGTAAAGAGATAATCCCCTTTTGCAATCTGATATTCCCCGAACATATTCAGATTTCCGTCTTTATCGAAAGTGATCTTAATATCTCCGTTTCCCGTAGTTTTCAGAATATCTCCGACCGTCGGGTCAAAAATCACCTGTACATTCAGCTTATCGTTGACCTCCAGGTTCGCATTCAAATTAATATCCGATACTGCCGATTTAGGTTGTATCTTCTGATTCTCCGGCTGTCCGGTATGGACAAAATGCAAAAAATTATTGGACTGCTCCGTCATGCCTGCCGACAAGGGAAGATACAAACGGGAATCATTCTCCGTCCGGGCATTGACCGTGACATTATCCACCCCATTATGGTTATCCAAATCGGCCAACCCACTCAGATATACCTGACCATAAAACGATTCGTTATCTGCAAAACCGGTATTCAGCACCATAAACTTTTCAAACCGGGCATCGAGGCGGTAACGATTTTCCCAAAACTGATATTCTCCATTCAACACCGCTTGCTGCCCATGAATATCTTTCATATAAAAATTACGAAACAACAGATGATTATTTACGATATGAACGCTATCGTGAACAAAAAATTTAGTATTCAAAACATTGACTTTCATCCCTACCGAATCGAAATAGACAAAACCGGAAATATCCGGCTTATAGGTATTTCCTGAAATCCGCACATTCCCGGACAAATTCCCGGCAGTCTCCGTGACAAAATCAGAAGCATAGATTCCTAACCGCTCCAATCCCACTTTTTCCAAATGTATGCCGACATCAATCGTATCCTTCTCGGGCGTATAATACCCCTGTACCACTAAGGGCACAGCATCGTCTACTCTGTTTTCAGCTCCGACAATGACGTTTCTGTTATCCGCATCCCAATACGAACGCAGGCTCAACGATCCTAAAGTATCCCGGTTGATTCCCCAGTTATCGACATTAAAATCGGTAATCAACATAAAATTTTTATAATAATCCTGAAGAGTCAGCGAACCGGTAGCGATTCCGAACAAAAATGGCCGGTGTTTCAAAGCGATCCGGCTTACATTCTCCAGATTGAAATTCTCGAGTTTCACGAATAGCTTTTCTTCAGTAGATTCGGAGAGTTTACCGTTAACCGACAAACTCTCTTTTCCCCGCTGCATAAAAAAGTCACTTACATCAATCTCTTTACCGGCGATAAAAACCGAAGATTCCTTGACCCGCCAAACGCTATCGTTCATCACAATGACTCCCGGATGAATCCGGATTTCCGTGTTATAACCATACTTTTCATCGGGAGAGAAAACGACACAGGCAGACAATTCCCCGCTATAAGTCTTATCTCCCCAATTACACCAGCTCAATCTATTGTCCAGATGGTTATCCGCAAGCGTTAACTCATTCCTGACATTATAAAGCTGGTATCCATTGCCATAAATGAGCCGGTCGGTAGTATATTTCATATCCAGCCGTTGCATATCCCCCACCAGATCGATTTTGGAATGAAGCAGGCTGATGTCCTCATAACCGATCGAATCGGTCGTCAGGCGAAGACGCAATTGTCCGGTTTCATTCCGGTAATCGGAAGTAATCAATGTACCCGAAGCTATATACAAATCAGGATAGAGAACCTGCAAAATCCGGCCGGCATCTTTTACCTGCACGGTATATTGAAAATCGAACTTTTCAGGTTCTTTCCGTTTCGGATACTTCCGGGTCTTTTTAGGCTGATGTACCGAATAAGCCGGTAAATAATTTTGCATCAATCGAAAAACAAACGGAGCAGGGCGCAATTCCCGAAAATTTCCCGAAATAAAAAGATCCACGACATCCGATTTTAAAGTAGTAGTATTATGGTCTCCCTTCTGGTTATCCTCCATACTAATTTTATCTATCGTGAATGTAGCTGTATCACAGGTATATTTGAAATCCGTCAGGGATAAATTGGTAAAACTCTTATTTTCCTGCCCGGCATGAATGATCTCGAACGAAGTTTCGAGCGCCTCCTGTCCCCCTTTTATATCCAAACCGAATGCCGCCAATTCATCGATCCGTAACTGTCCCCGGGTACTCAAAAAATTCAGGGAATCACTCAAATCATAAGCCAGCAATACCCCTCCCTGCATCTGCTCGTTCTCCACGGTGGCCATCACATCCAGCTTTCCCGTCTCATAAGTCATGGCCACTTTCATATCTTTGACATTCCCTTGATGGATATTCAGACGCTCCACTTTCGAATCTATATGAAACGAAGGTCCCCGGGTATCCCAGACTCCTGCATAACTACCGGACAAACTACCGTATCCCAGCATCGACAGCCCGGACAACTTTCCACAGTCGACCTGATAAAAATGAAAATCCCCACCCATGGCATCACAATCGGGCTTTTTGTCCGGACAAGGAGCATAACGAAACGTCAGATTTCCTGCCAAAGCCGGAGTAATACTCTTCGCCTTCACCATAAAATCCGATAATGTACCTTCGAAACAAATCGACTCGAAATCGACAAAAGAAAAATGATGCAGAGGTTCCGGAACCGGAATATACCTATCGAACCAGGGCAAATAGACGGTTTCCAGATCATCGGGATTCAAATGCGCCTTATACAAATCGATATGAAACCGTGTATTCCATACATCCGGCAACCCTTCCGATTTAAAACTTCCCTGAAAAACGGTTTTATCCCCTAACTCAAAATAAAGGTCATGACCTTCCAGCTTATTGATGGTGTTATTGACAATACCGCTGCATTTCACCGTATTATCGATCCCTCTCAGCACTCCGTTAAAATATGCCAGATCGATAAAACTCACCGACGAGGGCCCTAATTCATAATATTGTTGCATCCGGGTCGTAAAATAACGCCAGTCGTGCTGATCGGGTGTCCAGCTGAATTCCAGTTTCATCAAGTCGAGACTACTCCGTTCAAGTTCTATCCGTGCATCCGTAATCGTCAAATTACTCTCCCGGATCCGAACCCGTCCATCCAATTCCTTCATCCTCAATCCCGACTTCTCGATAAAACTCAAACCGGAAACGACGATCTGTGAATATTCATCCCCAAAGTCAAAATCCGTAATATCGACATTCAAATCCCGGCATTCCACATCCGTCCAGTTAACGCCATAATCCACCGGTTCATATTCTTCTTCACGATAAGTGAAACGGGAATCCCGCAGACTGACCTTCTTCAATCCCATCAACCAACCGCTCTGTTTTTCACCGCCCTCCCCCTCTGTATCGGCAGGAGCGACCCGCTGTAAAGAATCCAGAAACATCTCTATATTTGTCGGCGATCCTTCCCCACGCGATATCCATAAATTAAAATCAGCCTGATTCAAAACAATTTCACCGATCGTGAAACTCTTGTTTACGATATTGAAAGAATCTGCCTTTACCCGCAAATCCTGGCAATATAATAAAGTATCGTTTTTAAAGTCTTTTAATAAAACTTCTTTCAGTACCAAAGATTTTACCGGACGGAAATCGACATGGCCGATCTGAATAGTAACACCGGTAGACGCTTTAACCTGCTGAGTAATATATTGAACCAACGCAGTTTGTACATACGAAGTCTGTAACAGGAGATAAAGCATCCCTGCCAGTAACACCACTCCCGTTGCACAAAACAATAATATCCGAAGAACCTTTTTTATACCCGCAGTTATTTTTAGTTTGCTCACAAAAATATTAATATTGCATCAGATTTGAAAACGATTGGAGTTCAAAGATTAGAGAATAAAGTTTAAAGAATAAATATGACTGTAATTTTAGGAATCGAGTCTTCTTGTGACGATACCTCTGCTGCAATATTGAAAGATGGCCTTGTGCTAAGTAATGTCATTGCCAGCCAGAAAGTGCATGAAGCTTATGGCGGAGTTGTCCCTGAACTGGCCTCACGGGCACACCAGCAAAATATAATTCCCGTGGTATCAGAAGCCATCAAAAGGGCCGGTATCGAAGTGAAAGACATCGATGCTGTAGCTTTTACCCGCGGACCGGGGTTATTGGGCTCGCTCCTGGTAGGTACTTCTTTTGCTAAAGGTTTTGCCCTGGCCAATCATTTACCTATGATAGAAGTAAACCACCTGCAGGCGCACATCCTGGCTAATTTTATCAAAGAACCGGGAGTGGAAAGCCGGCAGCCTTCTTTCCCTTTCCTGACCCTGCTGGTGTCGGGCGGAAATTCGCAGTTGATCGTTGTACACGATTACCTGAAAATGGAAATGATCGGACAAACGATCGACGATGCTGCGGGGGAAGCCTTCGACAAATGTGCCAAAGTGATGGGATTACCCTATCCCGGCGGTCCGATTATCGACCGACTCGCGAAAGAAGGTAATCCGGAACGCTTCACTTTCAACAAACCGCAAATACCGGGGCTCGATTACAGTTTCAGCGGACTGAAAACTTCATTCCTCTATTTTCTGCGGGATGAACTGAAAAACAATCCCGATTTCATTCAGGATAACCTGAACGACTTATGTGCTTCTCTTCAAAAGACTGTTATCGATATTCTGATGTCTAAATTGAAAAAAGCAGCCAAACAAACGGGAATAAAACAAATAGCCATCGGCGGAGGTGTTTCGGCCAATTCGGCTTTACAAAAAGCAGTACATGACGAAGCAGCCCGCTCAGGCTGGGAAGTTTTTATTCCGCGTCTGGGATTTTCCCTCGATAATGCCGGGATGGTAGCCGTTACCGGTTATTACAAATACCTGGCAGGACAATTTATCGGCCTGGACGCAGCTCCCTTTGCCCGAACCACTCTCGAGTAAATCCGTATAATCCCTATAATAACGATGTTATGAAACTCCTTGTCACCTACAATATTCCCCGGGAACCCTTCCAGAATCTGCCTGCAGATTGGGAAATCACCTTTCCGGAAAAGGAAGAATTCAGTAAAACGGAATTGCTGCGCATACTACCCGATTACGATATTATGCTGGCCATATTTCATGCTCCGATCGACAGGGAAATCATCGATGCCGGAAAAAAGCTGAAGCTAATCAGCAATTATGGAGTGGGTTATAATAATATCGATATCACCTATGCCCGTGAAAAGGGTATAGCTGTGACCAATACCCCGAAAGCGGTCAATAGTCCTACGGCCGAGCTGGCACTGGCCCTGATGCTGAGTGCAGCCCGCCGGATTGCCGAATGCAATCAACGTATCCGCATAGAAAAAGAAAGTATGTGGGGCACTATGCGCAACCTGGGATTCGGATTGGAAGGAAAGACCTTGGGCATTATAGGCCTGGGCAATATCGGTAAAAATGTCGCCCGTAAAGCAGAAGCTTTCGGAATGAATATCATTTACTATAATCACCACACCGAAGTTCCCGGTTACCGACGGGTCGAACTGGATACCCTGCTCCGGGAATCCGACTTCGTCACTCTTCATACCCCCTTGACTCCCGCTACCCGGCACCTGATCGGACAGCGTGAACTGAGTTTGATGAAACCGACAGCCATTCTCGTCAATACAGCCCGGGGAGCTGTTGTCGATGAGCAAGCACTGGCCGAAGTATTGAAAAAACGTCAAATAGCAGGTGCAGCCCTGGATGTCTTCGAAGACGAACCTCACATCACAGAAACCCTCTACGCTTTGGAGAATGTCGTACTCCCCCCCCACATCGGAACCGGCACCATCGATGCCCGCATCGCCATGGGTCGTGAAGCCCTCGAAAACATCCGTCATTTCCTGGCAGGTAATCCAACCAATGTCGTCAATTAATATCATAGTTACAGCGGTCAGGGTTAATTTTTCCGTTAAAACTATTCTAAATGTAGAATTATTTTGTTACTTGTTCGTCT
>OGDA01000972.1_pt1 | contig 11351 bp, 9 predicted proteins | sample 1570281 | NCBI WGS metagenome assembly OGDA01 (sample SAMEA2582184, study PRJEB24529) | metagenome
TGCGCGCTCGTGCAGCAGCGCTGGCAAAGATCGCCTCGCTGGCGAAGATCCCGGTGATCACCACGGCATCGGTTCCACAGGGACCGAACGGCCCGCTTGTTGCTGATGCTCACTCTCTGTTTATTGGCTCAGTGGAGTGTGGCACAAGCCCCGAAGTGGGTAGACAAAGCCAAACGTGCCGTTTTTTCGGTGGTGACCTACGACCAGAACGATAAGATACTGAATACTGGAAACGGCTTTTTTGTCACTGAAGATGGCGTTGCGCTTTCTGACTACACCTTGTTCAAAGGTGCCCAGCGCGCCGTTGTGATGAGCTCGGACGGGGCACAGATGCCGGCGGAGGCCATTATGGGAGCTGATGACATGTACGATGTTGTCAAGTTCCGTGTCGGCATCCCCGGAAAGAAAGTCACGGCACTCACTTTGGCTGCTGTGGCTCCGGCTGCCGGTGCGGATGTATATCTGCTGCCTTATTCCACCCAGAAAGACCGTTCCTACACTGCCGGGAAAGTAAAGGAAGCTGATAAGATTTCCGGCAACTATTCCTATTATACGCTCGATATGCGTCTGAAGGACAAGATGGTGAGTTGTCCGCTGATGACTGTGGACGGGCAGGTCTTCGGCCTTGCGCAGAAGTCCTCCGGACAAGACACGGCTACCATCTGCTATGCCATTGATGCCAATTTCGCCATGTCGCAGAATATCTCCGCATTGTCTTATGGAGATATGTCATTGAAGGGCATCGGTATTAAGAAGGCATTGCCCGATACCGAAGAGCAGGCTTTGGTGTTCCTCTACATGGCTTCTTCCCAACTGTCTCCGGAGAAGTATATGGAGACTCTGAATGATTTCATTGCACAATATCCTGCCAGTGCCGACGGTTATCTGCGCCGTGCTTCCCAGCATCTGTTCATGTCCCGTGAAGATGCTTCCATGGATAAGGTCGCCGCAGATATGGATAAGGCTTTGGAGGTTGCCGCAAAGAAAGATGATGTGTATTACAACCGGGCCAAGATAATCTATAATTATGCATTGGGCAAGCCCGAGAAAGTTTATAAGGATTGGTCGCTCGACAAAGCTCTGGGCGAGGTACGGAAAGCGATAGCCATTGACGAGCTTCCGGTTTATGTCCAGTTGGAGGGTGACATCCAGTTTGCCAAGCAGGACTATCCGTCGGCATTTACCAGCTATGATAAAGTGAACAAGACCATTCTGGCCTCTCCGGCTACCTTCTTCAGTGCCGCCAAGACCAAGGAATTGATGCAGGCGCCTGCCGAGGAGGTACTGGCTTTGATGGACAGTTGTGTGGCCCGCTTTACCCAGCCCTATACGGAGGAAGCTGCCCCTTACTTGCTGGAGCGTGCCCAAGCCCGCATGAATGCAGACCAGGCGCGTAATGCCATGTTGGATTATGACGCCTATTACAATGCCGTGAACGGTAAAGTGAACGACATGTTCTACTATTACCGTGAGCAGGCTGCCTTGAAGGCCAAGCAGTACCAGCGTGCGCTGGACGATATGGCGAAGGCCATCGAACTGAATCCGGAGGATTTGACCTACCGTGCCGAACTGGCAGTGGTGAATCTTCGCGTGGGACGTTACGAGGAGGCGTTGAATGTGCTGAAGACTGCCTTGGAGAAAGACCCTAACTATGCCGAGGCCTATCGTCTGATGGGTATCGCCCAGCTGCAGATGAAGAAGGATAAGGAAGCTTGTGCCAGCTTTGCCAAGGCAAAGGAATTGGGTGACCCCAATGTGGATGCTTTGATTGAGAAGCATTGCAAGTAAAGGGATGGGATAGAATAAAGGCTCTGCTTTCGCAAGCAGAGCCTCTGTTTTGGGGAACTCCCCCGTGTTAAATGAGTTAAGTCTAGGTATAACAGGTTATGAGTGAAATTACGTTGTTTTATTTATAAAATGCGTGGATTTCCGGAATACTGCATATACTTCGGATTTTTTTATTTCAAAAAAGGAAAATAGACTCGATTATTAATAAAAACAAACTTTGACAATCATGAAGAAAGTGATTTGCAGCCAGAAGACACCGGGCGCCATAGGCCCTTATAGCCAGGCTATCGAAGCCAGTGGAATGGTATTTGTATCAGGTCAGTTGCCTATTGATGCAGCTACCGGAGTGATAGCTGAAGGTACGGAAGCGCAAGCCCGCCAGTCCTTGGAGAATATAAAGCATATCCTGGAAGAGGCAGGTCTGAGCATGGCGAATATTGTGAAGACAACCGTTTTTCTGGCAGACATGTCCTTGTTCGCTGATATGAACAAGGTATATGCCACTTATTTTGACGGTGCTTTCCCGGCACGTTCGGCTGTGGCAGTGAAGGCGCTGCCCAAAGATGCCTTAGTAGAGATTGAGTGCATCGCGGTTCGCTAACAAGTCGGCCACAATGAAACTGCTGCCTCCCACGAAGATGAAATCTTCCGGGAGGCTTTTTTCTTGTGCGGCCCGCACGGCGGCAGGTACATCAGGATAGCAATGTCCTTCCAGACCTGCTGCTTCGGCAAGCTCCTGTAGTTCGCTTTCGGGCAATGCTCGCTTCACGCTGGCTTTGGTGAAGTAGTAGGTCGCTTCCCGGGGCAGCAGGGCCAGTACCCCCCGTATATCCTTGTCATTCACCATGCCTATGATGATGTGTAGCTGGCGGTAAGCCTGCTGTTTCAGTTGTTCTGTAATGTAGGTGATGCCTCCCACATTGTGGCCGGTGTCACAAATCAGGGTGGGCGAGTCCTGCAGTTTTTGCCAGCGTCCCATCAAGCCCGTCAGTTCCACCACACGGGCAAAGCCACTGCGCACTGCTTGTTCGTCCAGCCGGTAGCCGGCTTCTTTCAGTAGCGGGAGGGCGGTGAGGATGGTCCGGGCATTTTTCTGCTGGTAGAGCCCTTTCAGTTCGTATTCTATTCCGGGATAGTCTTCACGGTCATTCTCCTCGGCAAAGTAGATGGGAGCACCCGTTGTCTGTGCTTTTTCCAGAAATACCGGTTTCGTTTCGGGAGTGGTCTCGCCGATTACAACGGGGATACCGCTTTTGATGATTCCTGCCTTCTCTCCTGCGATTTTTGCTAAGGTGTCCCCCAGGAATTGGGTATGGTCAAAACTGATGTTGGTGATGATGCATACATCCGGACGGATGATATTGGTACAGTCCAGGCGTCCGCCTAGTCCCACCTCGATTACGGCTACATCCACCTTTTCATCGGCAAAGTAGCGGAAGGCCATGGCGGTGGTCAGCTCAAAGAAAGAGGGATGGAGGGGTTCGAAGAAGCCACGTTCCTGCTCTACAAAACGGATGACGTATTCCTCGGGTATAGGCTGTCCATTAATCCGGATGCGCTCCCGGAAATCCACCAGATGGGGCGAGGTATAGAGCCCGACCCTGTATCCTGCCTCTTGCAGTATGGCGGCAAGCGTATGCGAGCAGGAACCCTTTCCATTGGTACCGGCCACATGAATGCTGCGGAAACTGCGGTGGGGATGTTCGAAGTGTGCGTCCAGGGTCAGAGTGTTTTCCAATCCTTCCTTGTATGCTGAGCCGCCCACTTGCTGAAACATGGGCACACTGTTATATAAGTAAGTTAAAGTGTCCTGATAATCCATCTTTTATAATATTTAACGGAGAAGCAATCCTTTCTCCCTATTAATTTGTTATCTTTAAAAGCGACAAAGATAATGCAGACCGAACGCAATCAAGCTTGCTTGAAATTGCTTGCAGTGTAGCTTATCTTAAGCTTATGCAAAGGTATTAACAATTTAAATCTAACGTGTATGGGAGCTAAGAAAAATTTTGTGATTGATACGAATGTGATTCTTCACGATTATAATTGTTTGAAGAATTTTCAAGAGAATGACATTTATCTTCCCATCGTAGTCCTTGAAGAACTGGACAAATTCAAGAAAGGTAATGAGCAGATTAATTTCAATGCGCGTGAGTTTGTCCGTGAGCTAGATTTGATTACCGATGACAATCTGTTCACCAAAGGGGCGCCATTGGGAGAGGGCTTGGGCCGTCTGTTTGTGGTGGCAGGCATGGTGGACTCTCCCCGGGTACGTGATTCCTTTCCCGAACGCATCCCCGACCATCAGATTCTGTCGGTAGTGGACTGGCTTTCCACCAAAAAGCCTAAAATGAAAACCATCCTTGTCACGAAAGACGTGAATCTGCGCATGAAGGCGCGTTCCATCGGTCTGCTGTGCGAAGACTACATCAATGATAAGGTAATCAATGTGGATATATTCGAAAAGTCGAATGAAGTGTTCGAGGGTATTGACCCTGCGCTGATAGACCGCATTTATTCTTCCAAAGAAGGACTGGACATCAACGAGTTTGATTTTAAGGACATCATTCGTCCTAATGAATGCTTTGTGCTGAAGAGTGACCGCAGCAGTGTGCTTGCACGTTATAATCCCTTTACCCATTCGATTTGCCGGGTCAACAAGACAAAGAACTATGGCATTGAACCGCGCAATGCTGAGCAGAGCTTTGCTTTTGAGGTGCTGAATGACCCGAACATCAAGCTGGTTGCCCTGACTGGTAAGGCGGGAACCGGCAAGACCCTGCTGGCACTGGCCGCTGCATTGGGAAAACTTACCGACTACAAGCAGATTCTTCTGGCACGTCCCATCGTAGCCCTATCCAATAAGGACCTTGGATTCCTTCCCGGTGATGCCAATGAGAAAGTGGCTCCTTACATGCAGCCTTTGTTTGATAATTTGAATGTAATCAAGCATCAGTTCGCTGCCAATTCCTCTGAAGTGAAACGCTTGGAGGATATGCAAAAAAGTGAACAATTGGTCATCGAGGCATTGGCCTTTATCCGCGGGCGCAGCTTGAGCGAAACCTACTGTATTATTGATGAAGCCCAGAACCTGACTCCACATGAGATTAAGACCATCATCACCCGTGCCGGTGAGGGCACGAAAATGGTGTTTACCGGTGATATTCAGCAGATAGACCAACCCTATCTGGACAGTCAGTCCAATGGACTTGTCTATATGATAGACCGTATGAGGGACCAGAACTTGTTTGCCCATGTCAATCTGGTGAAAGGAGAACGTAGCCAGTTGAGCGAGTTGGCAAGTAATCTGATGTAGCGGATATCGCATTTTCCGGGGTAAAACTATTTCTATCCCGCTTTCTGACTGTTAAAACGGGGGAGGTGGGATGGTTTCTTTATAGACGATAAATAATTGTTATAACATTTTTTTATCGATTTATTGTCTGTTTTGACTAAAATAGTGTATCTTTGCCTCGCCTAAAACAAAACTGTCAAGCAAAATGAAGCGAAATTTTTTTCATCGGTATCTTTCCGCGAAAGTGCTTCCGATATGGACTATTCTATTAATTGACGTATTTATCATCGTCATATCCAGTCTGTTGGCCTATGCTCTCCGATATGATTTCAGAAGCATTTTTCTGGAATCATCTACCATTGACAAGACCATTTTATGGACGGTTGCTGTCAACCTGATTTTCTTCCGTGTTTTCCGTACGTATTCCAATGTACTGCGCTTTTCCTCCTTTGTGGATATCATGCGCATTTTTGTGTCATTGACGGTGTCGTATGCACTGCTGATGATAACGAGCGTCCTGACGGAAAGCTATTTGGAGTTTAACCTGGCTCCGGTCAGCGTGCTGTTCATGTCCTATATCATCAGCTTTGCCATGATGGCATGCTCCCGTGTGATTGTCAAGACTTTCTTCGAGGCGCTGAACTTCGACGGCACCCACAGTGCCAATGTGTTTATTTACGGTGCCAAGGAAGCCGGGGTCAACATTGCCAAGGCATTGCGTGTCAATCTGCGCAACCACTACCGTCTGCGCGGATTCATTGCGGACGAACCTGAGCTTATCAACAAGGTGATGATGGGTGTCAGGGTGTTCCCCAACGATGATACGCTGATTGATGTGCTGAACGACCGCGATGTGCAGACCATCATCATTTCTCCTGCCAAGATGGAGGAACTGAAGAAGTCCGACATGGCTGACCGCCTGCTGGTGCACAACATCAAACTGATGACCGCGCCTCCTTTGAGCGAGTGGAACGGTCAGGCGCTGAGCCGTACGCAGCTGAAGGAAATTCAGATTGAGGACTTGCTTCAGCGCAATCCCATCGAGATAGATATCCATAAGGTTGCCTCTCATCTGGAGGGCAAGCGTGTGATGATTACAGGCGCCGCCGGCTCCATCGGCAGCGAAATCATGCGCCAGGTGGCTTCGTTCAATCCCTATAAGCTTATTTTAGTGGACCAGGCCGAGACTCCTCTGCACGACATCCGTCTGGAACTTCAGGACCGTTGGCGCGACATCGATGCTGAGACCATCATAGCCGACATCTCCAATGCCACGCGCATGGAGGATATCTTCAGGGAGTTCAAGCCCCAGTATATTTTCCATGCGGCCGCCTACAAGCATGTGCCGATGATGGAGGACAACGTTTCCGAGTCCATCCAGGTGAACGTATTCGGCACGCGCACCGTTGCCGATCTTGCCGTGAAATACGGTGCCGAGAAGTTTGTGATGATTTCTACGGACAAGGCTGTTAACCCTACAAACGTGATGGGCTGTTCCAAGCGTATTTGCGAGATTTATGTGCAGTCTCTTGCGAAGAAGTTGCAGAAGGAGGGAGGCCATGTCACTCAGTTCATCACTACGCGTTTCGGCAATGTGCTGGGTTCCAACGGTTCTGTCATTCCCCGTTTCCGCGACCAGATTCAGCGTGGCGGCCCGGTGACAGTGACCCATCCTGAGATAATCCGTTACTTCATGACCATTCCCGAAGCTTGCCGCCTTGTTCTTGAGGCCGGCAGTATGGGCAACGGCGGTGAAATCTATATCTTCGACATGGGTAAGCCGGTGAAGATTGTGGACCTTGCCAAGCGTATGATCAGCCTTTCCGGACGTACGGATGTGAAGATTGAATTTACCGGTCTCCGTCATGGCGAGAAGCTCTACGAGGAACTCTTGAATGTGAAGGAGCTTACAAAGCCCACCTATCATGAGAAGATTATGATTGCCACGGTGCGTGAGTATGACTATGACGAGGTGAAGGAGCGTATCCAGAAGCTGATTGATGTAAGTTACACCTATGACCAGATGAAAATTGTTGCTGCCATGAAGGATATTGTTCCGGAATTCGTGAGCAAGAATTCCTGCTTTGAGGCGCTGGATAAGAAGAAATAAAAAGATAGCGGTATAGTATAAAATGAAAGGGTGATAACGTCATTGTAGTGTTATCACCCTTTCAATTTTATTGTCTTCTTGTCAGCCTTTTGTCTCATTCATGTGAAGAGAAGTATTTCAAGAACTGTGTACGTTCGAAAGTATTGACTCCCTTCGGGTCGTTTACGTTCAGAATACCTTTGAACTGGCTGATGGTTTCCATACCTTTGCGGTCCATCCACAAGTTGAGGAAGCGGATGTATTCTTCAATGATGGTAGCTGAATTCTGATAAAGCACACTGCATATCTCTACGGCCGAAGCACCTGCTAATATTGCCTTGACAACGCCTTCGGGCGAGTGGATACCACCGGAAGCAGCATAATCGAGTTTGTTTACGGCTGCCGAAGCGATGCCTATCCAGCGCAGGGCTTTAGACAAATCGGCTTCATTGCTGAATACGTTACCGGATACTTGTATCATTTTCTCAATGTTGATGTCCGGCTGGTAGAAGCGGTTGAACAGCACTACTGCGGCGGCACCGTTGGCGTACAGCTGGTCTATCAGCGCTATCGGGTTGGTCAGGTTGTCACCCAGCTTCATGATGACGGGTATCTTGACCGTCTTCTTGATGTGGCTCAGAATGTCGATGTGGCGTTGCTCGAAACTGCCGTAAACATATTGTACATCCGTCTGCAGTGCAAGGATATTGATTTCCAGTGCGTCTGCACCGGCTTCTTCTATTTTGGCGGCAAATTCCACCCAGTCGGCATTCTGATAGCAGTTGATGCTGGCTATGATGGGGATATTGCAAACCTTTTTGCTTTCCTTAATCAGGTTCAGATATTCACCCAGCTTATGTTCGCGGATATATCCTACAAGGTAGTCACTGCCTTCGGGGTACATGTTCGGGTCTCCCATCCAGTCAGCCTCCATCATGATTTGCTCTTCAAAGAGTGATTTTAGCACAATGGCACCTGCGCCGGCCTCAGATAGTTTCTGATTCTTGGCGGCGCTGTCTGTCAGTCCGGAGCTGCTGACGATAATGGGGTTTCTGAGTTTCAGCCCTGCAAAAGTAGTTTCTAATGTTGCCATGATAATGATTTTTTATGGTTAATAGTTTCTTTCTCCAAAAATCTTGCTTCCTACACGTATCAAGGTGCTCCCGGCTGCAATGGCCTCGTGGTAATCGTGAGACATTCCCATGGACAATTCCCGGAATGACTCTGCATCGGCAAACCACTTGGTTTTCACTTCATTGAAGAAGCTACTTAAAGAACAAAACTCAGTTTTGATTTGTTCGTCATTGTCCGTATTTGTGGCCATGCCCATCAATCCGCATATCCGGATATGATTGAGCTTTCTCCATTCACCGGCTGCCAGCATTTCCCGGCATTCGTCAAAGCTGAATCCAAACTTGGTCTCTTCCCGGGCAATGTGCAACTGCAGTAGGCAGTTGACGGTTTTTCCGGCTTTGGCAGCCTGCTTGTCCACTTCGGCCAACAGCTTGTAGGAGTCTATGCCATGAATCAGCGCTACGTAAGGAACGATATATTTTATTTTGTTTGTTTGCAGATGCCCGATGAAATGCCATTCTATGTCTTTGGGTAGACTTTCGTATTTGGCAGTCATTTCCTGCACCTTACTTTCTCCGAACACACGCTGGCCGGCACGATACGCTTCTTCTATCGCCTCGTTGGGGTGAAATTTGGAAACAGCCACCAGCCGTACCTTTTCAGGCAGTTCGCTCAGTACTTGTTTTAAATTCTCTGCAATCATCGTTTTTTTGAGTTATGAGTTATGAGTTATAAGTTATGGGTCGCAATAATAACTCATAACTTATAACTCATCACTCAAATTAAACTTCCGGTTTGTCGTCGGGCTCTGCACTGTACGGATATACATCCATAATGGCGGTTTCCGCTACAGATGCTATCTGATAGTCGGCCATTGTGCCTTTCATGCCCTCATCCAGTTTCTTCACTGCATCACGCAGGTCGGCAGCCTGCACCAATACCTGGGTAGAGGTTTTCTTTTCCGCACCGCTTTTCTCGTCCAGTGTGATGAAAACCAGTTTACATTTAAACCAGCGGTCGGCAGCTTCCTCTTCGCTGGGGAACAATTCGCTATAGTTGGCACGTTTGATGTCCGATACGGTGAACTCTCCCGAAATGAACGGCGTCATCTCTTCGATGATGCGTGCTTCCGCTTCCGTAAAACTGAGGGCATCCACCAGGTACGGTTCGGTCACCTTCTTGTTCATTCCATTTTCCATTGTTTTCTCGTAACGGATCTTACATTCAAACCATGTATGCATTGCCATAATTTTCTGTTTTTAATTATTGATTTATTGTTAGTTAAGCTGCTTTATGCGTGCCTATGCCCGCCGAAAGCAGTGCAAAGATAGCCAAAAACTAAATGGATATAAAAAGTTGCCTTGCATTTTACGTGAAAAATTTATTGGAGAACCGGGACGGTACGTATGGGCATAAAAAAAGGAGTACCGCTGTACTCCAACCTTTGTTAACCTTAAATCTAATACTATGAAAAACACATTGCAAAGGTACGGACTTTTTCGACATTTGCAAGAGTGTCGGGGCATAAAATGTGTATTTGTAACACTTATTATGTTTTATGCCTTTGTACTACATCTTTTTTAAAACTTGAGGCGTGTTGCTGAAACATAAATTTGCATCTGTTTTGCTTCCACACTTCCACCCACCTCCTGCATCTCCCTATCCATCGGCATTTACTCTGCGGTGGAAGCAACCTGAAAAGGTGGAAGCAAAATTTGCTTCCACCTGCCGAAAACGTCTGAGTTTTGTCGTAACTTATTGTTCTTTAATATAATACCGCGCGTGGGTTACATAAATCGGTCAGTGTAGTTTTCCTGCATTTTCGAGTTTGCCCGACTATGAATAGTGGAGTCTGATGTCTTTTAAGTTGCTGTACAATACGTTTGCACCTTGTGCGCAATAGGCGCGGGCTACGTACTTCATCTGTAAAAGCCTTGGAGTTAGTGACGCCTAACGGCTATGAACAGCTCTGCTAACGGCCATGAAGCAATCGTTTGATGGCCATAAGCAGAGCTGTTCATAGCCGTTAGGCGTTATTAATTCCCTATGCAACAGTGGACAAACAAAGGGCGAAAAGTAAAGTAATGCTTGTGTTTTAGATAGAAATCCATGGGCTTTCACTCTCTCCATAGATTATGGAAGTGGGCTTTTATTTCACTTGCGTTTTGTGCGATAAATTCCCATTTATCAGCAGGCATCTTTGCGAAACTTCAATAATGCATTTATGAGGGTAAGATGTTGGAATGTAGAATGATATATTGGAAATGATGAGGTGTTTTTTAAACGTTCGTTTAATGGACGCAAAGATAAGCCGTATTTTTTGAACTAACAAAATGTTTAATAAAAATATTCCCAAAGTGATTTTTGTTTTATATTAATATATTGAATTGCAGCATTGTACGTCTAATATTTAACATCTTAAAGTTCTGTTCCTTTTTAACTTTTATGCCTCTACTTATTTTCTTAAAAATAGACGTTTATTAAACGAACGTTTATTGGACACTTCTATGAGTCTAATATCTTCTTTAATAGCTTATTATCATTGCAAAAGTGTACAATACGGTTTGGGTGGGAAAATGTCTCGTTCAAACCGCGAAGCGCACCCGGAACTGAGCTGATTCATTCGAAAGAAAATTTCTAAGTGACTGAACAACAGAAATATTGGTTTGCAGCCCGCACCCGTGACAAGCAGGAATTTACAGTCCGGAAATCTCTGGACCGACTTAAATCGGAAGAGGATTTAGATCTTGACTATTATCTCCCTACGCGTTTTGTCATTTCTCAATTGAAGTATCGTCGTAAACGCAGTGAAGTTCCGGTAATCCGCAATCTGGTATTTGTTCATTCCACCAAGCAGACAGCCTGCGATATATCCAACATCTATAATGTCCCCCTTTTTTATATGAAGGACTTTTCTACGCATTCCATGCTAGTGGTACCGGATAAGCAAATGGAGGACTTTATGTTCGTAATGGATTTGAATCCTGACGGTGTCAGCCTTGATAGCGAAATTCTGACTGTTGGGCATAAAGTAAAAGTTATCAAAGGCGAACTCAGCGGTATTGAAGGTGAGGTTGCCATCGAAGCCAATAAAACATACGTCGT
>OGDA01000977.1_pt1 | contig 11315 bp, 8 predicted proteins | sample 1570281 | NCBI WGS metagenome assembly OGDA01 (sample SAMEA2582184, study PRJEB24529) | metagenome
GCAAAGATACGATGATTTTTCGGATAATCAAAAAACTTATTTAATATATAAAAATATTGGAAAATATCGGCCGATGCCACCCGTATAGCGTTGTCGCCGATAGGTCGGCAGGGGCGTTCCGCTGCGGGGATCGAGCAGGTCGCGCCGGGCGAAAACATCGGCCCGGATGACGGTCAGCGCCGTGTCTGTCAGGATTCGGTCGTGCAGCCACCAGCCGCCCCGTGCGTAGGCATTGCCCCGCCCTCGGCGCTCGGCCGGAGCCAATGCGTCTCTGAGCGAGAGCTTTTCCGCAGTTCCGGACGGGAGCTTGCCTGCACAGAGGATCCGGATGCCGGGTGTTCGTTCGCGCAGCTCCTCCAGCAGTTCAGCGGCATATCGGTCGCCGCGTGTCAGCAATACGGCTGTCGGCTTGCCGTCCAGCATACCCTCGACGCAGAGGTAGCCATAACCTGTTTCGATACGTTCCGTGAAGAACCGGTCGGCATAGTAGAGCAAGGCGAAATCCATCCCGTCCAGCGTATTGAGGGTGCGGTGCACATAACTGTACGGCAGGTCCGACGCCCGGACCAAGTCTTTGACAACCTCCTCGTTTTCGACTCCATACACTCCTGCGAGCGGCATCGCCATCCGGCCGATTACAGCGCCCGCCCGTTCGACTTTGGCGCGGTAACGCTCGCCGCTCCAGCGCAGCCGTCCTTCGGGTGTGTAGTCCGTGTCGTCGTAGAAGAGCGACGGGATCGTGTCGTAGAGGCGGTCGAGGTCGTAATAGGCGAAACCCGTGCGTTGTTGGGCGTGGATGGCACCGAGAGAAGCGATGACGAAGAATATCGCCAGAAAACTTATTCGTTTCATATTCGCTGCCGCTGCGGTTTTTCCTGCCGGATTTTACGTAGGAAACTGACCGTGTTATAATTTAATAGGGTAAATTTCAGTTCTTCGATATTCCGGTTGATTTGTTTGAATCCGTGATTTTTGAAAATTCGTACAGTCGCTTTTGCCATCAAAGAGTATCGAATTGCAACCCAAATTACGCAATATTTCCGATAATGCCAAATCCGATGCCGTAAAATGTCGGAATTATTTTGAGCTGCTGAGAAATTTTGAGCTTTGCCCGAACAATCTTTAACTAAGTTTTACCTGTAAATCGCTGTCAAGTCGCCGATATGGTAGCTTTTTTTCATCGTATCCGCTGTTGCAGGTTTCGTATCGTCTATAAAATCGTCGCCGGTCAAAAATGCTTCCGTAGTAACCGTGTAAACATACAGGCTGTCTTTAGTCAGCACGCTATATATTTTTTTGGAGCGGGGGCCATCTCCATATTCCGCCGCAACTTCGATATAGCGAACAATTTTACCGTGTTCGTCGTGCAATATTAAATATTCTCGCGGCCCCGGGTCGTCGCCTCCGTCGAGGACCAATCTCATGGTACGATTCCCGTCGAAAGGAATTCGATAATATTGTTTCCAATTTCCGTATCCCGTCGTATCGTTACCTAAAAGTAGCGCTAACCGATAGACCGTATCCCGATCCGTAATCATGGAATTGCCTGCTCGGTCCAGGGTGTAGTCCGATAATTTTAACCGATTGTTGAGATTGTCCGATTGCCGATCGATGCAAAATACCGTGCCCTGCAAGCTACGACAACTCGAACAAATGAATAATGTCATAAATATTATCGTGTGTTTCGTCATGGAAGGTAGCCTTTGTCCGAGAGGATCAATATCACCAAATTAAGCAAAATCCGGAAAAAATCCAAATTCGGAGGTAGAAAACCGCTGTGGGGATCATTCGGTGCGAACGAATATGATAATTCCATCTATTTTCCGGGCTTTGCGGCTGGTCCGGACTGTTTATGCCGGAAGGTTTTGTATTCCGGTGCTCCCGAAGCATACGCTTACCTTTACCGACCGAGGCGACGTTGCCTCGGTTAAAATCATTTGTATTATGATAATAGGTTATTTACGCGTCAGCACGGGAAAACAGCATCTTGCCAACCAGCAGGATGAGATCCGGCGCTTCGCCGAAAGCAGAAAGCTTGTTGTCGATCATTGGGTGACGGAAGTCGTCAGTGGCAAGAAGAGCGAGCGAGACCGCAAGCTCGGCGGCCTGTTGCGCCGTCTTAAAAAGAACGATACGTTGATCGTGACGGAGATTTCGCGCCTGAGCCGAACGCTTACGGACATTATGGCGATTATGGGCAAATGCCTGGAGCGGGGAATCAACCTTTATACGACCAAGGAGGGCTATTCGTTCGACAATACGATCAACAGCAAGGTGCTGTGCTTCGCTTTCGGACTCGTCGCGGAGATTGAGCGCAATCTTATTTCGATGCGGACGCGCGAGGCACTGGCGCTGCGGCGTGCCGAGGGGATGGTCTTGGGACGCCGTTACGGAAGTTATACCAAACTGAACGTATTGATTGAAAATCGGCAAACCGTTATCGCAATGCTCGACCGGGGAAAGTCCATCGGCGATATTTGCAGACATTTCGGCCTTTCGCGGGATACGTTTGCCAAATTCAGGATGAAATACCCGTCGGTCCAGAAAGCTTTGGATAAGAAAGAACGACTTAGAATCAGTCGTTTTAAGAGCAGACGGTGCGATGTCTGAACAATATGCGGGAACTCCGGTGATCTGTATTCGGAGTTTCCGCATATTTTGTAAAAGAGCGCGGAGTTGTTTGGCCCTCCTTTCCCGATATTGTCGGTTAATCGTTGGTTAAATCGTTGGTTTATAGCTGCAAATATACATCATCTCTGCAATTTGTACAAGAATAATTTGTAATTATATTACAATTCAGATAATTATAATTATTTCTGTTTGTCGTCCTATGGTTTTATACCATGTATTATCCGTTTGAGGCGTTCAGTGGAACGATTAAATAGGATGGACGTTAGGATAACGTCCCGGTTTATTGTTGGTTAATAGTGTTTAATCGATGATAATTGAATGTCGAATGAAGAAAATCCTATTCTTTTTATTTGCTGCCGTATTAGCCGCAGGAGGCGTGGAGGCGCAGGAAGCGGTGGATTCCATGAAAATTTTTTATCGCCGTGGGTATCGTAATGTCGATCTGTCGTTTCGGGACAATCGGGCGCAGATGGAGCGTTTCTTGAATCTGACGGAAGCGGCACTGAAAAACGACCGGGTCGAAAAGGTCGTTATTCGCTCGTATGCTTCGCCGGACGGAACGGCAGAAGCCAACGAACGGCTGTCGGTCGGACGGGCGGAAGAGTTGAAGGCCTATCTGGTCCGCGAGGGGAACATACCCGCATCTTTGATCGAATATCACGCCGAAGGCATCGCGTGGGGAATGCTGCGGGAACAGGTCGCGGCTTCCGATATGGCGGGACGCGACGAAGTGTTGGATATTCTCGACCATACGCCGCTGTGGATTTACGACGACGATAATCGGATTGTCGATGGCCGGAAAAAGCAACTGATGGATTTGCAGGGCGGAAAACCGTATAATTATATGTTGGAGCACTTTTTCCCCGAACTTCGCAACAGCGTCAGCACCGTGCTCTATCTGCATATCGTGGCGCAGCAGGATAGCGAAACGGAGCCGGAGCCGATTGCGGTCGTTCCCTCCGAAGAGGAGCGGGTGCCGCAGCAGGAGCCGGTGCGGGTGCCTGCCGACGCGGCGGCGATGCCTTGTGAAACGACGGTCCCTGCGACGGTTCCTGCAAAGCCGCGTCGCTCGTATCCGGCGAATATGATCGGGGTACATGCGGGATATTGCACTTCGTGGATCACTTCTTACGGCTTGACCTCATCGACGAGGCCGGGTTACGAGGTGGGTGTCAGCGATCGGATTCGGTTGAGCCGGCAATTTCCGTTCTATCTGCGGACGGGATTGACCTTTATAAGCAAAGGGTATGAGGTCCGTGGCTTCGACGATAGCCGTACTACGATGAACTACCTGCAAATTCCTGTGGGTATCGATTATACCGTCGCCCTGGGCGAACGCTTTGCCCTGATTCCGCACGCCGGATTCTATTATGCGGTCGGTGTCGGCGGGAAGCGCAAGGTCGGTGCCGAGGAGATTCCGGTTTTCGGAGAAAAAGGCGGGTTTTCGCGTCACGACATGGGCTTTTCGTGCGGAGCCGATATTACGTTCGGTCGGTTCGGGATCGGGGTCGCTTACCAGATCGGCCTGATCAACATCGACAAAACCGATACGATGTACGGGAACGACAGCCAGATGGTCGGCTACAAGAATGTCAGGAATCGCAGTTTCATCGTGAGGGCAGGTGTCAATTTTTAATCGGAGAATACTATGAGAAAGATAATAACTTGCATGATTTTGGGCCTGCTGTCGCTGGTTTCCTGTACGGAGTATGACGAAGTGGCCATGTGGAACAAAAACGAAGATATGGGGTCGCGGCTGGCAGCGCTGGAGGAGCTGTGCAGCCGGCTGAATACCAATATCGTTTCGCTGCAACAGATTGTCGAGGCCCTGCAAGGCAACGACTATGTGACGGGAGTGGTCCCGGTCGTGGAAAACGGTGAAACGGTCGGTTATACGATCTCTTTCAGCAAAAGCGGCCCGGTGACGATCTATCACGGGAAAAAGGGAGAAAATGGACAGAACGGTACGACCCCTGTAATCGGTGTCGAACAGGATACCGACGGACTCTATTACTGGACGCTCGACGGCGAATGGCTCACGGACGACGAAGGGAGCAAGATTCTGGCTCAGGGAATGGCCGGTAAGTCGGCTTACGAACTGGCCGTGGAGAAAGGATACCGGGGAACGCTCGACGAATGGCTGGCCTCGCTCAACGGCAGCAATGGCGACGACGGCAAGTCGGCTTATGAGCTTGCCGTAGAGAACGGTTATCAGGGGACCGAGGAGGAGTGGCTGGCCTCGCTCAAGGGCAGTGCCGGCGATCAGGGCGATGACGGCGTCACGCCGAAACTGGAGGTCCGCGACGACGGTTATTGGTATATTTCCTACGACAACGGCCAAACGTGGAATAAATTGGGCCCGGCTACGGGCGATCCCGGTGAGGACGGCGATTCGATGTTCAGCGACATAGATGTTTCCGATCCGGATTATCTCGTTTTGACGCTGGCCGAAACCGGAGCATCGATCAAGCTGCCGTATTACAAGGACAAATTCGACCTTTTGTTTGTTTCGGGTTCTGACCGGGTAAAGGAGATGTCGGTATATTGCGGCCCGGGTGCGACGGCGGAGGTGGAGTACGAATTGACGAATCCTCTGAACGTGCAGGTCGCCATCGAGTGCATTTCGCACAGCGGATACGAGGTTGCCGTGGACAAGTCGGCTAAAAAGATCACGGTTTCCGCACCGGACGATCCGGCTGCGATCACCGATCCCGAGAGCGAAATTCTGGTGTTCGCTTCGGACGACGAAAGGACCGTCATGCGTAAATTGGTCGTCAAACAGGTGAAGTATATCGACTATAGGGCTACCCGGCAACTGGATTGGGAGAAGAGTTCCGTCAATCCGCGTTTCTGGGGCGAAGATTGTAAATTCCTCGACGAACAGAGTACGTATGATTCCGCTACCGGTGAAGGGCGATGGGCTTATACGGGTACCGTGATCTATATTACGGATGCCGCTTTTTCGGGAGAGGCGGGGCTGCAGGAAATCGTTATTCCTGCGAGCGTTGTCGAGGTGGGACGCAATCTGTGGAATGAAACCGGCGGCGGAGGTGCTTTTCAGAATTGCACGGCCCTGACCAGCGTGGTATTCGAGGGGGACAACCTGTCCAAGATCAATCTGAATACTTTCAACGGATGTTCGGCACTGTCTTCCATCGAGCTTCCGGAAAGCCTGGAAAAGATCGAGTATAATGCGTTCGACGATTGCAGCGCCCTGAAAAGTATCGTCATTCCGGACAAGGTAACCTATATCGGCGAAGGGGCCTTCAATTATTGTACGGGTTTGCAGGAGGCTTATATCGGCGATGGAGTTACCGAGATTGCCGCGAAAGCGTTTGCGGAATGCACCGCATTGAAAACGGTCGTTATCGGAAAGAGTATTCAGCGTATCGGCGATCAGGCCTTCAATACGAGGAGTTCCTGGGATCAGATGACCCTGGAGAAGATTACCGTTTTGTTCGACGATATTGCGTCCGGCTCTTTCCCGGTGTTGGAGAGCGGTTCGAGAGGCGTCTTCCCGAAACCCGGCGGTTGGGATCTGGTTTCCTATAAAATATATGTACCGAAAGGGACGAAAGCCGAATATCAGAAGAACTGGTCGGATTATAGTTCGCTGATCGTGGAGATGCAATAGGGTGCGGGCCGTTTCGACTGGTCGTACGGAATGCGGCGACTTTTCGAAGGTTGAATTTTCAATATTTTCGACTTAAGTCCGAAATCGGTCTGTATTGACACTCCTCGGCTCAATAGCCGAGGGGGGTTTTTTGTCGGATGGCATTTCTTCGTTTCCCGCTCCCTTTTTGCGGACGATCGAGGAAGCGGGCGGGATAATTCCGATTGCCGCAACAAGTATGGCGATTATATTGGGTTCGGGTTTCAGACTTGTTTCCCGAGGCTGTTTGTCATCGTTCGCCGGGGGCGTGTTCTGGGCTGTCCCTTTCTTTTGCCTCCTTGTGGAAAGGGGCTTGGGAGGGAAATGCTTGTCGGAAATCGGCCGGTACGGTACGTGATGGCTGCCTGTATTTTGAGCGTGGAGCGGAGGGTTGTGAAGACTGTTTGTCGCCTGTTTTGCCGGGGTTTCGGTAAAATGGCCCGTGTTTATGAGCTTCTTCTTCTGCGGCGGTCGCTTGGACGCTATCGGGGAAAGTCCGGTTATTCGGCGATGACGCCCGATCCGACCAGCTCATCGCCATCGTACCAGGCTGCGAACTGTCCCGGCGTGATTCCACGCTGAGGTTCGTCGAAAAGCAGGTAGGCCGCGTCCGGACGGATGAAGAGTTCCGCTCCTTGCAGCGGCTGGCGGTAGCGGATACGGACATCGAAACGACGGCTTTCGCCCGTTTTCAATTCCCGGAGCGGGTCGATCCAGTGCAGCTCGCCGGGAGCGATCCGCAAGGCCCGGCGGTAAAGTCCCGGATGGTTGTCGCCCTCGCCGACGTAGATCACGTTCTGCTCCACGTCGGTTGCCAGTACGAAAAGCGACTCCTTGCGGCCGCCGATCCCCAGCCCTTTGCGTTGGCCGATGGTATAAAAGTGGGCTCCGTTATGCTGCCCGATTTTTTTGCCGTCGCGCACGGTATAACGGTAGGGAGCAGCGAGTGCAGCCAGTTCGGTATCCGTCGGAGTGGAGGACCGCTTTGCGGCGGTTGCCGTCGTAGCTGTCGCCGGGTTCGGACATTCTGTCGAGTCCGTATTCGCCGGATTTATACCGCGTAGGGTGGCACTTTTATCCGAAGCCGTTCGTTCCGCCGTGCCCATCCCTGCATCCTCCGTTTTGCCGACGAGTGGGACGGCTTGTCCGTATTTGGGCCAATCGGCTTTGATTTCGTGGACGTTGCCGGTTTTTGCTTTGAGCTTTTGTTGAAGAAAGACCGGCAGATCGACCTTGCCGACGAAACAGATGCCTTGCGAATCCTTGCGTTTGGCCGTAGCGAGCTTCATTTGCTCGGCGATGCGTCGCACTTCGGGTTTGAGCAGGTGGCCGACCGGAAACAGCGCCCGGGAAAGCTGTTCCTGTGAAAGTTGGCAGAGAAAGTAGCTCTGGTCCTTGTTGGGATCGCTACCCGCAAGCAATTTGTAGATCGTCCGGCCGTCGGGCGCCGTCTCTTCGGCCTTGCGACAGTAGTGTCCCGTAGCCACGAAATCGGCTCCCAGCTTGAGGGCTTCCTTCAGAAAAACGTCGAACTTGATTTCGCGGTTGCAGAGCACGTCGGGATTGGGTGTGCGCCCTTTCGCGTATTCGGAGAACATATAGTCCACCACCCGGCGACGGTACTGGTCCGAGAGATCGACCGTATGGAACGGAATGTCGAGCCGTCGGGCGACAAGTTCGGCGAAGAGCCGGTCGTCGTGCCAGGGGCAGTCGCCTTCGAGCGTGCCCGTAGTGTCGTGCCAGTTGATCATGAAGAGTCCGATAACCTCATGTCCGGCCTGTTGGAGCAGGTAGGCCGCTACCGACGAATCGACGCCGCCGGAGAGTCCGATAACTACACGTGCCATACTTTTTGCGCAAATTTTACTTTTCGACCGCACCGAAAGGCGCGTTTTGCCGGAAATATCCGGTCACGGAAGCACCGGTTTTCCACCGATTCTCGTTACAGTTCGATCAGTCCCTCGGGCAGTACCATCTTCACCGTACGGCCCTCGAAATCGATGCCTGCGATGAACTCCTCGACCGCCGGAACCAGGATCCGTTTGCCGCCGATCTCCACCTCGAAGAGAGGATTGGCCTCGCTGTCGTAATAATCCGTGATTTCGCCTTTCAACGTACCGATCCGTACCCGGAATCCGATCAAATCTTCCAGGTAGAATTCATCGTTTTCGTCGTCCTCGTGCTCGAGGTACAACTCCCGCCCGATAAACTCTTCCGCCCGACGAGCGGAGTCGATATCCGCGAATGTCGCCAATGCGTTGGTCTTGCCCCTCCGTTCGAAGCGGTCGCAAAAAAGAGGAACCGCCAGTGAATCGATCTTCACGAACAGCGGTTCCTCTGTTGAGAAGTCATCGGGAAACGTCGTGTAGAGATTCAGTAAAACCCCACCTTCAACTCCGAAGAGTTTACTCACGCGCGCAACCGACAACAACATAACGGTTGTAACTATGCCTCGGCAGGAGCTTCTCCCTCTGCGGGAGCTGCTGCTTCAGCCGATTCGGCAGCGGCAGCTTCGGCGGCCTCACGTGCGGCAGCTTCGGCAGCGGCTTTCTTCTCGGCGAGAGCGGCTGCGCGCTCTTCCTTGATTTTGGTCTCGGCGGCCAGACGGCTCTTCTCGGCCGATTTAGCGTCCGACGCCAGTTTGTTGGTCTTGTTCTCGATCTTGGTCTGCTTCTCGCTCAGCCATTTGTTGAATTTGGCCTCGGCGTCCGACTCGGAGAATGCACCTTTAGCGACACCGCCCAGCAGGTGCTTCTTGTACATTACGCCTTTGTAGGAGAGGATCGCCCGACAGGTGTCGGTGGGTTGTGCGCCTTTGAGTAACCAATCCAGAGCTTTCTCGAAGTTCAGATCGATCGTAGCAGGATTCGTATTGGGATTGTAGGTACCCAATTTCTCGATGAATTTACCATCACGTGGCGCTCTGCTATCTGCGGCAACGATGTGGTAGAAAGCGAAACCTTTCTTACCGTGGCGTGCCAGACGAATTTTAACAGCCATTTGCTATAAAATTTTTAATGAAATTAATAAACGCTACCCACTTTTCGGGGCTTTCAGGGGAGCAAAGGTAGAAACAAAAAACCGAATTGCCAAATCTGCCGGGAAACAAAATGGATCAATTTGGTAAAAGATGGGGTGTCCGGCCGTATTCGGCTGCTTTGCAGAAGCGGACAGGTGCAGTGAAGGCGGTTGCGATCAGGGCGGTACGGTTTGGCGTAACCGCCGATTTGCCGTTGATAAATCCCGAGTTTGGAGCACTCTTCGGATCGCACAGATCGTCTTCGGTGAAGGTTAATTCTTCGTAGTATAATTCGCCCCAGGCGCCGCTTTCATCCTGTCCGCAATAGTAGAATCCGAATGTTTCCATTTCGGCGGGGAGGAAATAATAACCATTTTCGACATTTTTCCAGCCGAACAATGTGCCGGTTTCGAGATAGTCGAGGATCTGCATATCTGAAAGATTCAGTTGTGTTGATCGTGCGACATGCAGAAGGCCCCATGTATGGATTGTTTCAGGGCTTGTCGGGGTAACCTGGAAGATAAATACCCGATGGTCGCTTGCCCCTTTGTAAATATCTGGGTAGAGTGTTTCCAGAGCCGTCCCGTCATAGAGTTGCCATTCCGCCTGCACGGTAGCGTTCATATTGCGCGGCAGGGGTTTGCTCGTCACGCGAGCAATGAATATATTATTTGGAAAATCATTGGTGTCGAGGAATCCATAAATTACATATTCTGTTCCCGGAATACAATTTATTTGCAATATTTCTCTATCCATATATAAGCTCGGCGAGTATGAGTTCTCTGGGGTCATATCTTGGATAAATTGGCGCCAGTCGTCGTAAGAATCGAAATACGAGGCAGTGGTGATTCCCACATAATACCATGTATCATTGAAATTTGGGGTGACTTGCACGTTGAAGCTGCGCATTTCGATATCGTACGGTTCGAAAATCAGTTCAAACCTTTCTTCAAACGGATGGTCGAACCAATCATCCAGTTTGTCGATCACTCCGTTGCCGTCAATATCCAAGTACTCGTCGAACGGTGGAATTGCATAATCCGTAATGGAGAGTTCTTCATAACGTCGTTCCAAATTTCTCGTAACTCTCGCAGGTTTAATCCCCATACCGTTGCTCCGTACGGCTGCGAGCAGGGCTTCGTCTTTGATCTGTCCGTTCACCTCGATGTCTGTCGCGATTTTGGAAACGATTTCCGAGAGTTGGGCAACCGTTCGTCCGTGTTGCAGCGTGGCGGAAATAGCCAGCAGGATGGCGTTGCCGACACCCGGACGGGCGATGTCCATCTTGTCGAAGCCTTCCGGCGAGGGAAGTTCGTCTTGCGGGATGCAGAACGATCGGAGCACTTCCTGCTCGGCCGTCCGGCGTGCATCCGGAATGGTCCGGCCCTCGTTCAAAACAAGGTACTTGATGCGGGGCGTTTCCAGCGAAGTGAGCAAATTGACGTTCGACTTTCCTTCCATTGCAAGGTCGGACAGAGACCGCAGGGTCAGCGGGGCATCGGAAAGATTGCCTGTCACTTCGTTGAAATAGAAACCCTCGGCGATGATCTCTACGTAGCGGCTGTCAATATCCGATGTAAGTTCGAACGAGCCCATGTCGTCGAGAATCTGCGTTTGGTAACTTTTACCGGTCGGTTGCAGTCGTTCGTTCAGCTCCTGGATAGTGACGACAGAGCCTTGGATGAACTGCCCTTTCTGCACGCTTCCGTTGATCGAATATTCCGGAATGTCCGGTTTTTCATCCTCCGAGTCGTTACCGTCGCCGGGGTTCTCGGTGTTATCCGATCCTCCGTAGGGCGTTTCATCGATACCGCTGTCGGTACAGCCGCAGACAAGCAGTACGGCGATTGCGAATAAAAAGAGTTTTTTCATAATAAGATTATTTAATAAGTAGAAATTTGATCATTCCTGCTACTTACCGTATCGGCTCCTGCTGCGGTGGTTTGAACAAAAAAAGCGTGGAACTGCAATATATGTTTTGATAACGGATTGGGAAAGTCGAAAATGAAAAGA
>OGDA01000978.1_pt1 | contig 11294 bp, 10 predicted proteins | sample 1570281 | NCBI WGS metagenome assembly OGDA01 (sample SAMEA2582184, study PRJEB24529) | metagenome
GACTACCTCGCATTTGAGGTTTTGAAGACGCGTATAGGACGGCACTTGAATGATGTGTATGGAATATCCGGAAAGATACTTATCACTTGCAATCCGAAGAAGAACTGGCTTTATCGTGAGTTCTATAAACCGTGGAAAGAAGGCAGGCTGGAAGCCCCATACGCTTTTATTCAAGCATTGGTGCAGGATAATCCCTACGCTACCGAGGACTACATAGATACGCTCCGTAATACCAGGGACAAAGTGACAAAGGAGCGCTTGTACTATGGTAATTGGGAGTATGACAACGACCCGACAGCACTCTGTGATTATGATGCTATTTGTGACCTATTCGCAAATGAGCACGTAAAACCGATAGGATTATCGACGGGAGCAGCTGACCTTGCCATGAAAGGACGTGACCGCTTTGTCGGAGGGCACTGGGTAGGCAATGTGTGTTATATCCGGTTAGACCAGGAATATAGCACGGGTAAATCTATTGAGACGGACCTTAAAAACATGATGATACAGTGGAAGATTCCACGTAGCATGATGGTCGTTGATAGTGATGGACTTGGAAGCTACCTTGAAAGTTATTTGAATGGCATCAAAGAATTTCATGGTGGTAACCGACCTATTAATCCAGAGTACGACAATCTGAAGTCTGAATGTGCATTTAAGCTTGCAGAGCTAATAAATAATCGGCAGATAAGAATTATATGTATGGAAGCGCAAAGAGAGCGCATAATGGAAGAATTGTCCGTCTTGAAGCAAGACCATATAGATGCCGATACCCGGAAGAAAGGGATAATCAGCAAGGAGAATATGAAAGATATACTCGGACATTCTCCGGATTACCTCGACATGTTGATAATGGCAATGCTTTTCCGTATAAAACCGATACCTAAAAGACCAAAAGCAAAATTAGGACAGATATGACAGTAAAAGAGTTTTTGATATTGAGTAACGTGGCGAGCAATGCTGCTGAACTGTTGGATCAGATAGGGAAGTTGCCTAAACCGGACTTTGTCGCAGGTGTAAGAGTTCCGGAGACTCTGAATGACCTCACTATAGGTCAGCTGATGGAACTGCAATCCATACGCAATGGAATAGATTGTATAATGGTTCCATGCCGTGTTGTCCTTGGTTTGTCTATTGATAAGATAGAGAAGTGTGGGGTAGCGGATATTTTGGGATTCTCCACATGGGTAACCAGGGAGGTTGAACGTATTACCAAGCTTTTTGAAACTACGAGCGTAGTACCGACTCCGGAAGAAAGACGTGCCGGAGTGGATAAGCTTTCGTTCGGGTTGTTTGGCTTGGTGGATTACTATGCTACCCGTATGGGGATAACTGACCATGAGCAGGTAGAGAGTGTTCCATGGGTAAGAGTGTACAAGTGTCTTGATATGGACGCGGAGAAAATACGTTATGAACGTCGATTACGAGAAATATATCAGAATAAGCAATGAATATAAGTGTAGAAAGGAAAATCGCTTCTATCGCAGAGAAGCTGGAAGGAGTTACCTATTTATTTGATAACTGGGTGACCGCCAACGTTCGGCTGGATAAGATGCCATTGCCGGCCATTATAAATCTGCTTCCTGCATCTGGGAAGTTCGTCATATCAAGGACTCAGTTAAGAGATTGCCCAAATTGCATGATTGCTTTTGTAGACAAGACGGCGTTTGATTTTGACGGGGTGGAGAATGATGAGGTTATTGAGAGGTGCAAAGGGTATGCAGTTCAATTTATCCGTGAGTTGAATAGGAGCGGGCTGTTTGAGTGGGTAAGCGATGAAGTCCCTTATTCCGTTTTCTATGATAAGCTGGATGTAAATGTTACTGGAATAGTAATAGAATTGAAACTGAAAGAGGTTCAAGGAGTACCCATGTGTTAGTTATGGAAGACAGAAGAAAGGACGTTAAAGATATACTGAACGAGGAGTTGGATAAACTTCGGCAGCGTATCATTGAGAATCATATACAAGCTGGACAGCGTGCAAGCGGAAGAACCATCAAGAGCCTGCATGTCGTAGTAGATGATAATCATGGTGTTTTATTCGGTAGACAGGCTTTTGGAGTTCTGGAAACAGGACGCGGACCGGGAAAAATCCCAAAAGGTTTTTGGCAAATAATTCAGCAATGGGTGGTGGATAAGAGGATTCAAGTAGAAAAACCTAAATCGTTTGCTTATCTCGTAGCTCGTAAGATTGCAAATGAGGGTACTAGGCTTTATCACTCTGGAACGCATGAGGATATATATTCAACGAGTGTTACACAAGCGATACGGGATATTATGGACCGTGTGTTTGGTGTTTTTCTGAACGATGTACAACATATAAATTTGCATAGTAATGAGGACGCATAAGATAGGAAATACTACAATCGAGTATCCGGATGAAATATCTTTCTGTTTCAATCCGGTAGTGATAAATATTAGTGGATATACTTGGGCATGGGTGGAAGCAACGATAACCGACGTACTTACCGGAAAGGAATATAAGGAAAAACGTGCATTATTTAAAACCGCATGTTTCTTTGATCTGTCTTTCTATATGCAATCGGCTTTTGATGCAACGGAGTTTGGCAAGATTGACTATCAATCCTCTATTCCACAAGATAGTCAGCTTGGGCGTCTGTTCTCTGTTGAAGTGGATATGTATACGTCTGATAGCACTATCGGAGAAAGTTTCCAGTTTAATACTTTTATTATTTGGGGCGCAATGAAAGTCGGCGAAAGATATAATGGTGACCGTATTCTAACATGGTTTAGGAACTTACCATTTACGGTCGGTATGTACACTGCGGGGGCCGGTACTGTTAGTGTGACTGCTGACGGTCAAGTTTTGCCGTCCATCATATTGTCTGACCGCAAAGTGTATAATCTTACTTTGCAGGGTATTGATGCGAATAGGGATGTTGTTTTGAATCTCCCTGGAACTAGTACGGGAGCAAGTGTATTCGATAATACCTTTGACTTTACTTTTCACGCATTGACGAATGTGGCCGCAAATGTGAGGCTTTTAGTTGATGAATGCACGGATGGAATTTATTTACGTTGGATAAATCGTCATGGCTTTTATTGCTATTGGTTGTTTAAACGTGGTGATGAGAGCAAACAAATTGCCAATGATGGTGAATTCATTCGTAATAATATGCAAGACTATAACTATGTTAATGGCTATCATGGAGGTTCAGGACGTAAGCAGAGAAAAACAGAAGAGAATACATTGTTGGTGTGTGCTCCTTTAGTGGACTCTGAAACGTTTGACTTCTTGTTTCAACTCGCGTTGTCACCCGTTGTTGATATGTATGCAGGTAAAAATGTGAATGGAGTTGATAGCTGGAAGGCGGTGAATGTATCTGTTGGTAATTTCAATAAGACAAGAGCTGTATTACAGGATTTCGTAGCAACAATCATATTACCAGAAACAAGAGTACAAAGCTTATGAGAAACGATATGCTATTCATTGGTGATAAACTGATGGATTTGGATGATGATACCAAAGTAACGCTCAATTTCAAAAGTAATATATTTACGGATTTGAGTAAGATTATAAGTAATAATTCTTATACTATCAAACTTCCGAATACTATACGTAATCAGTGTGCAATCATGCATGCTGATTTACCTTCATGCGACATCGTTTATCCTAGAATTAAACTGAATGCTCGTTATTTTCGTAACGGGATAGAGATACTCAATAACGCAACTGCGGTCTTATTGTCTACATCGGATGTTTTTGAATTTGCTCTTTCATGGGGTAATGTCTCTAGATTTGCAAATATTATAAGTGGAAATAAAACGCTACGTGATTTGAAGGATAGACACAATTATGAGGTCATTGCTGATGATGATTTTCCAGATTATCATGTATTTTGGAAAGTAGGTTCTTTTGAAGGGGATGCTTCCGGTAATTTTTTTATTCCTAAAGTAGACTATGGTATACGGCGGGAAGATACAACAGGGTGGTATCATCCTGGGTGTAAGGTTACCTGGATTTTGTTACAAATTATGAAAGATAATGGTGTCACTTTTACGTTTCCTGCTAATCGCGCTTTTATGTTAAGTAGATTGTTTGTACCCTTATTAACTCGTAATGATAGCAGAAGTTATGCTGCAAAAAATGCATTACATGCAGAGTTTAGTTACTATGTACATGGACGTCTTGATAAGGGAGAACCGGAAAAATTGTATTTTGCAGATAAGTCGTTTTCAAGCTATTATGGGACTATAACCAAGTTTAAAAGTAGTTCTGGAAAAATTTATATTCAAGGCTTTAAACTTAATGCTCCGAATATGAAGATTTTGATGAATGGTAATGTGTCGTTTGATGTATCCACTTCTATATACCCTAATGGAGCATGTCTGGTTGCTTATTACATTATGGATGATGATACAAGAGTCGATATTGCAACTATAGATTATAGCAAGATTGAGAGGCATAACACAAATAGTTATACTATCTATTTTGATTTTACAGATATAGAGACAGATACGCTAGAGGAAAGTAAGGAGATTTTGTTTGGATTACTTGACGCAGGGTGGATTGATGATGGTGGTATATCTATGGATAATTCATTTAGCATTACAGCTATATGTGATCAAGTGATGCCTTCGATAGATGATGAGATAAATGCAGGATATGGGCACTTCCCGATTATTGCAAATTTGCCCGAAATAAAACAGATAGATTTTATTAAAGCTGTTGCTGCAATTCTCGGTGTTTTTGCTGTTCCTGGTAAGAATGATTCAAATTCCATTGAGTTTGTTTCTGTAGATACTATTAAAGAAAATGAAACAAGAGCATATGATTGGACAAAAAAGGTTGTTGCTACTTATAAGGAGAATAAACCTAATATGTTGGAATATAGGCTGAATGATTTCGCACAGCTGAATTATCTGCGTTACAAAGAAGACTCTACGGTTAATGGCTCTTATGATGGAGCATTACAAGTATTAGATTACACTTTGGATTCAGAGCGTGATATTCTTACGCTTCCATTTGCTGGTACTGATATGGCAGGTGGCGTTGCGTCTATAAAGTTATATAAGTATGACAGTGATGGTAAATCTTCTCTAGAGAAAGTGGAGCCAAGAATTTTACTTTGTACAGATGATGCAGATGTTCTGCAAGGCACATTTGAGGAACTTGATTTTTCTTCTGTGATTAACTCTTATTACAAAAGTTATAGTGAGGTCATTTATATGCCTAAAGTAATCACAGAAAAGATAGAAATAAATGATATTGAGTTGAGAGACTTGGATATGACTGTTCCAATTTACTTGGCCCAATATGGTAGATATTATGCCATTATTTCCATTAAGGCAGAAGATACGGGAATATGTGAATGTAAATTGTTACAATTGGAGGTATAATTATGAAAGACAATACAAGTGAAAAAATATTGGAAATTCGGGTAAAGTATGATGATGCTATCCGTAAAATAGCAGAGTATCGTACGCAGTTGGATATACTTCGAAAAGTAGAACAAACTCTTAAGGAGGATTTGAAGAAAGGCCGTATGAGTAGGGAGGAATATAATATTAAATTAACCGAAAATAGGGTTGCTACCCAACAATATACAGATGCCATCCGTGTACTGAATAAACAAATTCAAAATGAACCTAAAGACCCCAAAGCGATGGAAGGAAGCATTGATAGGTTGAGGGCTGAGCTTTCCAATCTTACCGCTGCTTATGACAGATTAAGTCGTGTAGAGCGTGAGGGGGGCGAAGGCAAAGAGCTGCAAGATAAGATAAATGCCATTACCGATGAACTGAAAGGTGCGGAAGAAGAAACGCAGCGCTTTTATCGGAATGTGGGTAATTATAAAGATGCGATACTTCAGGCTACAGAAGCCCAAGTACCTTTTGTTTCCATATTGCGCAGTGGCGTTAGCGTCTTGCGAGGTACAAAGGAATTTGTTGGTGGTTTGAAGGGTGAATTGGTTAAAATAACAGTACAAAGCAGGAACGGTCACTGCGAATATGTTCTCTGGTGCTCAAAAAGCAGCGGCTATAACAAGTAATTTGTTATCTGCAGCTTTAAAAGTGTTGAAACTTGCACTAATTTCCACTGGTATTGGGACTATTGTTGTTTTGTTGGGCTCATTGGTCGCATGGTTGGCTAAAACGCAAAAAGGTACTGAATTTCTTTCTAATGTAATGTCCTCTTTTGGGGCAATTATTGATGTGATTATAGACCGGATTGCAAAGTTTGGTGGAGCTATTGCTAAATTCTTCTCTGGTGATTTTTCTGGCGCAGCAAAGGATATGAAGGATAGTTTTTCCGGTATTGGAAAAGAAATTTCAAATGATGCGAAACAAGCGTGGGCACTGAATGATGCATTGCAACAGTTAGAGAAATCGGAAACAATGCTTAATATGAAGCGTGCGGCAAGTCGCTCTGAGATTGAAAGATTGAAGCTCATTGCGGATGATACTACAAAAAGCCTGAAAGAGCGTACTGATGCGGCTACAAAAGCATACGATATGGAAAATAAACTTCAGCAGGAAAGCATTGATATTGGCCGAAAGAAATTGGCAAATCTTCTTGGGCAAATAGAACTTACTGGTGAAGCTAATAAATTGCTTGATGATATGGCACAAGGTGCAATAACGGCTGATGAGGTTATTAGCCGATTGGGTATATCAGAAAGTACAGTGAAAGATTTAAAGGAATTCTCTCAAGTTTTTTCGGACGTAGCTCAAAAGGAAATGGAGAGCTATACCCGTAATAAGGAAACCCAGAATAAAATAAATGCGATGCGGAAAGAATCAGTAGATAAGGCTAAAGTTGTAAAAGAAAAAGAACTTTCAGAAATTCGTAAGGCTGAGGATGAAATGCTTAAGCTGGTTAAGGACAGTAGAGAGAAACAATCCATTGAGATAGAACGTCAGTTTTCTCGTCAAATAGAAGATTTGCGTGTTCGCTTGATTGAGGAACAAGACCTTACAACGAAAGCACGTGGAGCTATAAATAATCAGATTATTGCACTTGAACAGCAAAAAAATGATGCATTACAGCAATTATCGGAAGAACAACTGATGAAGGAGGTGGAGAACCGGCAGAAACTAATCTCTCTGCAACTTGAATCCGTAAAAGCTGGAAGTGAGCAGGAATACCAACTCAAAATACAGCAACTTGTTGTCCAACGTGACGTAGAACTTCGTCAGAAAGAGCTTACTGAACAGATGAAGCTTGCTGTCACGGAGAAGTACAATAAAGAGATTGATGATTTGTCCGTTCAACATGAGAATGATACAGCAAAGAAACAAGCTGATGCACTCAAACTTCGATTGGATAATGAATTGGCAGAAGCTAAATTGAATGGATATAGTGAACTTGAGCTTCTTCGTATGCAGGAACAGCAGAAGCTTGAACTGAAAGACAGCTTGAGACGGATGGAAGAGGAGAGTGATGCCGAATTCCGGGCCAGACAGCTTGCTGCAGACCAAGAATACTTGGATGCAAAGCAGGCGGTCATTGACAAGGAAGTGGAGATGCAGCAAAATAAAGGTGAATCCCTTTCTGTCTTGGCAGGGAATCTTTCTGATTTGTTGGAACAAGCGGCAGGAGATAACGAGAATATGGCCCAGTTGGCGAAAATACTGGCTATTGCGGAGGTTTCTATCGCACAAGGGGTAGCCATTGCCAAAGCCGTAGAAACAGCTACCCGCTCATCTGCAACATGGATTGACATGCTTGCTGCGATAGGTACTGTAGTGGCATCTGTAACTACTGTTATGGGAAAGGCTATGAAATCGGTGAAAAGTGCTAAATTTGCACAAGGAGGTAAAGTTGAAGGGCCAGGTTCCGGTACAAGCGATTCCATACCTGCTATGTTGTCCAACGGTGAAAGTGTAATGACGGCTGCTGCAACCTCGATGTTTGCTCCGTTATTGTCGGCTTTCAATCAGATAGGAGGAGGTATTCCCATTAATGTAACAGCTTCTTCCAATCAGGCGTTAGGAGAGGACATGCTGGCCAAAGCTGTTGCAAAAGGTATGATGATGGCGCCTGCTCCGGTGGTTTCTGTGGAAGAGTTTACCTCTGTTGCTAATAGGGTTAAGTACGTTGAAAATCTTGGTAGTATATGAAAGCATATGAACTATTGATATTGAATAAGAGTCTTCTTCAAATGATGGGGGATGCTTCGCTTGATGTCGGGGATGTGAAATATATTCCCGTGTATCAAGAATATGTCCGTCTGTCAAAGGAGGGACATAAAAAGACTTATATCATGCAATATTTATCCGATGAGTATAATATTGCGGAAAGGACAATTTATCGGATAATAGATAAGTTCTCAAGTAAGGTGGATGTTTAGGGGGGGCGGAATTATTCCGCTCTTTTTTTGTTTTGAAAAAGTTGCTGACAAAGCGTGTCAGTGGAATAGACTTCTTATTTTCTTCAAGCCGTATCATGTTTTCTACCTTTGTTACAAACAATTATGTGATATGGCTAAATTATACATTAACAAGGACATTGTAGCTGATAAGGATAAAATGGAAAATTGGTATTTGACCGGTGACGAGGGGCTTTCGTTTCCGGATATCCAATACTTCCTTTCATGGCTTGACCCGGCTGACCCTAAAATTGACATTGAAATCCATTCGTGCGGCGGTGATACGGTTGAGGGGTATGCTATTTATGATGCATTACGTGCGTCGGGCAAGGAAATATCTTGTACCGTTGTTGGACGATGTGCTTCTATGGCTACCATCATTTTGCTTTCTGCTCCACTTGAACGCAGAAAAGCTTATCCTCATGCAAAGTTTCTCATCCACAAACCATATTTGGCAAGATATGATGATTTATTGGACCTTGAAACTATAGAATCCATCAAGTCAAGTCTGGAAGAGGAAAAGGATAAGATGATGGCTGTATATGTTGAACGGACAGGAGTTGAATCGACCATTTTGGAGGTCCAGATGAACAAGGAGGCATGGTTTGGCGGTGAGGTTGCAAAACAACTTGGATTTATATCTGATGTTCTTATACCGACTACAGCAAAAGGAACTGATTATAAACTTAATAGTGAGAAAATGAACAAAGAGAAACAAGTAACGGTAAAGCAATCTATCATTGACAGACTGCTTGCGAAATGTGGCTACCAGAAGATAGAAGACATTCCGGTAGTATCTATGGAACTGACAGATGCCGAAGGTAATACACTGACGGTGGAACGTGAAGAAGGAGAACCGCAGGTGGGAGATGCGGCATCCCCCGATGGCGAGCATGTTATGCCCGATGGTAAGACTATCATTGTAACAGACGGAGTGATTACAGAAATCAAAGACCCGGAAGAAGCAAACGGTGACGAGGAGATTGAAGCTTTAAAGGCGCGCATTGAAGAACTTGAAGAGGAAAATGCGGCATTGAAAACCAATGCCCGTACAGTTGAGGACAATAAGATACTGAATGCTGTAAAGATGGCAGGAGGTGAGAATTGGCTAGCAAAACATTGTTCAACCTATAGAGTCTCTTTGCGTACCCAATCCTTCAAGAATACTGTTGAGACACAAGCAAGTGCAGAGGAGACACCTATTCAAAGAAAGTTGAGAGAGGAAAGGGAGAAGAGAACTAAAAAGTAAAGAAAGGAGAATTGAGTATGCCTATTTTAGATTTTTCAAAATTGACGCCAGACAATCAGGCGGTGAAGGATTTGAAAGACTTGATTGAACTGACAGTCTTTCAAAATGAGGATATGGAGCGTTTTATGACGTTCATGCCTAAAGTGACCAATGGCAAGAAAGTTGGCTTCATCGGTGAGATGGAGGATGTAGGTATCGCAGGTGCCGGATGTGACCCTGAATATCAAAAAGTGGCTATCGCTGCCGCCCAGAAAGTATGGGAAATTGGCGACTGGCAAGTTCCGTTGGAAATGTGCTATGAGGATTTGGAGAATACTATTGCAAAGTACTGCTTGAAGACCGGTACCAATATTGCGGACCTTACTTCTACTGAATATATGGATGGGATTGTCCTTCCAAAACTGACGGAAGCAATGATGAAAATGTTATGGCGCTTCACTTGGTTTGGAGACAAGGATGCCGCTAATATTGACGGTTCCGGTCAAATTACGGATGGATTGAATGTAGAATTGTTCAAGACATGTGACGGTTTCTTTAAACGCCTGTTTGCCATATGTGCAGAGAATTCCGGTCAGCATACCGTTATATCAGCCAACTCTGAAGCATCTTATGCTTTGCAGAAGTCCAAGATGAAAGAATTGGGGGCTGCTACATCTGTGTTTGACACGATGCTTGAAGATGCGGATAGCCGTATTTTCCAGAAGTCCGGACATGCAATTTTTGCTACAAAATCATTATGTGATTCTTTGTCACGTGATGTGAGGGAGAAATATAAGGTTATTATGCCTTGGACGGTCATTTTTGACGGCCTTGAAGTAGGAGAGTATGACGGCGTTACGGTCGTAAAATGTTCTATTTGGGATAGATTTATTCAAGCGTATCAGAACGATAAAACGAAACTGAACCTTCCTCACCGTGCGGTTCTATGTTCTCCGGACAATTTAATGTACGGTTGTGAAGGCGATAACCCGATATCTGACCTTGATATCTGGTTTGAAAGAAAACCCCGTAAGAATTATATCTATTCTACTGGTAAACTCGGTTCTATGATTGGCGAGGACAACTTGGTGCAAGTAGCATATTGACAAAAGGAGGTATTCTATGGGAGTATGTGATGATATTTTAAAGAAAGATATTGTTCCGTCGTGTGATGATCCAGTAGTACAAGGATTGGAGCAGGAAGGGGTAATAATGAATCGTGCGGATGTGGACTTTGCAGCCACAGTATTCAATTCTACAAAAAAGAATGTGATTGAAACGCTGGCTATGAAAACCGGGAAGAAGGCTTATAAGGTTGTTGTTCCTGGTAAAAATCCATTTACGGGTACAAAGACCTCATTAGTGGCTGGCACATATCGTAGTTCGTTTACCAATACTGTCGCGATTGTGATATTGGCAAACGACCCGGATGTATGCGCTGATGTTATTGACGGATTGGCTAACGGTACCTATGTTGTGGTGTTGGAGAATAAATATAAGGGTTTACAGAAAGAAGGAAACCCTGGTGATGCCGCTTTCCAGGTGTATGGTTACTACCAAGGGCTTACAGCTACAGCTATCGACAACGATAAGTATAGCGAGGATACTGAAGGTGGATGGGCTGTTACCTTGGAAGAGCAGAAAACGCCTAAATCTGCATTATTCTTGTTCAAGACGAGTTATGAAGCAACTAAGACTGCTGTCAACACTTTGACGGCTGAACCGGCAGCATT
>OGDA01000981.1_pt1 | contig 11270 bp, 11 predicted proteins | sample 1570281 | NCBI WGS metagenome assembly OGDA01 (sample SAMEA2582184, study PRJEB24529) | metagenome
AGCCGATAGCCGCGAAGATGATCTTTGGAGAAGATGCGCAGGAGCTTGTCGTGTGTTAGGCTCGTTACGACTTTTTTGCGGTAACTTTTGCTGGAGGTAAGGCGGTCAGCACACGCACAAGGAACCTCACCGCAGATGGCAGTGAGCGCCAAAAGTTCATAATAGAGACTGTCCTGCGCGGGCAGGACAGGAAAAGCAGAAGAAATAGAAATCACCTCGGAATTTAACCGTGCCTTCTTTGACTCCGGCGAAAGTCGCTGTTGATTTGTGTATAAAACGGCTTGCAGCAATGCTGAAAAGTCACTATCAGGCACAGGTATCTGAATTTTACGAATTTTTCGAAAAAAGTGGAGGTCTGTTTTCAGCCGTTTCGGGGGCGTTCAGCCATGCCGAAAAGCAATTTTTCGGCATCACGGTTATCACGGTAGAGGACGCATATCCAAATCGGGTCGTCTGGAAACAATCGCACAGCGCCCCGGTATCATCTGTCAGGCAGAACGCGGCAATGACATCTATGACGGCTTTCAACTCTAAATTGTCATAATCCCGCACGGCTTTGATTGGCAGATTGTGGTCATAGATATGCTCGACACAAATCACGCAATCGGAGAAGTGGGGAAGTGGCCCGCTTTGCACCAGTGCCGCCTGAAGCGGCAGCAAAAGAAACTTGCAGCCATCCCGCTTCTTTTTATCCGGCAGCAGCGCAGGGAGCAGCACACGCAAGTGATTGGTGCCTGCCCACACACGGATGCCCTGTACTTTGGCTGCCTTGGGATAGTAGTAGATCGGCGGCTCGTTGGATACGGAAAAGAGCATGTTGCGCAGATGAGCCGTGCTTTTCTCGCTGAGGAGTGCTGCGCTCTCGGCAGTTTTGGCGAACTGCATCGGGTTGGGCACAGGCAGCAGATGCTCCATCTCGTACAGCTTTTTGTGGATATCGATGAGTCCTCGCTGCTCCAAACGGATGCGGTTCAAAAGTACGTGTCAGGTTCAAATCCCTGCTGTTGACATACTCCGTAGAGATTCGTACCGGAAGGGCCGAAACACAATTTGCATGGCAAGCCGCGAAGGTCGTATTCACCCGGCGCTCCGTACGCAAGTGTTCCACATCAATTTCACTGATGACCACCTGCCCTTCGAAAGAGAAGCGTTCGTTTGCCGCCAGCAGAGTCCCGTTCTCATAAATCAGTCCGTTGCCGGCAAACACCACATCCGTAGTGGATTCTCCGAAACCGCATGAGCTGAATACATAACCGGCAATGCATCGTGCCGACTGCTGGCTGATGAGCGAGCGCAGATAATTGTGCTTGCCGATACCTTCATTGTCGGCCGAAAGATTGAACAAGATTTCCGCACCTTGCAGCGCCAGCGTGGAGCTGGGCGGTATGGGTGCCCACAAGTCCTCGCATATCTCCACTCCGAAAGTGGTATCCGCCGTTTCGAACAGCAGGTCTCTCCCCATCGGAATAATCTGCCCGCAAAGGCGCACACTGTTTTCTGCCACATCACATGCGGAAGTAAACCAGCGCTTCTCATAAAACTCCTTATAATTGGGAAGATAAGTCTTCGGGACAACGCCCAGCACTCTCCCCTTCTGAATGACAACCGCCGCATTCAGCAACACACCGTTCAGTGCAACGGGCATGCCCAATATCGAAATGATATCCATCTGGCGCGTATTGTTCAGAATCTGTATCAATCCCATTTCTGCCTCTTCGAGCAGAAGTTGTTGGGCAAAGAGGTCGCCACAGGTATATCCGGTAATGCACAACTCGGGGAAAGCAATGATTTGCACACCTTTCCCGTCGGCTATAATAATCTCTTTTTCAATCTCTGAGGCATTGAACTTACAGTCAGCCACCTTGACACGGGGCACAGCCGCCGCTACTTTTACATATCCGTAATTCATAAGGATGCTATATTATTTATTCGGTGCAAAGATACGGCAAAATTCTGATTAAGAGAGATAAGAGAAAAACGTTTTCTCTATATCGGCACGAGAAACCGACTGAAGCCGGGTGCATCCTGCCTTCGCTTTTATGGCAAAAATACGGCAACCTGCCTACAAGAAGAGGAACATATATAAACAATTTTAATGACCGCAACTAAAAATTTTCCAAAAATCTTTTGGAGAATTATAGGAACTTCCTATCTTTGCAAGTGAATTAAAAATGTAATAATTACAAGTTTGAAACTTTAGATTATATGGATGTAGTAAAACGATTGCAGAATCATAATATCAAGCCTTCAGTACAGCGCATAGCCATCATGAATTACTTGATAGAGCATCGTACGCATCCCACGGTGGATGAAATCTATACGGCACTGTCTCCCTCCATACCGACACTGTCTAAAACAACGGTATACAATACCTTGAAACTACTGAGCGAGCAAGGTGCCGCACAAACCCTGACTATCGACGAGCGTAACACATGTTATGATGCCGATACCAGCCCGCACGGCCATTTCTTGTGCAAGCGTTGCGGAAAGATTTATGACTTGATGTGCAATAACAACGTCAAGAAGGTGGTCGACATGGATATGGACGGGCACGATGTGCAGGAAATCCACTACTATTATAAAGGAATCTGTAAACATTGCATAGAAGAAGAACGTTTAAGAACAACAAAGAATAACTAATTCAACTAATTAAAATCTGAGAGAAAATGAAAAAATTTAGATGTACTGTATGCGGTTACGTATACGAAGGAGATGCAGCTCCCGAAAAGTGCCCATTGTGTAAAGCTCCCGCAAGCAAGTTCGTAGAAGTTGAAGAAGCAACAGCTGACGGCCCGCTGGTATTTGCCGACGAACACGTAATCGGCGTAGCCAAAGGTTGCGACGACGAAATGATTAAGGACCTAAACAACCACTTCATGGGCGAATGTACAGAAGTTGGTATGTACTTGGCAATGAGCCGCCAGGCAGACCGTGAAGGCTATCCTGAAGTTGCAGAAGCTTTCAAGCGTTACGCTTGGGAAGAAGCAGAACACGCTGCTAAATTCGCTGAACTGCTGGGTGACTGCGTATGGGACACCAAGACAAACCTCGAAAAGAGAATGAACGCAGAATCAGGTGCATGCGAAGACAAGAAGCGTATCGCTACCCGTGCCAAAGCATTGAACCTCGACGCTATCCATGACACCGTTCACGAAATGGCTAAGGACGAAGCCCGTCACGGTAAAGGTTTCGAAGGTCTGTACAACCGCTATTTCAAGAAATAATCCTATACTTTTATAGTAATGTGAAGAAAAGGGACTGCTAATGTTAGTAAGTCCCTTTTTTTATTCCAACTTTTTTCACTTTACAATGTCACGTTTGTATTTCCCATTCGTCTTATCTGTGTAAATGGAACTCAAAGAATTCAAAATAACCGTTCTTCCACTCCGTGCCAAGCTGTTGAACTATGCACGGAAGTTGACCGACGAACCGGAGGATGCAGAAGATGCCGTCCAGGAGGTACTGCTCAAGCTATGGAACAAAAGGCTTGAACTGGAGCAATACCGGAGCATCGAAGCATTTGCCATGACGTTGACGCACAACATCTGTATAGATATGTGGCGCTGCAAACGCAACGACACCCTATCTCTCGACATAGTGCAGGCGGCATCCCCCACCGGAACACCGGAACGGCTGTTGGAAATCAAAGATGAAATCCGTCTGATGCACGAAATCATCGACTCGCTGCCCAATCTTCAACGCACCATCATGCGGATGAAGGACATCGAAGGATACGAAACGGACGAAATCGCCGAAATCACGGGATGCGGACCGGAAGCCATCCGCAGCAATCTGTCAAGAGCCCGGAAGAAAGTGAGAGACGTTTACCTGCGAACCATACAAGAAAGAAAAGAAAGGAGAAATGAGCCATGAAGATAGATGAACTGCTGGATAAATATTTCGAAGGGGAAACTTCCTGCGAAGAAGAGCGTGAACTGCGCCGTTTCTTTACCGAAGAGGAAGTGCCGGAGCACCTGCAAACGTACCGCCCGCTATTCGCTTATCTGAACCGGGAAGCAACTTCAATGGCAGAACCGACAGAGGAAAAATCCGTAACAACAGAATCGGCAAAGGAAGTACCCACACAGCGAAAGCCTTCCCGCCTCTATCGCACATTCTATGCTGTCAGCGGCATTGCCGCCGGATTGCTCCTGCTTCTCGGGATAGCCAAGATTATATTTCCGCTTTCCGGTGTTCCCGAAAATTATGTCGTCATCGACGGCCAGCGGTATACAGACGAGAAACTGGTGGAAGCCAAAGCACTAGAAGCCCTGCAGAACGCCAGCTTCACGGATGAAGATTTAAGCAACTTACTGTTTCAACACTAATATAACAAGGTTATGAAAACATCTATACTGATTTGCATACGTAGTCTGTGCCTCTTTTCCCTGCTGATTTGCCTGCCAGCCTTTGTACATGCACAAGAGAGACTGCAAATAGCCGACCTATTCAGCAAGTATGGCGAGCAAAAGGACGTGACCAGGGTAGAACTGAACGGCAGTATCCTGAAATCTTACCGCATGACTACCTACAAGAGCCTTGTGTTCAAGAATGTATCCCCCTATCGCCGGGAAATTCAGCAGGCCATTGTACACGACAAGCAAGATAACGCAAAGAAGGCGCAGGAGGTAATGGAAAGCGGTGTGCTGCGCAGCGCTTATTACCAACTGAAAGAGGTGGAACGCAATGGAAAGAAGCTGAACCGCTACATCATTTTCAAGATAGGAAAAGACTCCATGGGCACTTTGATTTACATAGAGGGTCTGCTCAGTGAAAAGGAAATGATGGATATGCTTTACAAATCGGAATAACACTAAAAACAATATACGATATGAAAACCAGAATTATGATTTTGGCCTGCCTGCTTGCTGTGCCGGCCGGCCGCATGGCAGCACAACAACAGACTGACCCTGAACAGAAAGCTACAGTACAGACACAAGGCGACTCCATCATCATCCGGAAAGGAAAAGGAGACATGCGCATCAAGGTGTACGAAGAGCAGTTGGAAGACGGAGAAAAGAAAGAAGTACAAATTTATGAAGGAGTCTATCTCGAGAAAGTGGATGCAGACAAGCGCACTTTCCTCGACGCCCTGCCATTCATCCCCAAAAAGAGAAGATACAATGCTTACGAACCGCACTGTTCCGGTCTGTATATTGGCTACAGCCGGCTGGCTAACGACTTCCTTTCCTTCGGAGCAAGCGACAAGATGGGACTCGACCTATCCAAGTCATGGGAATTCGGCTTCAACATCCTCTCCGTATATCACAACTTCAAGAAGAACCCGCATTGGGGAATCAACCTGGGAGTCAGCTGGGGATACCGTTCTTTCAATATCGACGGTAACTATGCCTTGCTGAAGGAAAACGGAACCAGCATCTTCACCGCAGGCAACGAAGACACCAGTTACAATAAAAGCCGTCTGCGCCATTTCTTCTTCCGTGTACCCGTATTGATGGAATGGCAGCAAAGAGTGGGAAGAAACAAAGTGTTCTTCAATGCCGGTCCCGAATTTGAGATACGTCACAGCGTGAAGTCATTCTCACACATCAACGGAGGCAAGAAGAAAACCGTAGGCAAAGGTATGTATGTGCAGCCCGTCGGCATAAACCTGCTGGCACAAGCCGGTTATGGTAATATCGGCATTTACCTGCGCTACTCCACATACGGATTATTCCAGAAAGACAAGGGACCGGAAGTATCTCCCTATTCATTTGGCGTGGCATGGTATCTGTAATCCCTCCCCTATAACACAAGACTCCCCGAAATGTATTTGTACATTCCGGGGAGTTCTTTTATACCCTAAGGTATTGACAATGAAAGGTTATCTGCAATGAAAATTGTTCTTCTAAAAACGCATGCCCAATGTAAATAGCACTTTACTGCGAGTGTTGGTAACTTCCGTTGTTGGCGGTGTTACCAAGCCATTTATATCATTATAAAACGGATAGAAATCAGATTTATAAGTATCGAATTTATAAGCCAAATCCGCATAAAACGAAGAAAAGCGATAACCGATACCTAAAGTGAAAGTATTCATCGATTTGCTATTGGCAAAATCCGTATCTGTATTTATAGAATTGGAAGGCAATGCCTTAATAGCATCCTTTTTATAGGCTGCAGTACTGTAATTGTAACCGGCACGCAGAGAGAAAGCAGGTATCGGCTTGTATTCTGCTCCTAAACGAAGCGTACTTACCCCCTTCATACAGAGGTCAGCCTCACCCGTTTCCCATGCCATCTCGTCACCTTCAGGATATTTGAACTTCATGCTTGAGTAATCCTCATATTCATATTCAGCTCCCAAAGCCAGATTATTACCGACTGTATAGCCCAAACTTGCATTAAATACCCACGGGGTTTGCAGCTTAAAATCACGGTCCATATCTCTACCGCCTAATGCAGAATAAGTATCCACAGTGGTACGAGTAAGAGTTTCATCCCCAGCCTCATTCGGTAAAAACAAATCCGAAGTCAGTAATGCCCCCGTAGTATAAGTCAGTTTGTAATAGATAGGAGTATGCACAGCTAAACCTATACGAAGCGGAGAATCTTCAATCGGCCGGAAAATGGCGCCGAATTTAAAGTCGAAACCCGAACCATGTATACGATTAAAGCTCTCCAAGGAATAACCTTCGTCATCATAAACATGTGTATCTCCTTCCAATGTATAGGCATACTTTTCATCATAAAGGGAATACTTGTTGTAATCCACATCATAAGCACCCAGAGTAACACCAAAGTAAAAACGGTCATTTATATTAAAGGAGATATTGAAATCATATTGGTCAATACCGCCACGCTCACGCGACAAGAAATAAGCATCCGCTTCGGAAGGAATATAAGGAAGATAAGTATTATAGTCCTCACTTTCTATATCCTCAAGAACAAGTGCACCTTGATACCCCATAGTCCCCAGCCATCCAGCATAATTATGTTGATAAATATCCTTGCGACCATAGTCCAAATAAGCTCCTTGATCCGGGTAATCATATTGAGGACGATGATAGAACGCATAAGCTGCATCCGTAGCCTGCTGCGCCATACTCCGCACTTGAGATACATATTGATTATCTATGCTTCCCATCACCCCCTGCATCGTCATATTCTTATAGAATGACTTTGATTTGTGGTAATTAAAACCAAAATTCACATACCGCAAAGGAGTATGATTGCCTATCTTCGAAGCTATCACAAAACCGGCATTATCAAAACTCCAGCGGTTCTTGTTCGTTTCAAATTTATTACCTACATAATTGCTTTCTGTGCCCGTCATTGAATAGCCAAAGGTAAGCATAGCATCATTGCTACGATAAATACCGATACCGGCAGGATTGGTTCCTATGGTAGAAATATCACCACCCAATGCTCCCATAGCTCCGCCCATTCCGACAAAACGGGCGGTTCCATTCAATTCCTTCTGTGCAATATTCGTTGCATCATATATTGTCTGTGCCCCTGCGCCTACAGCTGTAAACATAGCAAGGGCTATCATGGTTATCTTCTTCATAATTCTTAGTCTTGTTAGATTAAAACATACTTATACTTACCGTCTTCTGGAACCACCGCCGCCACTGGAACGACTGGCACCACCGCCACCACCACTGGAGTAACTGGAACGTGAGCTACTGCCTGAAGAGAAGCTGGAAGAAGAACGGGTGCTACTGGATGAACGTACTGGAGCAGAATATGAACGATTGCTGCTACGATTGTTGTCATTGGAGTAGCTGCGTGCCGGTGCGGCGCTTGAACCTCTGTTATAAGTCGATGAAGTCCTGCTACGAGTGGAAGTTCCAACAGAAGAGCGTACACCGGAAGAACGACTGCTACGAACTCCTTCTACGCTACTATTATATGAGCTACTACGCGTACTGCTTGGACGGGTGTAAGTGGAACGGCGGGTAGAAGCCGCACTCGAACGGTTTACACTTGAGCGAGTTGCAGAAGAACTTGAACGAACTGTAGACGAACTTCTTGTACCTACCACCCGACGGGTTGACGTACCGGTACTGCTACGTCTCACTTGACCGGAAGTAGTACTGCTACGACGTACAGCCTGCCCTCCATTTACAGTAGAAGAACGGCGGGAAGTAGAGGACGATACTCTGTTTCCGGCATAAGAAGAACGGCTCGGACCATAAGAACGTCTATTGGTATATGCATTTCCCCAATGGCCGCCTCCCCAATGACCACCGCCACCGGGATAATATCCGGGATGATAGTGATGGTGATGATGATGTCCCCACCAGCCACCGCCGTACCAGCCGCCCCAGCCAAAGCTCCAGCTCGGACCGTACCAGCTGTTCCATCCCCAGCCATAGTAAGGATAGCCGCCCCAACCATAAGAGTTATAGCGCCAATCCCACCACAAGCGGTTGGTGAATGTAGGGAAAGCATATGCATATAATCCGTCGGTATACACGTTCCAATCCCAGGAATTCAAGCCATAGACCACATCCCAATATAGCGGGCTGCTGATGCTGATGGCATAACGGGGATTACGGAAACGGATGATACGGGTAGCATACTCGTAATCATCCTGCGAACCTTCAAATTCACCGTTCACCCATTCGCCGTCCAGGCCGTCATCTTCTTTTTCATTGATGTAAAGGGTATCGTTCTCCATCACGAAATCATTGTCGCGGGAGTCATAACGGCGGTTATATTCGTCCACATCGCGGGTGTTTCCCTTACGGTCTTTTACTACAACAGTAGTGCTTCCCGGCGATGAATAGACAGTGGTCGGTACATTCGACTTTACTACAATCTCTTCTACGGGAGCAGCGACTTTCTTCTCCTGCTTCACCTCTTCTTTTTTCTCTTCCTTATTCTTGGAAGGAGTGTAGTAAAGGTCGTCATCTATACTTTGTGCCACCAGTGTCCATGGGAGGCACAAGGCAAAAAGCGATAAAAAAACAATCTTTTTCATATTAGTTTGGTTTATGGATTTTACGTTTATCTATTTCTTCACGTCACAAAGATAACGCCGGATTTTATCCCATGCAGCAGATTTTCCCCAAAGATTTATAGGGAATTCCCTAAATACCCCGCCTTTTGACGAGGCAAGCGGCACTTCCGCATAAAAAATGAACAAGTTCATTTTATTCTGCCCTCGGTTTACATTACCTTTGCAGTGTGAAAACAAAGATACGCAGAAATAGATTTGTTCTTTAAAATCTTCTTCTGCATTTAACAAACAATCATATTCCGATGAAATATTTAGAATTTACATTCCGCACTGTTCCGTGCACAGAAATAGTCAACGATGTACTTTCCGGAGTCTTGGGTGAAGCTGGCTTTGAAAGTTTTGTTGAGCAGACCGACGGTATCACTGCCTATATACAGAAAGAGCTGTATAACGAATCTCTACTCAAAGAAGCACTTGCAGACTTCCCTCTGCCCGATACACAGATAGAATATAATTTCGTAGAAGCCGAAGACAAAGACTGGAACGAGGAATGGGAGAAGAACTTCTTCCAGCCCATCGTTATCGGAGACCGTTGTGTCATTCACAGCACTTTTCACAACGATGTCCCACAAGCAGAATATGACATCGTCATCAATCCGCAAATGGCATTCGGCACAGGGCACCACGAGACAACAAGCCTCATCATAGGCGAACTGCTGGATAGTGACCTGCAAGGCAAAGCATTGCTCGATATGGGTTGTGGGACTTCCATCCTTGCCATACTGGCACGCATGCGTGGAGCCTCCCCTTGTACAGCTATCGACATAGATGAATGGTGTGTGCGCAACTCCCTCGAAAATATAGAATTGAATGGAGTGGACAATATTGCCGTATCCCAAGGCGATGCCTCCTCTCTGGAAAGCAAAGGTCCTTTTGATATGGTTATCGCCAACATCAACCGCAATATCCTCCTGGCAGATATGAAGCACTACATAGCCCGCATGAATCCCGGAGCGGAATTGTTGATGAGCGGTTTCTACATAGATGACATTCCCGTCATCCGCGAAGAAGCCGAACGCAACGGGCTGCACTTTGTCCACCATCGTGAGAAGAACCGGTGGGCAGCAGTGAAATTCCAAAAATAATAAAGGTCAATACTAAAAAGCTAAAGGTCAATATCAGGAAGCTAAAGTTGACCTTTAGCGTTCTATACAAGGAGTTTTCAACGTAAGCTCCAAAAGTTCCTCCATTGTACCATTAAAGACGTTCAAATCCACCTCTTCTTCAATACCGGGCACAGTGCCTACATCCGTGTGCTGCCAAAAGTGCCACTTGCCCTCATAACGCACGGAATCTACATAATAATGGGCTATCCAATAAGGATAAGCATTGAAAATGGAATCGCTGAGATAGCGTTTCTTGAATTTATAGGAAGTATAAAGAATAGGCTTTACGCCGTAATGCGCCTCTACCCTATCCAGCCAAGTCTTGACTGCCGTTTTAAGTTCCTGCGGTGACTGCTTGCCGGTAGTCTCCACATCAAGTACGGGAGGCAGGTCTCCCTTTGCCAGCTGCACGGTACGGATAAAGAAATCGGCTTGCTTGCGGGCATCGGTCTTAGGGATAAAATAATGATAGGCACCACGGATAAAACCGTATTTACGCGCCTGGCCGAAGTTCTGCGTAAACGTATCGTCACCATGATCGCCGCCTTCGGTAGCTTTCAGAAAAATAAAGTGAATGGGAAATTGGGCTTCTCTATTATGTGTCAGGAGTTCCCAATCTATCTTTCCCTGATAGTGGGATATGTCTATGCCATGCACCTCATAGTTGCAAGGCATACATACACCGTAACCTTTCTGACCATAACAAGGCTTCCAGCGATAAGCATAAGGACGAATGAAAAACCAGTAAAAGCCGGTAGAAAAAACAAGAATGATACAGACCGCCAAAAGATTGCGCAACCATACGGGCATGGTACGTGGCTGCATTTTCTTCTTGCTCCGCGGAGAGGAAGAACGACGGGCGGCAGTAGTTTTACGCCGGATATTTGTGGAGGTCTTGGTTGCCATGAGCAAAGGAAAAGAAAGGGCGGAATGAACCGCCCCTCCGTTTTATTGTCAACTAGTTGATGCGTCAACTTATTTAGCCTGCTCCAGCTGCAAAGTCTTCGTAGCCTGGTCGCAAACTTCTGTCGGACCGAAGTACTGGATAGGGCCTGGATAAACGTAGTCTGTTTCCATAGCCCAACGGTCACGCTGAGCAGCGAATGCCTTGAACGGAGCACCGTCCAGCTTCACCAGAGCCTTCTGGATAACCGGCTTCATTTCACCGTGACGACGTTCCATGTTCATCATCATAG
>OGDA01000982.1_pt1 | contig 11266 bp, 10 predicted proteins | sample 1570281 | NCBI WGS metagenome assembly OGDA01 (sample SAMEA2582184, study PRJEB24529) | metagenome
CAACTCAGTAACTCAGCAACTCAGTAACTCAGCAACTCAGTAACTCAGTAACTCAACAACTCAACAACTCAGTAACTCAGTAACTCAACAACTCAGTAACTCTTTTCAACTCATGATAAACCAATTCACAACCCTAACATCCACAGCGATACCACTGAAAATCGAAAATGTAGACACCGACCAGATCATTCCGGCCCGTTTTTTGAAAGCGACCACCCGGGAAGGGTTCGGCAAACAATTGTTTTTCGACTGGCGGTATGATGCTCAGGGAAACCCGAAAACAGATTTCGTCCTGAACTCCCCCGACTATACCGGAGAAATTTTAATTGCAGGGAAAAATTTCGGCTGTGGTTCCAGCCGTGAACATGCGGCCTGGGCCATTTATGGAGCAGGTTTCAAAGTAGTCATTTCCAGTTTTTTCGCCGATATTTTCCGCAACAATGCCCTGAACAACGGATTACTTCCTGTACAGGTGAGCGAATCGTTTCTGGCAAAGCTATGCCAGGTCGTCCGGTCAGCTCCTTCGACCACCGTCAGTATCGATCTGGAACGGCAGACCGTCACCTTGACAGCCACAGGAGAGCAAGAACTTTTCGAAATTTCTCCCTACAAAAAAGAGTGTTTGTTGAAGGGATACGATGATGTCGACTATCTGATGAGCATACACCATAAGATCGAAGCATTTGAAAAGACCCGTTAAAACGATCGGCGAGCCTTCGGTTCTGACAAAGCCAGTGCAAGAGTCGCCTTATGAACCTTACAAACTCATTTCATCATGGATTTAAAAATAGCAGTATTACCCGGTGACGGCATCGGACCGGAAATCATAGAACAGGCCATCAAAGCCATCGATGCCACTTGCAAAAAATACGGTCATACCGTCGGCTATACCTACGGATCAGTAGGGGCACCATCCCTCGACAAGTCCGTGAATCCCTATCCGGCAGAAACTCACCGGATTTGTATGCAATCGGATGCCGTATTGTTCGGAGCGATCGGGGATCCCCGTTTCGACAACAATCCCCAAGCCAAAGTCCGTCCGGAACAAGGATTGCTGGAAATGCGCAAAAAATTAGGATTATATGCCAACCTCCGTCCGGTCAGTACTTTCAAATCCCTTGTTCACCGCTCTCCTCTGCGACAAGAACTCGTAGAAGGGGCCGATTTCATCTGTATCCGGGAACTCACCGGCGGCATTTATTTCGGGCAGCCCCAGGGACGTTCGGAAGACGGGCAAACCGCTTTCGACAGTTGTGTATACACCAAAGCCGAAATCAAACGGATTTGCCGATTAGGTTTCGAATACGCCATGAAGCGCCGCAACAAACTGACAGTTGTCGATAAAGCCAATGTCCTGGCAACCTCCCGGCTATGGCGCGAAACCGTACAAGAGATGGCTCCGGCTTATCCTCAGGTAAATGTCGAATACATGTTTGTCGACAATGCGGCGATGAAACTCATCCAGCAACCCAAACATTTCGATGTCATCGTTACAGAAAACATGTTCGGCGATATCCTCACCGACGAAGCCAGTGTCATCACAGGCTCATTAGGCTTGCTGCCTTCCGCTTCTATCGGTATCCACACCTCGCTGTTCGAACCGATCCACGGTTCCTATCCTCAGGCCGCCGGCAAAAATGTGGCCAATCCTCTGGCAACCATTTTATCCGCCGCTATGATGTTCGAATATGCCTTCAACCTGAAAGCAGCCGGAGCAAGCATCCGCCAGGCAGTCGATCGTTCGGTCGAAGCCGGTATCGTTACCGAAGATATCGCTGAAGACGGACAGGCCTATCCGACCAGCGAAGTAGGCGATTTTATAGCAAAGAACATCGGGTAAATGAAAAAACAGACCAATTAAACCGAACAATATGAGTGATCCTTATTTTCCTTCTTTGAAGGATATCATGACGGCGGAGCATACGCTCAACGACATTCTGGTCCCGACACCCCTCATGAAAAACAGAAATCTATCCGATAAATACGAAGCCAATATCTTTCTGAAACGGGAAGATCTTCAAATGGTGAGATCGTATAAAATCCGGGGAGCTTATAATAAAATCAAATCCCTGACTCCTGAAGAGATGGAGAAAGGAGTGGTTTGTGCCAGTGCCGGCAATCATGCCCAAGGCGTAGCCTTCTCCTGCAGCAAACTCGGTATCCAGGGAAAAATCTATATGCCCGTTACTACTCCCAGGCAAAAGATCAACCAGGTAAAAATGTTCGGGGGTAAATCCATTGAAGTCGTCCTGACGGGAGATACTTTCGATCAGGCCAATACAGCAGCAATCGAAGCCTGTAAAAAAAACGATATGGTATTTATCCCTCCCTTCAACGATCCCCGGATCATCGAGGGGCAGGCAACCGTCGGTTTAGAAATCATTCAGGAAGCCCGGATGAAGCTCGATTATATCTTTGTACCGATCGGTGGTGGCGGACTGGCTTCCGGTATCGGTAGTTTCTATAAGCAAATGAGCCCGAAGACCAAGATCATCGGAGTCGAACCGGCCGGTGCCGCCGGAATGAAAAAATCGTTCGAATGCGGAGAGGTAACCGAACTGAACGAAGTAGATAAATTTGTCGACGGGGCAGCCGTACAACGGGTAGGAGAGCTCACTTACGCTATCTGCAAGAAAGTATTGGACGATATCGTCGTCGTGCCCGAAGGCAAAATTTGTACGACGATCCTGAATCTTTACAACTTCGACGCTATCGTAGTAGAGCCGGCAGGAGCCCTGAGTATGAGTGCTCTCGACTTTTACAAAAATGAAATTAAAGGAAAAAACGTCGTTTGTGTGGTCAGCGGCAGCAACAACGACATCACCCGCATGGAAGACATCAAGGAGCGCTCTTTATTATATGAAGGCCTGAAACATTACTTCGTCGTCCGTTTTCCGCAAAGAGCCGGTGCACTCCAGAGTTTTGTCAGCAACGTCCTGGGCCCCCACGACGACATCACCTACTTCGAATACAAGAAGAAGACAAACCGCGAAAAAGGCCCTGCCCTCATCGGCATCGAGATCCAGCATCCCGAAGATTTCCAGGGCCTGCTGGACCGCATGAAATCCTCTACGAATATCTCAACGACAATCCGAACCTATTCGAATTCCTGATCGAATAATCCGTCGCCGGGTAAGGTGTCCCAAAAGTCTTTTTGAAACCGATCTGATCGGCGAATTTTTTCCCAATCCTATTTCAATACATGAAAAACCGGTTTCATTTCCTTGCTTCCAAAAGAAGTAAAAGAACTGAAGGAATACATCGAAGAATACCACAGCATCCGGGAAGGAGACGGCCGGAACTGGAAAATCAAAAAAAAGAAAATCGAGACAGCAATAAAATGTAAACAAATATACGATTTTTTTAATAAGTCGATACATTTCTTTGGGAATTAAGAAATATTTTCTTATTATTGAAGTCTAAAAACAAACTTATGAAACTGATTTCTACCCTCATTTTTCTATTGTGTGTAACTTTTGCATTTGCAGAATGCTACGACAACCATTTCGACGAGTGCCGGATCGAACGGCAAAACGGGAAATACGGTATCGTGATCGACAAACAGCTGGCCATACCGTACGAGTACGACGAAATCGTACCTCAACACAATTGCTTTTTCAAAGTCAGAAAGGGCCGGAAATACGGTATCATCAGTTATTTTTATGAAGAGCACAAACGGGATGGCCGGTTTCCGAAAGAGATTGACCGGCCGATTGCCCTGAAAAAAGGGTATGCCTGGCTTTACCTTTCCCTCGCTTGTGAATACGATAAGATCGAAGAATATGAAAATCAGTATCTTCAAATCAGCCGCGACGACCGGAAAGGAATTGTCAATTATTACGGGACCCTGGTCTTGCCCTGCCGTTTTGAAAAAATAGAATTATCGAATAATTTTTTTTGGGTATCGTCGGAAGGGTTATACGGAATTTACAACCGGTACGGTTCGACAATTATCCCCTGCCGCTATAACCAGATCGAACTCACCGACCGTTGTTTTTACGTCTGCCGGGACCGGCTCAAAGGGGTTTACAACCGCTATGGAAGTGTTATTATCCCTTGCCAATTCAGCCAGATCGAATGCAAAGACAATGCCTATTACGTGACAAAAGGCAAATATCAGGGCATATACAACCTGTACGGTTCGGTAATCGTTCCTACCCAATACACTTCGATATACAAAGAAGGGGGGAAATACCTGGTTGAAAACGACAGTCTGAAAGGGATCGTCAATACCTATGGAAGTACCGTTATCCCCTGCAAATACAACACGATAGAATACGAAGACGGAGTTTATTATGTGTCGGCAGGCGGTAAATACGGAATTTACAACACTTACGGCTCGACGATACTTCCCTGCCGATACAATTCTGTCCGGAAAGAAGGAAGAGAATATCTGGTGGAGAATAACGGTCTTCAGGGTATCGTCAACACCTATGGAAGTACGATTATTCCTTGCCGCTACAACAAAATACAACAGGAAGGGAATATTTATTACGTCACGGCAAACGGTAAAAAGGGCATATTCAACCGGTACGGCTCGACCATTATTCCCTGCCAGTATGACGAGATCATTTCTTTAGGCCATCGTTATATCGTCAAACGGGACAAGAAGTTCGGGGTATACAACCAATATGGCTCTACCATACTGCCTTGTCAGTTTCAGAAAATCGAATGCCTGAATAACGGGCATTATGTCACCACCCGTGACAAAAGCCAACAGGTGTATAATGCCTATGGGGCGCTATTGGAAAACCGTACGAATATGAAGGTAGTCTTCTCGACCGAAGACTGATTTTTTACCGGTTAGATTTGATTTTTGCGTGTTAAGTCGGTATTGTATTGACTTATTTATTATTTTTGTTTTCGTTTTAAACTAAATGGATATAGAAAATGAAAAATCGACTGGTCCTATATAATACTTTATCGCGCAAGAAAGAACAGTTCGAACCGATCAATCCTCCTTTTGTCGGGTTGTACGTTTGCGGGCCCACCGTCTACGGGGATGCCCATTTGGGACATGCCCGTCCGGCCATTACTTTCGACCTGTTGTTCCGGTATCTGAAATATCTGGGCTACAAAGTGCGTTATGTGCGTAACATCACCGATGTCGGCCATCTTACCGACGACAGTGACGACGGCGAAGACAAAATCGAGAAGAAAGCGAAGCTCGACCGGTTGGAACCGATGGAAATCGTTCAGTTTTATACCAACCGCTACCATCACAATATGGAGCAATTGAACACCCTTCCGCCCAGTATAGAGCCTCATGCTTCGGGCCATATCATCGAGCAGGAAGAATTGGTGAAAAAAATCCTGGACAACGGATTCGCTTACGAGAGCGACGGAAGTATTTATTTCGATGTCGAGGCTTACAACAAAAAATACAGCTATGGAAAACTATCCGGCCGCCGGGTGGAAGAGTTATTTGCCAACACCCGTCAGTTAGACGGCCAGGGAGAAAAACGGAATCCGGCCGATTTCGCCCTATGGAAAAAAGCTACTCCGGAACATATCATGCGCTGGCCTTCTCCGTGGAGTAACGGTTTTCCGGGTTGGCACCTGGAATGTTCGTGCATGAGCCAGAAGTATCTGGGCGACCGTTTCGATATCCATGGCGGCGGGCTGGACCTGCAGTTTCCCCACCACGAATGTGAGATTGCCCAAAGTACGGCTGCCTACGGACACGAAGCCGTGAAATATTGGATGCACAACAATATGGTCACTATCAAGGGACAGAAAATGGGCAAATCGCTGGGGAATTTCATCACCCTGGACCAACTCTTTTCGGGAGAAAACGATGTGCTCGAGCAAGCCTATTCCCCGATGACCGTCCGTTTCTTTATCCTGCAGGCCCACTACCGGAGTCCGCTGGATTTCTCGAACGAGGCCCTGAAAGCCGCCCAAAAGGGATATGAACGCCTGATGGCAGCGGTCCGGGCACTGGACAAAGTGAAAGCTTCGGCCGGTAATACGGTAGATGTGGATGAACTGATCACCCAATGTGAAGAAGCGATCGATGACGACCTCAACACACCGGTCCTGATCTCCCACTTGTTCGACGGAGTACGGATGATCAATTCACTGGTGGCAGGAAACGAGAAGATAGACGCCGGTAATCTGGCTAAATTGAAAAAACTGTATCAGGATTATGTATTCGATATCCTGGGACTGAAGGCCGAAAGCGAATCGGTGAGCCAGGATCACGAAGTGCTGGGGAAAATATTGGATATGGTGATGTCTATCCGTACAGAAGCCAAGCAAAAGAAAGACTGGGCCACTTCCGACAAGATCAGGGACGAACTGAAAGCAGCCGGAGTCGCCATTAAGGATACCAAAGAGGGATATGAATGGGAACTGGTAGAAAATTGAACAGATACGAACAGCGGATGACCTGTTTTTTTTACATATTATGTGCCTTTTTCATCTGTTCCTGCGGAGGGAATAAAACGGCGAACAAAGAAAAAAAAACTCCTTTGGCTGCAGAACTTCCGAAAGACGAGGTGAGGTATGGGAAAAGTATTCAACTTACATCGCCCGGGAAAGATAAGATGTATGCTTTCAACGAGGAGATCGTTATCGGTTTTGAAAGCAAGGACCGTTTCCCTGTCGATTCTGCCGCCTTCTATATCGACGGCCAGCAAATCGCAACGGCCGGTAAAGAGGACCGGAGTTTTACTTACCGGATACCTGAAGGTAAAACCGGCAATATGACCATCAAAGTGATGGCATGGCATCCGGACAACAAACGGGGAATCGCGACAACGACGATCCGGGTGAAACCCGATCAGGCTCCGGCCATTTACAGTTATGAAGTAGTCAACGTTTTTCCTCACGATCCGAAAGCCTATACACAAGGTTTGATCTATCAGGACGGTTTTATATACGAGGGAACGGGGCAATATGGCGAATCGTCTATTCGTAAAACAGACATGCAAACCGGTAAAACTCTATCGGTCTTAAATATCGACAGTCAGTTATTCGGAGAAAGTCTGACCGATGAACTTTTGACAGGCAAAAAAGTAAGAAGATAAAATTTACCAGATCACCTGGCGGTCACGCAAAGGTTTCATTTACGATCTGAAAACTTTTACCCTGGAATCGACCTTCAATTATAATTCCGAAGGTTGGGGGATTACTACGGCCGGAGACCACCTGATCATGAGCGACGGCAGCAACAAGCTTTACCATATCGCTCCGTCGACGTTCAATATACTGAAAGAAGTAGAAGTATACGATCATAACGGTCCGGTAGACCAACTGAACGAACTGGAATACGTAGACGGTATGATCTGGGCGAATGTGTGGCTGACCGACCGGATTGTCGTCATCGATCCGGAAACCGGCATTGTCCGGGGCGAGCTGAACCTGCCCGGGCTCTTGCCTGCCGCCGATAAAGCCCGGCTAGACGACAAAGACGATGTGCTGAACGGTATCGCGTGGAATGCCGGGAAAGGAACTTTTTATGTCACCGGGAAACGGTGGCCGAAACTATTTGAAATCAAGGTAAAACTTATTCCATATGGACGTTAAAATTGAAGAATCCTGGAAAGCACTGCTTCAGGAAGAATTTGACAAACCGTATTTTGCCGAACTGATCGCTTTTGTAAAAAACGAATACGCCCAAACCCGGATTTTCCCTCCCGGCAAACTGATATTCAATGCATTCAACCATTGTACGGTAGACAATACGAAAGTCGTTATCCTCGGACAGGATCCTTACCACGGTCCCGGACAGGCGCACGGCCTTTGTTTTTCCGTGCCCGAAGGTATCGAGCAACCGCCTTCCCTGCAAAATATATTTAAAGAAATACACGATGACCTGGGTACTCCTGTTCCCCGTTCGGGCAACCTGGAACGCTGGTCGGACCAGGGGGTACTGCTGCTCAATGCAACGCTTACCGTACGGGCCCACCAAGCCGGTTCGCACCAGAACAAAGGCTGGGAAACTTTCACCGATGCCGTTATCCGCAAGATCGCAGAAAAGAAAGAACACCTGGTATTCCTGTTGTGGGGATCCTATGCCCAACGCAAAGGCGCATTTATCGATACCGACCGGCACCTGGTGCTTAAATGCGTACACCCCTCCCCGCTTTCTGCCAACCGGGGCGGATGGTTCGGCAATCACCAGTTCAGCCGCACAAACCAATATCTACGGGAACATGGGTTGAAGGAAATCGAATGGTAGAGAGATCACTTTCTCCATTCATTTTCTGGTATTCACGACCGAATCGATCGCTTCAACCTTTTTCGTCACCATCGGCACGTTTGCCGTTATGAGCCTCTACGGCTGTCTGACCAAAGCAGCACTGACCCAATTAGGCAATCTGGCCTTTATGATCCTGATTTTCTTGTGATAAAAAGGATACCTTTTCCTGAAAGAGCAAAACTTTAATTCTCTGTTTTTTAATCTTTGGTATATTATAGAATATTGAATATTTGTTTGACTTCAATCGGTGTAATATATTTGAAATGTAATATTCTGTAATAGAATTTTAATAAAATACATCAAGGTGCTGATTTTTTCAGGTGTGTCAAAATGCCATGCCTTTTTATGTTTTGTTTTATATGCAAAATAAATTGAAATTTTGTAAGGGGATTTGCGTTGAGTATTTCCCGGTAGGCTTCCTGCTGTTTCTATGCCCGGTCCTTTGGCCTGTCGACGTCTATTTAACAGGATCGACTGCAAGGTTCGGCGGTTTTATAGTTATTGCTTTATGGGTGGGGATGAAGATTCTCAGAAAACGGCAATTCAGATTAAATGAATTGGATTTGATATTCGGCTTATTCGTCCTCTATTACGGAAGTCGTATTTTGATAACCGACCGGGTATTTAATCCGAATGTTCCCCTTTATACCGTTATGCTGCTCCTGTTATATGTTTATGCAAGGAATATAAAGTCGGGCAATACATTTTTTATCCTGTTGTTTTTCGCAGGTGGGCTGCAAGGAATATGGTATATTTTACAAATCACGGATTTCCTGCCCTCCTACCATTATTTACTGAAGGGTACGGGATGTTTTTTCAATCCCTCTATACTCGCATTGTTTTTAGTACTTTCCTTTCTGGCAGGGATCTGTTCTTTTAAGAAAGAGTTCGGCATCGGGTGGAAGGTGTGCTGGTTGCTGAATTTTTTACTTTTGCTTTATGGTATACTGTCCATAAATTCCCGGGCATCCTGGATTGCTTTGGTTATGGGTATACTGTGGAAAGCAGCCCGGCAAAAATACCGGTATCCGAACTACTTGTCGTTTATACTACTGTCGGTCATTCTATTAATTGGAATCTATGCCGGATACCGGATGCGGCCGGATTCCGTGCAAGGCAGATTTTTAATCTGGCAGGTTATCGGAAGTAAACTGCCGGAAGCATTGTGGTTGGGCCATGGCAGTCTCGAGGCTTTATATATGCCTTTACAGGCCGAATGGTTTAGGGAACATTCCGTTTCTGCTTATGCAAACGTTGCCGGAAATAATGTGTATGCTTTTAACGAATTTCTCCGGATACTTTTTGAAACGGGAATTGCAGGTTTTGTTCTCTTTGTTCTCCTGATTTTTACCGGATGCCGTCACTCTTTCCGTGGAAATCAAAAATCCCGTGATGCGGGTTCCGTATTTCTGGCAATCCTGAGTTTCGGTTTTTTCAGCTACCCTTTTTCGGTTTGATTATAACTATCGCTGTTGTTGCTTTGGCTGTAATTGCCGGAAATGTGTCGTCTCCGGTCCTTGTAAAAAAGGGGAGATGGAAAACCGGGTACAGATTTGTTGCCGGCCTGTTCCTTCTTTCCTTACCGGTCTTTATCTGTTTTGAATACAGGCAGGAAAAGAGGGCGGACAGGCTTCTGTCAGAAGCACAATCGGATGTATCGGTTCTGACCGGAACAGGGATGATAAACTCTTACCGGTATCTGCAGGGAAATGCTGATTTTGTACTTTGTTACGGAAAGACATTATTCAATCACCGGCAATATGCGGAAGCCCTGCCGGTGCTGGAAAATGCCTGTGCTGTATAACCACCCTCCCGGCTGGTTTGCGATTTGGGGATGTGCTATCAGCAGGCTGGCAGGAATGCAGAAGCTGAAAAGGCTTATCTCTCCGCTTCTTTTATGACTCCGGCCTATATAGTTCCGCATTATCATTTGTTCAATCTGTACCGGGCTGACGGCTCTCCCGGCCAGGCAGCCATACAGGCCGAATATATGTTGTCTATGCAAGTGAAAGTAGTCAATACCTCGGTTTTGCGGATTAGAAATCAGGCAAGAATTTTCTTACAGAATTATCGACCCAAAGAGTAAGACATATATGAGCAAATATTATTTTTTCTTTGTGTGCTGGAGTTGTTTTTTTATCAGCTGCACGTCCGACTCACCATTGGAACAGGCGTTGAGTAAAAGCGGGAAAAACAGGATGCAGCTGGAGCAGGTATTAAAACATTATTCTTTGCATCCTGCCGATTCGTTGAAATACCGGGCTGCCTGCTATCTGATCGCTAACATGCCGGGTCATGGCTGGTATGAGGGAGAGGCCCTCGATGTTTATAAACAATGGATCGATTCGGTTTACTGTGGACAAAGCTTCATTTTTAAAGCGACTTTGTACGAAGCATTCTTTCAACAACCCGGTGCAACGGAAGGGTTGGTGCGGTATGAAGATATCGAACAATTGGATAGTAATTTTCTGATTACTTATATCGACTCGACTTTTAGTGCCATCCGAAAAAGACCCTGGTTAAAAAACTTGCTGTTCGGTCAATTGTGTGAGTATGTATTGCCCTACCGGGTTGGACACGACCGTCCCCAGCAACTTTTCAGGTTGCAGGATTCGATATTCAACACCGATATTGCCGATTTACTGAACTATGACGATATCGGCAACGAAGTGGCAACAGGCATCGGGTTGTCTCAGATTTTTAATGGCCGGATGCCCCGGGAGGCAAAAGTATTGTACCGGGGAAATCTTATCAACTATAATCTGACGGGATGTGTGAGCCTGGCTATGCTCAGAAGCTGGTTGGCCAGACTTACGCTGTGTCCGGTTGCTCTGGACCTGAATCCGGCTTTCCCGGCCCGGAACGACAGACATTGCTGGTCGGTGATGATAGATAACAGACAGATGAACAGTATACAACGTCTCGCATTTGAGGTTAATAAACAGGGGAAGATTTATCGCCAGACTTTTACCCGTAATCCTGCTCCGGACACCGGTAAAAGTGAATACATTCCTCCTTTTTTCCGAAGTCCTTTTTACCGGGACGTGACTTCCTGCTATA
>OGDA01000990.1_pt1 | contig 11180 bp, 8 predicted proteins | sample 1570281 | NCBI WGS metagenome assembly OGDA01 (sample SAMEA2582184, study PRJEB24529) | metagenome
TTCCTCCCGGTTCTCGAAGGATTTATATTTGGCTCCCTCTTGCCCGTCTACCTGTGCCTTGCATTCCGCCCAGTTATCATAGATTCCCGGGTTCAACCCTTTCCATACGACATAAAACTTATTCTTGGCCATGACTCTTACTCAAGATTTCTTGTGAGAATTGCGTATAGGTACCGAACGGCGCTCTTTTATCCTTGAAGAAACGGATCAAGGCATCCAGCCTTCTTTCCATGCCGCAACCGGAATGGTTGGTCATGATAAACGGTAACTTTAGCTCTTTCCGATCACTTAAGGAGGTGAACTCCCACGGATGGAAATAGGTTAGGAAATAACCGTCCTCTTTCCAAGTCCAAAGCGCTAACTTACGGTACAAGGTAGCCGGAAGGTTATGGTAAGCCAGCCAAAATAAGGGGAAACGGACGATCGGGGTCACCGAGGCGGGCAGTTGCAATACGCCATCTTTCATGAAATAGGTGCGGGGCTGCCCCAGATGGTTGTAACGGCCGGGAATGCAAGTCGGGTTCAAGGACGAGTTGTATAGATAACCGGCCTTATGGATCTCTTCTTCTTCGACGGGCATCATGCGGGCCATACGGAAACCGTTCACCGGTTGTCCGGTCAGTTCCTCCAATGCCTCTTTGGACTTGCGTAGATCGGCGGTCTCGAACGACGAGTGATAAAAACCATGCGAAGCGATCTCATGTCCACCCTTTTGGATGTCCAAGATCAAATCCTTTGCGTGAAGGGCGAAGTTCGCCGTGCAAAAGAAAGTCGCTTTTACCCGGTGACGGGCCAGACATGCCAATATCTTCCGGGTTCCTTCCACGGAAGTACGCATTTGTTCCTCGAACGGCAATTCCACGCCGTGTTCCAATGGAGCGTCAAACTCCTCGATATCAAAACTAAGTAATATCATGTATGTCAATTAATCTCTATGAAATAAGATGGATAAGAAGTTCAACGCTTCCCGCCGCAGGACCTTGAATCCCATATCGGATACCGCCAGTCCTTCTTTGATGTTCGCGTTGATCGTCCGTAAGTTTATCTCTTTCCGGCGACTTGCCTTATAGATAAATTCCGTATCGAATAGGAAGCTATTGATACGGGTCGTCAGGAATATCGCCTGTCCCGCTTGGCTGAATCCCTTCATGCCCCCTTGCGTATCCTTGATCTTGATCCGCAAGACCCATGTATTGCATATGTGGGACAGTTTGGATAACATTTGCCGGAAAGGAGGTAGATTATCCTGATAACTTTTGCCGCGGGTAGCCACGACTACGTCCGCTCCTCCTAGCAACGTCTCGACCATCCTGCCGAACGAGTCGTTTGTATAAGGGAAATCGTAGTCCGTATAAATAATGTAGGGAGAGGTACATCGCTTTACTGCCTCTCGCAAGGCATATCCTTTTCCCCGGTTGGGCTTATAGTCCACGACGCAGACATCCGGTATCAATTGCCGGAGGCGGTCGATCGTTTCCGGCTCGTATCCCCGTCTCGAACCATCACTGACAATAAAAAGGTGGAAACGTACCGGGCTGAATAATCGCTCCACTTCGTGGAAATGGGTGGCTACTCGTTCCTCCCAGTCCGAAGGCGGGTTGTAACAAGGTAATACCAAATCTATGTCTGCTCGTGCGTTCATTCCATTTATACCTTTACCGGATTATAACTCCTCGTACACATCTCAAATGTCAGCTTTAGCCAGATCAGCATACAAGGCAACGCTTTTAACGCATACGGGTATACATAATGCACTCGTATGTATTTCGGGAAAAGATCGGACGGAGACATGCTGGTCAATATAAAGGCGAAGACCATCAAGACAATATCCAATGTCGAACGTTTCCACGGTACAGCCGTATACCAAATAGCGACTCCGATAAACGCTATGATATAGGTACTGGACTCGCTACCCGTGCTGAACAGTACGACAAACATCAACACCGAGGCCAATAACGTTTTCCGGAAAGCCTCATATTTATATTGACTGATGCGTAGATAAGGCAGGCCGAATAATATTAATCCCCCTATTATCAGATAAATGTCCGAGTAACTGACCGATCCCGATATCTTACGAACCATTCCCAAGAAGGAAATGTTCTGCATGAGCGCGAATAAGTTCTCCGAATTTTTTCCGGATAAGTCCTCGAACCAACCGGTATATTGGGACATTATATAATCCGGCCCGGACAATATCATCGGGGCTACGACCATGACGACCGCCCATCCTACGCAAGATAGGCTGAACTTCATCTTATGGCGAGAGAAAAAGAAGAACGCCAATCCCGTGATCCCATACAATTTAGTAAAGGTACCCAACATGATCACGAAAGTGGCCCATACGTCTTTCTCTTTCTCTATCAATACGTAAGCGAGGACAATGATAGCGGCGATACTGATATTGAATTGCGACATGAAAAGCGAGGTAAGCAACTCGTGGGCACAGAACCAATAGATAAAGATACGTTCCCGCTTGATCCCCGGTAGCATCTTGACCGCCCAGAATAAAAAAAGGCTTTGCGCCACCGACCAAGTAAGCAGTCCTAACCATAACGGTGTAATGGCGAACGGAGCCACTACCAAGCTAAATACCGGCCCGTAGTGAAAAATATCGTTGTATTCTTCCGGATAGGCGGCATAGAGCGGTAACTCATTCAACGTATGCCAAAAGGATTGCCTGAAGATGGAGAAGTTGTTATATTTCCCGGGGAAATACTTGGTAATCCATGCGATAACCCCCAGCAATGCCCATAGCCCCATTAAGGTACTATATTTGCTGAAAAATGGCTTATGGATAATTGTATTGAACTTATCTATAAATTTCATCATCGAATCTACATCTGTCTACGGGGCAAAATTACATAAAAACGGTGACTTTTATGCGAGTTAAATAAAAATACTATTTTTGCGTCCAAAACTGGTAAGAGATTATTTATGAATGAAATGTTGAGATACACGATCATTCGTGTCATTCTGTTTGTAATGGGAGGCTTTCTTCTTCTCGGATGTTCGGATGAAGATGATGTGGGTAATAGTGGAGGAACGAGTAAATATGGTTTGATACGGATGGCGGAGGAGGATTATGATTCGTCGAATACTTCTTACATCCTTCAGGATGAGGAACCGGACGAGGTTCTTTTCGATTCGTCAAAGCGAAAATTCAAGGTGAATGAGCCTTTGCAGGTGTCAGTTACCGGGCAGAAGGAGTTGATGCTTCGTTTCTATTCTCCTAGAGCTATCCATAATGTGATTGTCTGGGCTACGGTTGAGGGTTATGAGGATGAGGTACGGTTTGCGGAGTTTACTACGGTTTTACCTTTTCAGGAGTTTAAAATGAAGTTGCCTTTTCTAGAACGGGCGAAGGTTTATTATACACGTTCCGGCGAGGAGGTTACCATAGATGCCCATCCGGATATCGTGGCCGAGAATATAAGTTTGCGGGTTGAATGTGGAGATCCGGTCTATCAAGGAATGATAAACGTGAAACCTAAGTGGGATATTTGGTTTGGTAAATATTCCGGTTCGAACTGGGGCAACTTTAGGCCACATCTGGCTCGTGAGGCAGTTGCCCTTTCCTTGAATATGGCCGCGATGTTTTCTTCCTCGCTTTTTGATGAGGAACTGGAGAAGTGGCGTGGCAAGCTGATAAATAACGAGCAAATCGTGGATATAGATGTGTTGAAGAAACAGATCACGAATCATGGCGGGTTGTGTTATGGACGCGTGGTGAATGTTGTCGGTCTGGGTGGAGGAAATACCTTTGGGCTAGGTGAATATGTCTATCTGACCCATTATGCCGACGATGCCAATGGTTCTGACACGCCGTATCATGAGCTGGCACACTGCTTGGGGTATGGGCATAGTGGGAATATGACGTACTATCCGGCGGAAGGCGGTTTCCCTACAATTTGTATGAAGGTTTACTCACAGCTTTCCGTGAGCAAGAAATTACCGGTTTATTCCCGCCGTTTCTTGCATACCCGGAGGAATAAGAATCTGGTAGAGAATAAAAACGTGTATACTTCCTCGAAATACATTATCGATGATCCGGAATTGGATGCCATAGATGGCGGGCTTGGGCTTGCTCCGATGGAGACGGATAGGGCTGGCGATGAGGGTTCTCCTCTCTCATTTACACTTTCTGTCTTGGATATTCCCGGTGCCACTGTGGAAACTTTTCATCCGAAAGCGGTCCATCTTTATGGGAATACGCTATATGTAGCAAATGACGCTCCGGGACATTATAGTTTGGAGGTCTTTGATGTATCTTCCGGTAATGTGCGTCATGTGAAAAGTATGGTTGAGTGGATGAACGGAGATAAGAAAGAGACCTTTGCGGGGGAGCCAAACGGCGTGACTCGCTCGTATGGGAAAATATATGTCACGAATACGGGAAGCCGTACGGATGTGTTTGATGCGGAAACGTATGAGTTCATTACTTGTATCGGTACGGGTACTTGGGGTGAGGGTGGTTATCAGACCGTTCATGCGTTTGATGTGACGGCTAGTCAAGGGGCTGTCTTTATCCGGGATAAACGGAAACTGGTAGTTGTCTTGGAGCAAGATGTACAGCCCGGTTCCGCTGCTCGGGTACCTATATATAGCCGTAGCGTAAATTTACAAGAGGCAATGGGTACTTATGCAGTAGCGGCACGAAATGATGGCTTTTTATATGTGACGGCCCAGAATAAAAATATAATCTATTTATTCGATCCTGCGGACATTCGGGCAGGGGACACGGGCTTTGCGCCGTATCTGGTGACATTGGGATTTGAAAAGTCTCCCCAGTCGATAGCGTTTGTAGGGGATCGTTTGTTTGTTACGCTTCGTGTCGATGATAAACGGTCGGAGCTATGGGAGATCAGCCCTAAGAACGGAAAATTATTGCAGGACTTTACAGATTCGATGGTCTATCCCGAGAAAATAGCCGGTGCTCGTCATACTTTATTGGTAGTGGATCGTGCGACCCAGACAGTAAAAGCCATTGGCCTATGATTTTTTTATTGATTCTTAGGAATAAAGAAGATGGAGTTCCCGGAAAAAGTTTACATTTGCGAAAACTATTATAATAACGTATGAAACGTGTTTTTTTGGTCGGATATATGGGAGCGGGCAAGACAACGGTGGGAAAAGAGCTTGCCAAGCTCGCCGGTCTTTCGTTCATAGATCTTGATTACTATATCGAAGGGCGTTATCATAAGGCCGTTTCGCAGATATTCGCCGAGAGAGGGGAGGAGGCTTTCCGAGAGATAGAACGGAATATGCTTCACGAGGTCGCTGAGTTTGAGGACGTGCTGATCTCCACGGGAGGAGGCGCTCCTTGCTTTTTCGATAACATGGAGTATATGAATCGGGTGGGGACTACCGTCTTTCTGGATGTAGACCCCAAGGTATTGTTTAGCCGGTTGCGGGTTGCCAAACAACAGCGCCCTATATTGCAGGGGAAGAAAGATGACGAACTACTTGATTTTATCGTACAGGCACTCGAAAAACGCGCGCCTTTTTATCGTCAGGCTAATTATATATACTGTGCAGACAAACTGGAAGACCGTAGTCAGATTGAAACATCCGTGCAACAACTGCGTAAACTTTTGAACTTACATATAGCAAGCTAAATTTTAAGAAACCTTATTTTCTGCTTCGGCTATCCCTTTTTTCTTCTCTATCCTTTGTTCAGTCGGCCAATATTACTATCTTGCAGTCGCTGTGAGGTTTTATGCCTGTCAGTGTGTTACAACATAAATAAAACGATCAGACAATTATGGAAACTTTAAAAGAGAAATTCGAAGCCCTGGCCCATCGTATCCAATCATCCGGAAAACCGGCTGCCGCATGGTTCCCTCAATTTACACCTGTTACTTTGTTGAACGCCGAAAATTGGTGGGAAGCACTTGCTGTGTGCGAATATGCCTTGGACACCCATGAGGACGAAGCACTGACAGCCGGATTTTTTGAATTAATATTCAGTGCATACGATTGTAACGTAGAAGTGGATCTTAATGAGGAAGAGTATGCCTACTGGTGGGAGAAAGTGATCAGTGTATGCGATCGTGTGGCTGTATTCAACGGTGCCGGGTGGTCACAGAAAGGTGCACAATATTCGGAAGCCCGTTATGGGAAACGTGATCTCAGCCTGTTATTCCCTTGCTATGAAAAAGCGGCGGAAATGGGAAGCCCGGAAGCAGAGGCAACCGTTGCTTATTGGCATTATATGGGTTTCTACTGCGAACAGGATAGGGCAGAAGGAGAGCGTCGATTTGCAGATTTATCCTCACCCGAAGCTTTGCTATGGGGAAAATATTACCGGGCTTATGCCGAGCAGCACACCGGCAGTAAAGAGAAAGCCCTGCTTATGCGAAAAGAGTTGCTTGACGAACTTCCCGAAGGCCATCGCCTGCGTGCCCATGTATATGCCGCGATGGGCGACGCACTTGATATAGAAGAAGGAAGTGTGGCTGAAGAAGCGGCATGCTATGAGAAGTCGCTGGAACTTGTTCCTAATCTATATTCTTTAAAAAATCTGGCAACTCTCTATTTTCGCTATCCGGAACTAGGGAAGCAAAAAGAGCTGGCGTTTGAGTTGTGGGAGAAAGCCTGGCATGCAGGTGTATGGTCTGCAGCTAATTTCCTTGGATATAATTATCAGGAAGAAGAGTGGCTCGATATGCCTAAAGCCATTGAATGGCTGGAGAAAGGGATGCTTTATTGTGAATCATATTGTGCCTATGAATTAGCATTGATCTATCTTTATAATGATGAGTATAAGAATGTGGAACGTGGGTTGATGTGCCTGCAGCGCTGTGTCGACGACAATTATGTAGAAGCTATCGAGACGCTTGCCAATGTTTATTTCAACGGTGAATTGGTGGAAGAGAATATCTCGTATGCCTGTCAGTTGTTGGAGAGAGCTATCGAGCTGGGGTCCGGTAGTGCAGCCTATCGTATCGGCTGGATGTATGAGCGTGGATTGCTTTCTGAAGAACCGGATTATCAGAAGGCTATGGAGTATTATGAAAAAGCTGTGTCTATGGACAGTGCTGACGGGTATGCACGGGCAGCTCTTTATTTGGCTAATGGTTATTCCGGAGTTACGGATGCCGGGAAGTCAAAGGCCTATTATGAAAAAGCGGCAGAGCTGGGTTCATGTTTTGCAATGGTAGAATTGGCATTCTTATACGAAAATGGTGAGGTGGTGGAACAAAGTTATGAGAAAGCTTTCGACTTGTTCCAAAAAGCTGCCGGACAGGAGTATCCTTATGCGATGTATCGTGTAGGACTTTATTTGGATAGGGGAGTCATCGGTGAGCCACGGCCCGAAGAAGCGTTTGCATGGTATGCAAAGGCAGCCGAACGGGGAGATGGAGATGCGATCTTCGCTCTTGGGCGTTGCTATAAGAATGGAATTGGTACGGAAGAGAATCCGGATAAGGCTCTTGAATGGTTTACTAAGGGTGCAGAGAATAACGAACCCCGTTGTCTTACAGAAATGGGGTTGGCTTATGAATACGGTAGTGGGATAGAAGAGAATCCTCATCAAGCTGTTGAATATATGACAAAGGCTGCCGAACAAAATTATGGTTATGCCCAATTTAAAATGGGAGACTACTTTTTCTTTGGTTACGGTGCCTGTCCCGAAGATAACAAACAAGCTGTGGAATGGTACGAGAAGGCTGTTGCAAATGATATACCTTTGGCTATGTTGCGTATGGGTGAATATTACCTTTACGATTATGACAAACTGAACGAGTCGGAGAAAGCTTTCAGCTACTTCAAGAAAGCGGCTGAAGCAGAATGTTATAATGAAGGACTGGGAATCTGCTACGAGATGGGTATCGGTGTGGAAGACAATGAAACAGAGGCATTCAAATATTATACTTTGGCTGCGGGCAGTGGCAATGTTATGAGTATGTATCGCACCGGATTGTGTTATTACAACGGAGTAGGTGTAAAACAGAATTATACAGAAGCTTACCGATGGTTTAATGATGCCGCCGGAAATGACAATGTGGCTTCGTATTATTATTTAGGTAAGATGCTGATGTATGGCGAAGGCTGTGTGCCCGATGCGGAAGCAGGGCTTCAATGGTTGATGAAAGCTGCTGAGCATAATAGTGACAAGGCGCAGTTCGAATTGGGCAATGCCTATTTGATGGGCAATGGAGTAGAGGAGAATGATGAGATCGCTATGGAGTGGTTTGAGAAAGCAGCCGAAAACGGAAACGCGAAAGCCTTGAAAATTACTGGAAGAAGACAACGATAAAAACAGAATGGAAAAAGAAGGTAATAATCTGTTTCAGGTCAATCTTAAAGGTATGATTGCCCTGTTGTCAGAGCATATTTATAGTAATCCGAATACTTTTGTCCGGGAGTTATTGCAAAATAGTGTGGATGCCATCACTGCATTGCACAACATTGATGAAAATTACTCCGGACGTATTGATGTCTTCCTGAATGGGGATGGCTCGATGGTCTTTCAGGACAACGGAATCGGACTGAAGGAAGAGGAGGTATACCGTTTCCTCACAGTGATAGGTGAAAGTTCAAAGAGAGATACTCCCGATGCCGACGATTTTATCGGTCGGTTTGGTATCGGCTTGTTATCTTGTTTTGTGGTGACCAATGAAATCAGGGTAGAGAGCCGGTCGGCAATGGGGGGAAATCCTGTTTGCTGGTGCGGAAAGGTGGACGGTACTTATCAGACTACTTTCCCCGATGAAGAGTGGGAGATCGGTTCAAGGGTTGTGTTGAGGCCTAAAAATGAATGGGCTCATCTGTTCGAATACGAAGTGTTTAAAAAGATATTGGTAAATTATGGAGAAGTCTTGCCATATCCTGTCTATTTACATCGTGGAGAAGAAGAAGAGTTGATTAATACCCCATCACCCGTCTGGCTTGATCCGAAAGCTACCCGGAAAGAGTTATTGGATTATGGGACAAAGGTCTTCCAATCGTCTGCCCTGGATGCATTTCCTATACGGACAGAGCATGGACGGATAGAAGGTGTACTCTATGTATTACCTTTCCGTACGCAATTCTCTGTGCGTAATTCGCATAAAGTATATCTGAAGCGGATGTTGCTTAGTGAGGACGATTGCAATCTGTTGCCTTCTTGGGCATTTTTTATTCGTTGCCTGGTGAATGCCGACGGACTGCTTTCTACAGCCTCCCGCGAATCATTTGTCAGCAACGATTCATTGAAAGATGCCCGGAAAGAGATTGGGGTCGCTATCAAGGAATATCTCCGGGCTTTGGTGCAGAACAATCGGTCCGTTTTTAATAAAATACTGGATGTTCATCACTTTCACATTAAAGCCATTGCTTCGGAAGATAATGAGTTACTTCGTCTGTTTATGGATTATCTTCCGTTTGAGACGAATAAGGGAATAAGAAGTTTCGGTAGTATCCGTTCGTTAAATAATACTATTTATTATACACGCAATCTGGAAGATTTCAGGCAAGTGCGCAGAATAGCCGGTGCACAAGGCAGGCTGGTAGTTAATGCTGCTTATACATTCGATGAAACGTTGTTGAAAAAATATATCCGGCTTAATCAAGAACTGTCTTTAGAGGAGATTTCACCTGCCCGTCTGTTGGAAGAGTTTGCCGAAGTAGAGGGTAATAAAGAGCACCGGTCTTTTGAAACGAAAGCCAGTGAACTTTTGAAACGTTTTGGGTGTATTTGCCGGTTGAAGCATTTCACTCCGGTGGATACTCCGGTTATATTCGTAGCCGAAGAAAAAGAAGAGAACAGTAAAGTCGCCAATAATCCGTTGGCGGCGGTATTGGGCTCGGTAAATGCCAAAAAACGTTTGCCACCCACATTGACTTTCAATGCCGACAATGAGATGGTGCAGACATTGCTGAGAATCCAGGGAGACAACAAGCTGTTTCAGCATGTTGTGCACATTCTGTATGTACAATCGCTTTTGCAAGGAAAATATCCTGTGAACAGTGAGGAGATGGAACTTTTCAATCACTCTCTTTCTGAATTGATGACTGCCAAAATGAATGATTTTATAAACTTTCTCAATTAAACGAAAGCATGAAATATACACTTGAAATACAAAAATTACTGTTGCAGGCACAAAACGACAACCTGCATCCCCGCGAAAAGGCCAATTTGCTGAGAGAAGCTATTCGCATTGCAGACGAGAATGAAGATGTACAATGGGCTGTGGAGATGAGATTGGATCTTATTTACGAGCTAAATCTCCTTTCGGCTGATGCTGAAGAAATCGCTGTATTTTCTAAAATCCTGGACAGTTATGAAAATCATAAGGACCAGATAAATGAAGATGATATTTTATGGAAATATAAATGGATATGGTCTTGTACATTCGATCTTCCCAGCATACCGATGGAACAGGTAGAGGCAGTGGGAGAAGATTATAAAACCCGTATCTTGCGAAATGGTTACTCGTTGCGTACGTACTATCATCGTCTGTCTGTGGAGTATACCAAAATGAGGGAATACGCGAAAGCTAAAGAATGCATTGATAAAATGTTGGCGGAAAAAATGGATGATCTGACTTGTGAGGCATGCGAACTGAATTTTATGTTGGATTATTATCTTGAAACCGGGCAGTTTGAGGAAGCTTATAATCGTGCCCAACCTTTAATTACCAGACAGGTCTCTTGTTATGAAGCTAACCTGAGAGCCTATATGAAGTTGGCTTATTATGCCTGTAAAGCCGGGAAGCCGGAAATTGCTGCCGATATGTGTGCACGGGCTGAAGAAGCCTTGGTTGGGAGAGAAAAAGATGAATATTTGTTGCTATATCTCGGGTTGTTTATTGCCTATTATTTTATGACCCATCCGGATCGGGGCTGGGAGTATGCAGAGCATTGTATTCCCTGGAGCCTGAATACTAATATGCAGAAAAAATATCGTTTTTCGTGTGATATGGTAGAGGCTTTGAGTTATGAATCCCGTGAAGAAGTCAGTTTGTCCCTGCCGGAAGAATTTCCGCTTTACCGGGCAGACGGAATATACTCAGTAGCTGCATTGCGTGATTATTTTTATAAACAAGCTACCCAATTGGCAAGCTTGTATGACACACGTAACGGAAATAACGGATATCAGGAACGATTATTTAATGTCAATTTAATTGGCAACCTGTAGATTAATACGTATTTTTGCCGTCCAATTATTTATTAAAAACAACTGAATAACAGAAAAA
>OGDA01000994.1_pt1 | contig 11164 bp, 4 predicted proteins | sample 1570281 | NCBI WGS metagenome assembly OGDA01 (sample SAMEA2582184, study PRJEB24529) | metagenome
CTGTTAATAAAAAACCTGCGCAGAGACTGCGCAGGCAAAACATGTATCTTCGTCACCCACCATCCGGCAGTAGCGGAGGCATGCGAATCTATTGTCCGATTATAATCAGAGAATGAGCCCCAACGGGTATCTGCCTTTGGTTAACAAACTCAGAACAGCTTCGCAGGATACTCGCCCGCATCCACCAAAGCCTGAATCTTGTCGACTACACTCTGACGGTCTTCGGGATAAGTCACACCGAACCACTTGCTGGTTGTATCGAGCACTTCGCAGGTAGCAGTGCCATTGTTAATCAGCTTATCCACCATCAGTGGGATGAAGAATTCGCTCTTCAGGTTCTCCATGTTCTTCGGGTCGCTCAAGAAGCTCTTGAAAAACTCTGCACTGTAAGCAAAGTAATCGGGAGTAAAGCCCCAGAAGTTCATGCTGACCGGAGTCGTCTCGGGAGTGGCAGTCCATTCACCGTTATCATCGATGTACTTCACCTCGCCGTCCATACGCTGAATCTTGGTACGCTCTACTACAGAAGTCAACAAGTTGTTTGCATCCGTTCCGCACAAACCACGGGATACGGTACCGCTTTCGCTCAATGTATTACCGATGCGGAAGCCTACCATGGAATATACATTTTTGGAACCTTCGGGAAGGGCTGCAAGAAATTTGCCCATTACCTGGAAGGAATCACGACCGTAGAAATCGTCGCAGTTGATAACAGCAAACGGTTCCTTTATTACATCGGCACCCATCATTACAGCATGGTTGGTTCCCCAAGGTTTGGTACGGCCTTCGGGGCAGGTGAAGCCTTCGGGAAGGTCATCGATGGACTGGAATACCAGTTCGCAGGGGATATGGCCTTCGTATTTGGAAATAATCTTGTCGCGGAAATCCTGCTCAAAATCTTTACGAATTACGAAAACGAGCTTTCCAAAACCGGCATTGATGGCATCGTAAATAGAATAATCCATGATAGTTTCGCCATTCGGGCCTAGTCTGTCCAATTGTTTCAAGCCACCATAACGGCTGCCCATACCGGCTGCCAATAAGAATAAAGTTGGTTTCATATTTAGTTATTATTTAAAAAGGTTAGTATATCACAGTTGATAACGGCTGCAAATGTACAAAAATTTATGGCTGACAGAAGGGAGTTTTAGTTCATTCTTTACCACTATCCGTTCAAAAAGGTACATTTAGAACGGATAACCGATGGCAAAATGCAACGCCATGCTGTCCTTGAACTTGGGAATATTATAATACCCCGACTTCCCGGTATCATACGGATCATGCAGCCCGATACCCAAGTCCAGACGAAAAACAAGAAAGTCCAAATCGTAACGCAAGCCAAATCCCGTGCCTAAAGCAATCTGTTTCGGGAAATTCTTCAACGTAAATTCACCATTCGGGCGGTTTTCATCTTTACGCATCAGCCATACATTGCCGGCATCCAGAAACACCGCTCCATGCAAGTCGGCAATCATACGGAAGCGATACTCGATATTGGCTTCTATGCGAATATCACCCACGTGGTTGATATAGGTATATTTCCTATCCGTCTCGGGAGGATAGCCGCCCGGACCTATACTGCGTGCAGAAAAGGCGCGCACACTGTTGGCACCGCCGATATAGAACTGTTCCGTATAAGGTGCGGTCGTAGCGTTGCCATACGACCATATCACCCCTCCGGCAATACGCGAGGCTATCATCTGGTTCTTGTCTATCCGGTAATGGTACCTGAATTCCGAGTTCAGCTTCAAGAACTGTGCAAAAGGTACCCCGAAAAGCTTCTTTCCTTCCTCACTGAACGGCTTGCCGAAAATACGGTAGACGGCAGAAGTCAGGTTACCGGCCGACGCAACGGTGGTCTGCCACCAGATGGGGTTACGCTTGCCGCGCACGGAAGCGTTGTCATAAGTATAGGTGTACTCCATGGCAGGAATGAACTGGTCACGCAAACTAACGTAGAGTGCCGGATTCTCGGCACGCAACGTATCGAAAGCGGCAGTAGGATTGCGCAGTACATTGAATGTCAACCGGAAAGGAGTTATACTGTGCCTGGAAGTCGATTTGGGCTGGAAGTCATAAGTGACATTACCGCCAAAAGCCAACAGCTTATAATACTTGGCACGGTTCATCTGGTCGGCATATAAACGGAAAGTCGTTGTAGCCGGGAAGTCATACTCACGGTCGCCCATCCTAGGAAACACCACGCGCGGAAAGATAAGCGAAGTGGAGATACCCAGTTCATAACTGTTCATCAAGGAAGAACTTGCCTTGCCCGTCTGCCATTCGTACGAACCGTTCAACTTCACATTCCAGCTTTCACCGCCACCGAAGACATTGTTCTTCGTCACCGTAAAAGCGGCACCCGGTCCCGTCTGGTTATTGCTCTTCATGGTGACATTAAAATCCAACTCCGCATCGTAGGGTTTATCGAGCGCGGCAATGACCCTCACATCCAATGTATCAGACACAAACGCCGTATCACGCGGTATATACTGCATCTCCGCATAACGGAAAATACCGACGCTTGCCAGACGCTCCTGAATACGGGTCTGACGGTACAAACTATACAAACTCTGCATAGAACGCTGGCGGGCAATACCTGCGCTGTCCTGTATCTGACGTTTCCGCCGATAACCTTGATAGTTCAACCAACGGTAAAGCATGTTGGGACGTACCGGAGGTTTGTTGTAGTAATGTATGGTCAAGCCTTTGTAATCCATGCTGTCATTGGGTTCCTGCCCCTGCTTTCCAAGAAGATAGACGGATTTACGCCCCACACGGAACTGCTTCTCGGCTACCTTTGGCATACCGGGAACGGGAATCAAGCGCATCTGGACATGCCCATTGGGAACCATCATGGTATCGGCCTGATAGGTTAGGTAGTCGGGACGGAAATAATAACAGCCCACATTACGCAGCAGGGTACTGATACGGGTACGCTCCCCATCCAAATCAGCCACATTGAATTGTTCTCCCGAACTGATAAGGGAACGTCGGCGTCCCAGCTCCATAATGCGAGTGGTACGCTCGCTGAAACCACGATAATATACCGTATCTATAAAGTAGGGGTTACGCATGTTCACCGTATATTGCAACTTTGCCTTCAGCGAGTCCTTCGGGTCGATAAATGTCTTGTAGCTGACGCTTCCGTTGAAATAGCCATAATCGCGCAGCAAGTTAACCGCCGCCTTCTGGCGTATATCGGGATTCACCGTAGACATAAGCACCGGAGTGGCGGCAAATTTATTGAATATCCACTTTCCGAATCCCTTCTCATACTTCTGGAAACCATTGTAAATCCACAGTCCGAAAGGAAAGGGATAGCGGATAGTAGAGCTTCCCAGCAACGAATTGTTCGGTGCCGTAGCAAGGGCGGCTTCCACCTCTTCCATAGCAATCTCACCAACAGACGTTTCACTGCGGTTCAATACAATCATCGGCTTTTGGCCGGTATAGAGTATCTCCCCCTCGGGCAAGTGCTTCGTGGTGGAGCAACCTGCCAGAAATATCAATCCTGCAATATATAATATCAGTCGTTTCATATCACATTCCTACTTTTTCATATCGCTATTTTCAGCCTCCGGTTTTATCTTTTTCTTCCTGAAGATGAAGAGTTCACTCAATCGGTCCATCTTCCGGCGCAGCACAAGGCCGACACCCGTTTCGGTTATCTCACCGTCGAGTATGCTTTCGTAGTTTTTATTATGGAATACACGGACATATCGAGTACCCGACGCATCAAGACGGTATTCCAGCGATATATTGTCAATGAATGATTCCGCATCGTTCGTGGCATTGGCCCCGGTGGACACTTTTCCACCGATGACTATCTGTACGCGGTCGTTGAAGAAACGCTGGGAATAACGAAAACTGAAGTCTTTCTGCGTGTCACCCGTTTCAGCAGAGGTACGGTCTTCCACACCTACACTGATATTGGCCCCTTTTATACCTCCCGCCAAGGAGTTTATCTGGCTCTGAAGCACTGAGTTCAAGGCGGCTCCCATTGACAAACCTCCTCCTTTGGCACCACTGTTCAGGTAAATACCCGTGGCAAGCATGGCAATGGCCTGCTTGCTACGCTCTTCTGCACCCATTGCCTGCAGCTCATTCTCTACTGCGGCATCTTCGGGCGCCGAAATATCGAATATCAAATCGGGAGCGTCAAGCCTGTTCTTGATGGAAATGGAAACATCGAAGTTCACCATGCGCGAACCGTCCCCGTCACCGTCGGCCACAGAAGCACGCATACGTTCCGTAGCCTTTAGGCTTAGCGTAGGATTCATAATATTCCCTCGCCAATCCACATAACTGCCGGGATTGAACTGAAACTCCTTCAAGGGGATGATAGGCAGCGAATATTTCATGACGCCACCCGAAAGGGTATAGCGTCCGGTAAGGCTCATATCCCCTTGGGGAGTATACTGCATATTCAAATCACCGCCACCTTCCAGTTCGATGTATTTGCTGCGGTCGGGACTCAAGTCGGCACGAAGACGGACAGCATCGTCAATATGGACGGACATATACATTTCCAATCCTCCCAAAGACATGGCAGGAACCTCATCTGCTTTTACCGACGTCGTATCGGTGAACGAGGTAAAGGTAACCAGCCCACTGAGACGGTCTTCCACCGTTAAAGGGGAATCGGTCAACACGTAGGTTACGTTGGTATTGCCCAGCAGATTCATGTTTCCACGCATCGTGAGCCCGTCAAGCGGCCCCTTCACCGTGGCATGCAAGTCGACGAACACCTTTCCATACACCAGACTTTCGCGGGTACGCGGTGCATCCAGCAACGTATAGTTCTCTGCCAGCAGATTGAGGTTGGCAGTAGGACGCTCCATATTCCGGAAATCAACCTTACCGTCAATCGTAAACGGATTCTTGCTGGTGGTATAAATGGCAAACTTATCAAATATCAACTGATTGTCCTTTATCTGTACCGGACGGTTGTCGAACCAGTAACGTGCTCCCGCCTGGCGTGCATAGACAGACACACTGTCCAAAACAATATCACCATGCATTTGAGGCTTGTCCAGCGAACCATAAATATAAAGCCCTCCATCAATATCTCCGGTAAAGGCCACCATTTGGTCAGGGATGAATGCATTGGCCATCTTCAATGGGAAATGCTCGAAACGAGTGGACACTTCCAGAGTATCCTTTCCGTTTTTCTGCGTCAAGATACCGTCGGCGATCATCACTTCTTCGTTATCATGTGTAAAATAGGTATTCAAATAGTGCGTATTCTTGTCGCCCGGCAACCAGGTAGCCCCCAGGCCGATGTCTCCAACCGGTTGGCGTTCGTAGGTCAGTTTCTCTACATTGGCTTCGGCGGACACCTGCAGGGAAGTGGCAGTCTGTATATAATTTGCTTCGGCGGAGAACAATCCCGTAAGCCGAGGCATATAAGGAAGTACCTCCGTAAGTTCATCCAGGCGCAATCGGCTCAATTCTACGTTTATATTCTGCAAGGAAAGGGTATCATTCTTGTCGGATTGCATACGGAAACACAGACCATCGTCACTGTCCATATCAATATTGGCATAGACGCGCATATTCTTATGCAGATAAATCCAGTTACTATTGTCCGCAAAGTGGAATTTACGGAAAGCGATAATCGGCTCGGCAGGAATAAGGTTCAGCAGCACACCATTACCGCGACCGTGTCCTTCGGTCAACGGACGGGCGTTAATACCGAACAGCACACCAGTCTGCCCTTTTCCATCCACATAATCCACAGTCAGCTCCGCATCTTCATTACGGACTTCCCCCGTCAATGTGCTGCGAAACACAAACTGCGGGTTCTTGGGACCGTTTATGACACCACCTTGCAACTTCATCCGAGCAGTATCCTGCTTTACTGTAAAAAATATCGTATCGAGCTGCAAGGAGTCCATGCGCAATCCGTGAACAGCTGTACGTCCATTGATGCCGACTTGCGGAGTAAATCCGAAGCTCAGTTTGAAATCATTATAGGAAATCCCCTTTGCAGCCAGGAAATAGCTGACGGGATTCTGGTTACCGGCTTCCAGATGCATGCCTGCTGAAGGAAGGACTTGGCGCAAAGCGGCATGGTCCAAACGCCGTTCATCAATCTGCTTTGTCAGGATAGAGACAAATTTATCCGACTGTTCCATCAACTTCTTCAACGTGCTGTGGGCGCGGAAACGCAGATTCAAGTCACCGGCGTCAAGCCTCAACTTGAGAGAATCATGACGTGCCTCCGCTCCCATTGTAAAGGCAAACGGGTGTTTCAACGGTCGGGGCACCAAACCCAGCTTATGCAGATTCACCTCTTCCACATTCAAATCCAAAGCGCCATCCAAATAGCTGCGGTCAAGACGCATATCCGCATTTCCCTGCATCTTGAGAAGAACATTATCGCTGGCAAGACGGACGGTAGCAACGGATGACTTGAGTCCGGCATGCGCCTCCACACCGGAAATGTCCCAATGCCCATACTGTAGTTTTTCCAAAGAGGCATTCAAAGCAGCCACAGTCTTTCGTGATGCCACATCCACCCCTTGTCCTTTAGCGGACATCTTTGCCGTAAGAGTATAGATAGAGTCCTTGGGCAGGAAGTGATGCACCTGCAAGTTGTTGATGGCAAGGTCGGCATGGTAGGCTTCCGTAGCAAGGTTATAGGCAGCGTCCAGATTCAAGACGCCTTCCTTCTCCAGCAGTTTCAAGGCGGCAGTGCACTGCGTCCCCTCCATACCGACACGTGCCGCAAGGTGCATACTGTCCGGCACGATGATGGAGCCATCGGGAGCAATGTCAGCTAGTCCGGTCAAGAAGTTCAAGTTCTGCGTATGCATTTCGAAGTCCATGCTTCCATTGCGTTTCACACTGTCGGTCAGGTTCCAGAATTCTCCTCCCCCATTCAACGAAAAGGCTCCGGGCAGCTCAGCCGTAAAACGGGAAATCTGCATCTGCTTCAGGTTTCCTTCCGTACCGGCATGAATCACCAACGGACGGAACGGATAGGCTTCCTTGAAAGTTTCCGGCAGGCCACCGGCAAAAAGCAGTACATCCTGTTTGCCGATACGGGCATTGAAACGGGCTGTCAGACGACCGGTGGTAGGTATATTTATCAGTTCCCAGTAAGTCTGTGCCGTAAAGTTCATCTCACTATGAGGTGTCAGCAACTTCAAAGAAGGGATACGGATAACGGTAGAGTCGGCAAATAACCGCCCGGTCAGGGAAGTCACACTTAAACCGGAACGCTCATACATGGAAAATTCCCGGATAACGGCATTCATATCTCTACCGTAGTACATCACAGAATCAATGCCCATACGAATGTCGCGAAGAGCAATGTGCGAGGGGTCGAAGCCTATCGCACTCCCCGGGCCACCGGTATCATAATTGACAGAAGTTCCAGTCAGCAGGAATTTTCTCCAGCCATAGAACTGGTGTTTCAGGTCGGCAGCAGCGTCCGCAATCTCAGCATCTCCTATATGGGCTTTCAGCCCCATGGAGTCCAATGGCATCTGTAAATCGACCGAGACGTTCTTCAACTTCAGAGTATGGAGTGTGACTTTCCAGTTTAACGCAGTGTCAGTAGTGTCCTTGGGAGTCTCAGTGGTATCTGCAAGCATCACCTGCACATGGGTATCGCTCAATTCTATATTATTGAGGATGGCATCTTCTTTTGTAAGGTCTATGCCATGGCTTTCGAAAAAGAAATGCCCCAGTACTCCTTTGATGCACATACCTTCCATTAAATTGGAGGAGTTGACAGCAACTTGTTTCAAGGTAATGTCATCCACCTCCACTTTCCCTTTGAGTAAAGGCCATGCCTGTACCCGTACGTTCAAACTTCCAAGATTCAGCAAGGTATCGGGATGCTGCACATCAACAGCACTGTCGGCAGGCTGTACCACCAATACACCGCGGACCAACAAATTCAAAGGAAAGCGAAGGTCAATCCGCTCCACGGATATGTCCATACCCGTAGCATCTGATGCAATTGCTGTAGCCTGCTTCCGTATCAAATTCTGTACGGGAGGCACATAAAGCAATATCATCAATATTATAAACAGTATAATAGGAGTAAGCAACACCCACAGTGCTGTTCTCAACCATTTTCTTCTCATCGGAACGTCAATCTTTCATCGTATTTAAAAGTCCTACAAAGTAAACAATTTCTTTCGACATTTGGTTCCCGATAGAGAAAAATCATGTATTCTTCTCTGTTCCCCCATTACGGAAAAGCTGTTGCCTGAGTAATGACATCCTCTATCAAAACGAGGGCGGCAAGGGCGTGTTCTTTCAACTCTCCGGTAAAAGGCACTCCATGAGAAGTTTCCAACAGTTTCAGCAATGCAACCAGTTCCGTAGCTCCAATCAACGTAAAGAGGGGAATCATTTTGTGGGAGACAGCAGCCATCTCGTCCACATCCTCATTCTCCACAGCCTTCTGCAAACGCTCCGCATTGAGACGGGTTTCAGCCACAAAACTTTCCAGAATGGACTTTGCAGCCTCGGGGTCATCGACCGAAAAAACGGTGAGCGAAGAGAATTTATACCCCGGGCAAGCCGAAGCTTCCGAAACTTCCGTAACCTCCTTCCCTTTGTCCTCCACATTCAATTCATGCAGCAATTCACTGACGGTAAACGGCTTATGCAGGCATCCGGCAAAGCCATGCGCCGTAAATTCCTCACGCTGCATGTCACTGCGAGCAGTGACAGCAATCACCGGAACAGACTGTGCCTGCGGTATGTTCGAAGCACGCAGCAGTTTCAGTAAATCAAAACCATTAATAGCAGGCATCTGCACATCAGTAAGCAGAACATCAAAGGTTGCAGTGCGCAAGGCATCCAGCAGTTCATCCAGTTGTAAACAAGAGACAGAATTTATACCACTCTGCTGAAGCATGGCGGCAGTAAGGGTAAGCTGAATACGGTCATCATCAATAAGGAGGACATTCTTCAGTGAAGAATGAGGAACGGGGAATGAAGAATTGCCATTCGGCGTGGCAGCACATCCCGATTCTTCATCCTTCATTCTCCGTCCTTCACTCCTTACGGGATAGATAGGAATATATATGGTGAAAGTGCTTCCCTTGCCTGGCACACTGTCTACATCAATCGTGCCTTCAAGCAACTGTACCAGCATACGGACAATGGAAAGTCCAAGTCCAAACCCCTCTTTACCCTGAGCACCCGGTAAGCGGGTAAACTCCTGGAAGATACGCTCACGGTCGGCAGGTTCCATACCTCTACCCGTATCAGCAATGGCAACTACCAGTCGACGGTCCTCGTAACGGGCAGTCATGGTAACACTGCCTTGGTCCGTAAACTTCACGGCATTGGACAGCAAATTGTTGATAATCTGGCGCAGACGCAAAGGGTCGCAAATATAGGTACCGTCCAGCTCCGGGGCAGTGTCGCAATGAAGCGCCAGCCCTTTGGCAGCCGTAAGCGGTTCAAAACTGACGTGTATCTCTTCAAGCAGGCGGGAAGGATGAAAGGTGACCCGGTTGACTTCGGCCTTGTTCAAATCAAGACGATGGAAGTCGAGCAAATCAACGACCAACTTCAGCAGATGCTCCGATGAGGTTTTCATATTGTCCAGATAGAACCGCTGGCGCTCATCCACCGTCAGACGGGAAAGCAAGTCGGCATAGCCCATAATAGAACCGAGCGGGGCTTTGAAATCATGGGTAATGGCAAGCATCAGTTTTTCACGGACAGCAAGTAAATCTTCGGCACGACGGCGGGCCTCTTCCAACTCACGGCGGTACCGGTTGCTTCGGGTTATGTCGCGGCCGATGATAATAAGAAAAAAAGCGGAAAGCAACACCGCACCTACGGCAATACCACTGATAATCTTGGCCGAACGGCGTCGGACCGCCTGTTGATACTCGGCTTCCGTCCGTGCACGCAGCAGAGTTTCCGTCTCGTAATCTTTCAGCAAGCTGTCAATACGAGCGGTCAGCATATGGTCCAAGCGTTGCAGATAGCGTTTACGTCGTTGTATAACAGTGTTTACAGCTTTTTTCTGCTGGGCCACAGCACGCAGTTTCTCATGCAAAGAATCGGCCGGATTATAGGGTTCAATCACCGTATCCGTTGCAAATTCAAGAGAGGTCTTTACCTGGATAGCTGTATCTTTCTTTGGGGGGACAAACACTTCACCCAAACGACGGAAAAAACCCTTCTTTCGAGGGCGTGTCACGACGGTATCCCGATGTGTAATGATACGGTGCTGCACACGCTGCTGGGTCACTACCGAGTCCTGCTGGGCAATTATCTGCTCAATGTCACTGGTAGATACCATGCTGTCATTCGCCTCACTCAGCGTACGCAGCATTCTTATCGTATTGGTATCCTTCTCGCGTATCAAAGCTAGTACGCTGTCTGTCCATTGTACATCGCGGTCATCGGTAAGAATAAGGTTCTCCATCTCCCGGTGTACGAAGAACAAGGAAAAAAACAATACCGCCAGCAACAAAGTGTAGCCTACGGCAATCTTTACTTTGGAGACACTGTTCATATTATCAAATCCTTTCCCTGGTCTGTCTACGGAATCTCAGCCACAGCATCACCCCTGCACTGGTCAGTCCAAACGGGAAAGCCATCCAGACCCCCGTCAGTCCCCAGCCGAAGATGAAACCGCAGAGGTACCCTACGGGCAAAGATATAACAAAATAGGATATAAATGCAATAATCATCATCGGTTTCACATCCGAGATACCACGCAGGGCATTGGCAAAATTAATCTGCAATCCGTCACCGAACTGGTAAATCAGGAACGGAAAGAAGAGAGCGGCTACCATACCGGACACTTCCATATTATCTGTAAACCATCCTCCGACCTGACCGCGAAGTGCAAAGACAATACTCAACAGCACCACTTCCATGCATAAGATGACGTGAAGGCCAGCATACGCCGAACGGCGCACATTTTGCCCGTCGCCCTGCCCCTTAAAGTTACTGACACGCACAGCAACTGCAGCACCCATGCCATAATACATCATGAAGGTGAACTGAGAGATAGTGAGCATTATCTGATGTGATGCCAGAGCAAGTGTCCCCAGCCACCCCACCATGACGACGCTCAGACTGAAGGAAGCGGTCTCCATACCCATCTGCATACCCACGGGCCAGCCCAGGGCATTGAGCTTCCTGAACATCGGCATCGACCACCCCAGCC
>OGDA01000997.1_pt1 | contig 11155 bp, 7 predicted proteins | sample 1570281 | NCBI WGS metagenome assembly OGDA01 (sample SAMEA2582184, study PRJEB24529) | metagenome
GCCCACCGCCTGTCGACCATCCACAACGCCGACAAAATCATCGTCATCGAACGGGGTCGGATCGCGGAACAGGGCACACACTCGGAGTTGATGGCCAAAAACGGCATCTACGCCAAGTTGATCGAGATGCAGAGCTTCGACTAAAAGCCGATTCCCATGACCGAAAAGGAGAAAATGCAGGCCGGGGAGTGGTTTTCCCCAAATGACGAGGAACTCGTACGCGATCGTGCCAGGGCCCGCCACCTCACCCATCGGCTCAACGTCGCGCTCAAAGACAAGGACGCGACCTATCTGGCAACGCTCCGGGAACTCTGTCCGAGGGTCGAAGCCATGATCCGCGCCCCTTTCTACTGCGATTACAGTTACAACATCTCCATCGGCAAAGGGTCCTACGTCAATTTCAACTGCGTCTTTCTCGACCTCGGGCCGATTCGCCTGGGACAACGCTGTCTGATAGGTCCCGGCGTACAGCTTCTGACGGCCGTGCATCCGATGGACGCCATGGAACGGGCTACGGGCAAAGAAAAAGGAGCGGGCATCGAGATCGGCGACGACTGCTGGCTGGGCGGCGGCGTGATCGTCTGTCCCGGCGTCAAAATAGGCTGCCGCTGCGTCATCGGCGCCGGCAGCGTGGTCACGCACGACATTCCCGACAATTCGGTCGCTGCAGGCAATCCGGCCCGCGTTATCCGCATCGCAACCGACGAATAAATCCGCCGCTTCGGAAAATCGCTCTCGGAATCCTGCAACGGCTTCCGCCACAACCCGTTGTCTGCATACAAAAAACTGCTATCCGAGATCTATTTATTCACATTTTTTCATAACTTTGCATGTTGGTAAAATCCGTCGCCGGCTTCCCACACGAAACAGGCGGCACACAGTGAATTCCGGCGCTGCCGAATACGGCAAAGGAAGGAAACAGTTCCGCATTCGGGGCTGTCCGGCGGAATCGGGCCGGATCGGATTCTGCCAGCCCATGAAAACGACGATTGAAAACAACAGGATATGAAGTTCAAAGAGTATAAAGGCCTCGATCTGCCGGGGTTGGCCGCCGACGTACTGAAAGAGTGGGACGCACAGGACACGTTCCACAAAAGCATCTCCACCCGCGAGGGTCATCCCACCTTCGTCTTTTACGAAGGACCTCCCTCGGCCAACGGCACGCCGGGCATCCATCACGTCATGGCCCGCACGATCAAGGATATCTTCTGCCGTTACAAGACGCAGCAAGGTTACCTCGTTCATCGCAAGGCCGGATGGGACACGCACGGACTGCCCGTAGAATTAGGCGTCGAAAAGAAACTCGGCATCACCAAGGAGGACATCGGGCGCACGATCTCCATCGAGGAGTACAACCGCGCCTGCCGCGAGGCGGTGATGGAGTACACGGGCCTGTGGGAAGAACTCACGCGCAAAATGGGTTATTGGGTCAATATGGACGACCCCTACATCACTTACGACAACAAATACATCGAAACCCTCTGGTGGCTTCTGAAACAGCTCTTCGACAAGGGGCTACTCTACAAAGGTTACACCATCCAGCCCTACTCGCCGGCCGCCGGCACGGGACTTTCGACCCACGAGCTGAACCAGCCGGGCTGCTACCGCGACGTGAAGGATACCACCTGTACGGCGCAGTTCAAAATCATCCGCGACGAGCGGAGCGAAAAACTCTTCGACGGAGCCGAAGGCGATCTCTACTTCCTGGCTTGGACCACCACGCCCTGGACACTGCCGTCGAATACCGCGCTGGCCGTAGGCCCCGAAATCGAATACGTGCGCGTCAAATGCCGCAATCCCTATACGGATGCCCCCCAGACTGTCATCCTGGCCAAAGAACTGCTGGGGTCGTATTTTACCCCCAAGATGGAGGGCAAGTTCGAAATCACTCCGGTCACCTACAAGGGTCCGGACTTCGAAGGCATCCGCTACGAACAGCTTATCCCCTGGGTGAAGCCTGCGGGCGATGCGTTCCGCGTCATCCTGGGCGACTACGTGACCACCTCCGACGGTACGGGTATCGTGCATATCGCCCCGACCTTCGGTGCGGACGACGACCGCGTGGCCCGCGCCGCAGGCATCGCACCGCTGTTCATGGTAGATAAGGCGGGCAAGAACCACCCGATGGTCGATCGCAAAGGCCGCTTCTTCCGGCTCGAAGAGCTCGATCCGGTTTTCGTGCGCGACAACGTCGATACAGCGGCCTATTCGCAATGGGCTGGCCGTTACGTGAAAAACGCCTACGACGATTCGCTCGCCGCCGATGCGCCGACGCTCGACGTCGATCTGGCCGTCGCGCTCAAGGCCGAGGGCAAAGCCTTCAAGATCGAGAAGCACACCCACTCCTACCCCCACTGCTGGCGTACGGACAAACCGGTGCTCTACTACCCGCTCGACTCCTGGTTCATCCGAACTACGGCGCTGCGCGACCGGATGATCGAACTCAACAAGACGATCCGCTGGAAGCCGGAATCGACCGGAACGGGACGCTTCGGCAAGTGGCTCGAAGGTCTGGTGGACTGGAACCTCTCGCGCTCGCGCTTCTGGGGCACGCCGCTGCCGATCTGGGCTACGGAGGATTACTCGGAGATGAAGTGCATCGGCTCGGTCGAAGAGCTCGTCGCCGAGATCGAAAAATCCGTCGCGGCAGGTCTGATGAAGGAAAATCCCTACAAGAACTTCAAGCCGGGCGACCTCTCCAAAGAGAACTACTCGACCGACCGGATCGACCTGCACCGTCCTTACGTGGACAATATCGTGCTGGTTTCGTCCAAAGGCGAACCGATGCGGCGCGAACCGGATCTGATCGACGTGTGGTTCGACTCGGGCGCCATGCCTTATGCCCAGCTGCACTACCCCTTCGAGCACGGCGGCGACTACTTCAAGAGCGTCTATCCGGCCGATTTCATCGCCGAAGGCGTCGATCAGACGCGCGGATGGTTCTTCACGCTGCATGCCATCGCCACGATGCTCTTCGACTCGGTGGCCTTCAAGAACATCATTTCGAACGGCCTGGTGCTCGACAAGAACGGCAACAAAATGTCCAAGCGCCTGGGTAATGCCGTGGATCCCTTCGAAATACTTTCGACCTACGGCGCCGACGCGACGCGTTGGTACATGATCTCCAACTCGCAGCCCTGGGACAACCTCAAGTTCGACCGGGACGGGGTGGACGAAGTGCGCCGCAAGTTCTTCGGAACGCTCTACAATACCTACTCGTTCTTCGCCCTCTACGCCAATGTGGACAGTTTTACGGGACAGGAGCCGGAAGTTCCGATGAGCGAACGCCCGGAGATCGACCGCTGGATCATCTCCCTGCTCAATACGCTGGTCCGGAACGTCACCGAATCGCTCGAAAATTACGATCCGACGCCGGCGGCCCGTATGATCCAGGAATTCGTATGCGAAAACCTGTCGAACTGGTACGTGCGCCTCAACCGCAAGCGGTTCTGGGGAGGCGGCATGTCGGAGGACAAACTGGCGGCCTATCAGACGCTGTACACCTGTCTTGAGACCGTCACGATGCTCGCAGCGCCGTTCGCGCCGTTCATCTCCGACCGTATCTTCCGCGATCTGAACGCCGTAAGCGGTCGCCACACGGACGAGTCGGTACATCTTTCGACCTTCCCCGTCTGCGACTCCTCGCTCATCGACGGTGAATTGGAGCAGATGATGTCTATGGCCCAACAGGTTTCGTCGATGGTACTGGCCCTGCGCCGCAAGGTGAACATCAAAGTCCGCCAGCCACTCACGAAGATACTCATTCCGGTCCTCGACGCCGACACCGCACGCCGCATCGAAGCCGTCAAGGGGCTCATTATGAGCGAAGTGAATGTCAAGGAAATAGAACTGATCGAAAATACGACGGGACTCATCACCAAGCGCATCAAGCCCAACTTCAAGACCCTCGGTCCCAAATACGGCAAACAGATGAAGCAGATCGCAGCTCTCGTAGCCGGGTTCTCACAGGATCAGATAGCCGCGATCGAAGCATCGGCGGAAACCCTGCTGGACGTGGACGGCGAAAAAATCACCGTCGCCCCTGCCGATTTCGAAATCACCTCGGAAGATATGCCGGGCTGGCTCGTAGCTACGGAGGGCAAGCTGACCGTAGCCCTCGATATCACGATCACCGACGACCTGCGTGCCGAAGGTATCGCCCGCGAGTTGATCAACCGTATCCAGAACATCCGCAAGGATTCGGGCTTCGAGGTGACGGACAAAATCCGTGTGGAGATCGAACAGCAGGAGTTCGTCCTTCCCGCGCTCAAATCCTTCGCCGACTACATCGCCTCGCAGACGCTGGCTGTCGAAATCGAAGGAGTGCCTTCTCCCAGCGGCGAATTCGTCGTGGAGTCGGAGGTAGATGAGCAACCGGTCCGTATCGCGGTGACCAAAATTTGACCAAAAAAGGAGAACCTGCACGTTTCCGGCAAAAAATTTGGAAGTAACGGGAATATTGTTTAATTTAGTATAACATTATTACAAATAAAATATTGAAACTATGGCAGAAGCAGAAAAAACCCGATACAGTGACGCCGAATTGGAAGAGTTCAAACAGCTCATTCTCAAAAAACTGGAAACAGCACGTGCGGATTACGAACTCCTGCGCGCCACGATAACCCACACCGCATCGAACGATACGGAGGATACCTCGCCGACGTTCAAGGTGCTGGAGGAGGGAGCCACTACGCTCTCCAAAGAGGAGAGCGGCCGCCTGGCGGCCCATCAAATGAAATTCATCCGCAACCTCGAAATGGCACTCGTACGCATCGAGAACAAGACATACGGCATCTGCAAAACCACCGGCAAGCTGATCCCCAAGGAGCGGCTGATGAAAGTGCCTCACGCAACCGAGTGCATCGAGGCCAAAGAAGGACGGATTCACTAAAGGATTCACCCTCCGAACGAATGTTCTTTTCGTATGGTATGAAAAGAATCCGTTCGCCACGACCGGAGATAAAAATAGGAGCGTCCCAGATAGGACGCTCCTATTTTTATAAAAAACATCCCGCAACTAAGTGCGGCTGCAGGATGCTTCCCTGACGGAACAATAACACTTATGAATTGGAACTTCTCTATATTCATTCGCCGGCCACGCCGCTCCGATTTTTTTTCGTCGTGATCTCGATCACCCCTTTCGCTCCCTTCTCGCCATAATGTTCGACCGCCTGCTCTCCTTTCAATACCGTCATCGCGTCGATTCGGGAGGGATCCAGTTGCGAAAGGCGATCGGCAGAAATTTCCTCGCCATCCAATACTATTAAACCGACCTGCTTCAGAGAGCCATTCTCAATCGAAACCGAATCCACTCCAGCCGTATAAGTCGCCACCGTAACTTCCTCCAAAGGCTGCGCCGACGTAGCAATAGACTTAGACACGGAAGAGTGCCCCGAGGAGGCGCCGGAAGGCTCCCTGACGACTGTCATCTTATTGCGTTTGCCCGATGCATCCGACGAATAAACCGCCAAAGTCGTACGTTCTCCGGATTCATTCGTCCCAAACTCGATCACACCGTCCCACGCCCGCTCGCCATAACGGTCCAACAATTCAAAACCGGGTTGCAGAATCCGAACCCACAGAACCTTCCCCGCATCGATCGACTTCAAATAATCATCATCGACCTGCCGGCCGTTGATCAACACAAGCGGTCGGGCTCCATTGAGCGGACGGATCGCAAATCCGTTTCCCGTATCCTTGATCCGATAAAAACCAGGACCTTCCTGGAAAGAGTTTCCATGCTCAAAACTACACTCCAAACGGCCGAACTGCCGGGCACCTTCGGTCGTCGTCACATAAACCACGCCATCCGCCGCCGCCTCGCCGTAACGTTCGACAGCCCATTCATCCTTCAAGACCGACATCGATTCGATCTCCGCTTCATTCAAAGCCTTTACCTCGGCAACTGCGACTCTTCTGCCATCGAGCAGGAAGAGCATCGAACTCAAATCGTGACCGGAAACCACGAGCGAATCGTTCGGCACAGCAACTTCGGAAATCCGCACCTTGACCTGCCCGTCCACCGGAGTATTACCGGTCTGAACCGTACCGAACGACGGTCCCTCCGGTACGGATGCGACGACAGATTCACCTGCACCGGACTTCCGGGCCTCTTTTTCGGCCTGTTTCGCAGCATCACGAGTCGTCACAAGAATCGCTCCGACACGGGCGGCATCCCCGTAACGCTCGACTAATGCCGGGTCACGGAATACATCCTCCCAGGAAAAAATCTGTATGGTTTCGATCTTGCGGGCAGGAATCTTCTCCAGATCGGTGATGGACCCCACACGCCCGTCCACAGCTACCAACGGCAACATTCCGGGACGTACTCCCTGCACGTTCCGCAATTTCAATCCGCTCACCTTATAGGTATTTTTACCATCCACCGATCGGAAACTACCCTTCAGATAACGCATCGGATTGTTGTATTTATCATAAACGGTCACCTCGAAATCATCCTCACGCGAAGCCGTTTTGGAAACGACCTCGATCACCCCGTTCCGGGCCGATACGCCGTATCTGGCGACCGTCGCTTCGTCCGGCTCGGTTACGATCCGAACGGTTTCTATCTCGTGAACGATACCGGGAGTAGTAAAAAGGTAGATATTCGACACCTTGCCATTCCACAGTACCAATGGCCGGAATTCGAACGGCATCGAATGGCTTAACTCGATCCGCTGCACCCGGTAAGTATCGGGCACACCCGTCGGTTCGAAATCGCCCGTAATATAGTGATACAAATCGGAAGGCTTCTGTTTCTCTTCGATTGTCACACGTTCCGACTCCGGACGACTCGTATAGACGATCGCACCGTAACGACCCCGATCGCCGTAGCGTCTGCGTGCCTCGCCGGAGGTCATTTGGGTAGCCGTGGCGATACTCGACGGGGATATCGCGCCCAACTGTCTGTAATCAATCTCCTCACCGTCAAGCAGATACAAGCCATCGTCCGACAGATCAATCCAAAAAGGAATGAGGGCAGCCCCATCGCTCACCTCGACAGTCACCCACTCTTCCGCACCATCGACCGATTTATACCCGAGTCGTTCGAGTTTCCCGGCATCAGCAGTCAGCAACTTGGCAAACTCCTCTTTCATGTACGCATCGCGGCGGGCGACAAACTGTTCGGGCAACTCATCCCCTTCCCACACCAGATAAAGCTCCAAATCCTCCGGATCCCACAAGGACGGATCGGCCGGACTCCAAGACTCCGTATAAGGATAGGTCTGAACCCTAATCGACAACACTCCGTTCGCCGCCCGCGTACCGTATCCCTTCAGTGCCTCCGGCCCTTTGACCATCCAAGCACCAATCATCTTCTGTTCCGGCAACCCCAAATAGGTATCCAGCGTTTCAGCCGACAATTCCTCGCCCCCGTCCATTATCAGAGGCGGATGTTCCGGATCGAAGCGAAAATCTGCCGGATCGCCATAAACCGCATACACTACCGGTTCATCGGATACGGGCAGGTGGGTCAGAGCAAGCGACTCTTTCAAATGAAATTCCAAGGCAATGTCCGTCCCCATCGGAATTCCGAAGCGGCTACCGACTGATTTTACTTTCTGATCCGTCTCCCCTCCGACAAGGTAACAAACGATCGGCTTCTCCGTAACGATCGTAAAGCGGCCCTCCGCATCGGTCACAACCCGCCGGCCGCCGCTGCAAATAAACTCATAACCGGCCCAAGGCTTATCGTCCCGGCCAAATACGCGTCCGGTAAAGGTGTGCGCCCCCGATTCTGCCGTTTGCTTTTCGAGAGCGGTACGCTCGAGATTAGCGAGCAATTCGGCCATGGAGCCTTCGACCGGTGGCATTCCCCCTTCCGGTGTACCGACTGTGAGGCCGTCCGCACCAGCAGGAAGAGGCATTTCACCGTTTCCGGAATTTTTCGTAGTTTTGTCCTCCGGAAGAACATAGGAGGTCTGTGCGAAAGCGCCGAGCGCCAGGCACGCAAGCGGCAGGACATAGAGCGCCTTGGCCCTGGCCCACCTCGATGATCTTTTACGCAACATCATGGTAATTCGGTTTTTAAGGTTACTATGATTAAGGCTGTTGGCAATTGAGTACCACCTCCCGCCAACGGCCTTTTTTATCAACAGCATCTGATAATCTTTCGCATCGACCCCGCAGCGGAGCACCTGCTCGTCGGCCTCGTACTCGTGCACAGCACGCAGTTCCACACGCAACAGCCACATCGCGGGGTTGAACCACTGCAAACACCCCAGCAAATCGACCAGCAGCAGGTCCCACGAATGGCCCAACCGCTGATGCGCCTGTTCATGCACGAGGATCGTCCCTCCGCCGCAGGCATAATCCTCCTCGGACATCACCACGTATCTCATCCAACTGAACGGAGCTCGAATCCGGTCCGACAACACCAAAACGCTCCCGTTTCCAAGCGGTATGCGCTGGCCGCGGCGCGTCATTCGCACAACCCGCACGATGTTGCATACGGTCCATCCCAACGTCGCAAACATCCCTGCAAAATAGATGATTCCGAGCAAAACGCCCCAGTCGAACGGTTCGGGAGCAGGCTCCGGCTCCTCTATTATCATCAGGTCCCGGGTATCGTCGGGGATTCGGTTTTCGAATACCATGTCCCGCCGGAAATAATTTTCCGGAATCACGTCGATCCCGGCGGCGGATACCCCGGGCAACTCCTTCTCGACGGTAATTACACACAAAGGCAGCAAAAACGACAGCAGCAACACTCCGCACAACAACACCCTGTTCATCCGATGCAGCGTATCGCGGCTCAACAACAACTTGTAAAACAGGTAGAAGACCGCCAGGCATCCCGCAGCCTTCAGACTGTAAAGCAGAAAGGTCGGCATAGGACTATCGTTTTTCGGTTTGACTTTCAATTTGCCGGATCAGGTCGCGCAGATCGTCCACGGAGATTTTCTCTTCCCGTACGAGCGACGAAACCACCCCGAGGTAGGAATTGTCGAAATACTTGCTCACCACGCCCTTCAGCGTCTTGCGGCTGAACTCCTCCTCGCTGACGAGCGGATAATACTGGTAGGTGCCGCCATAGGCCTTGTGTCCGACGTACCCTGTCGCCTCGAGGCCACGCACCATCGTCGATAACGTATTGAAATGAGGTTTCGGTTCGGGCCAGAGCGCAACCAGTTCGCGCACGAATAACGGGCCCCGCGTCCAGAAACAACGCATCAGCTCCTCTTCTCTGGGTGTCAGCTTTTCCATAGTCGATGTCGGTTAAAGTCGAACGAAACAGGACCTGCACAAACGGCAGCACAGCTCCGCATTGCCGGCTCCTGCACAAAAATCTTCTGAAACAAAGATAACTAAAAAAATTTCACATACAACTATTTTTTATAGTTTTCAAACTAAAAAATTTAGTTTTGCAGGAGAAACAGAGAGCAACCCGCTGTAAAACAACAAAAAAATAATAGACAAGATAAAAAATTCTTGTCTATTATCAGGATTAAGATATGGAAAAATCTTCCTATTCCTCGTCGCGGTGCAGCTTCTCTACGTAAATGGCATGCTGCATGGCGATACGCTTCGCAACCGAAGGTTTGGTGAAATACTGGCGACGACGGAGCTCCTTCAGGACACCCGTACGCTCGTATTTACGTTTGAATTTCTTGAGGGCCTTCTCGATGTTCTCGCCCTCTTTTACCGGCATGATAATCATAATTCGTTGCTTTTTTTATTGTTTTTTACTCTAATTTCTAATGGATCGTGTCTTGTATCGGGGCGGGACTCCATCCGGACGACGCCGACTCCCTATTCGGTATGTCTTTCGAGGCTTTTCGTACCGTAAACCGAAGATACGGGGCCAATCGCTCGGCCTCACGCGGGGTTAATATGTGCTCTTCAACCAACTCTTCGACGGTACTCCAACCTCCTTTCAATTGTCTTTTACTAAATAACTTCCTAAATACGGCGGGCGGCAAATAAGGATGCCCCTTGAGCGTACTCGGAGGTGCAAAGTTAATATCAATTTTTCGAATTTTGAAACTATCGCAGTAAATTTGTTTCACGATCCGCTCGAAATTGGACTCCGTGACCTGTGGAACCTCGGCCAACTGATCCACGCTGTAAAATCCGCCGAGCCGCTCCCTGTATCGGATAATGGGCATGACGCTCTTCTCACCGATCCCGACTACCGAGCGTAAGGTCGCCGAATCGGCCCCGTTGAGCTCGATCAATCCGGAGCGAACGGGCTCCGGTTCCGGAAAAATTACATAGGGGAGCAAAAGATCGGCCACCGAATCGGCGATCATATAGCAAGCCCGAAAACCCGCTTCGTCCCGAAGACCGTCGTAAAGATCCCGATAACGGACAATGGCCTCGGCCTGACGGACGGAAAAACCGAGCGACGCGAGATAGGATGCGGACACCGTATCGATCCTGAATCGTTCGCGGGGCACGATCCTCCTCGGCTCCTGCGGGACATACTCCCGATATTCCCGACGCGGAGAAGGTGTCAGCGCATACTCGCGCCCAATCCGAATATAGGGTTCCAGAATAAAATAGACCGAATCGGTCATGCCATAGCAGGTAGCCACATCCTCGGGGATCCGAAACACTTTGCCCGCTGCGCGGTACTTCAGCAGGCTGACCGCCATGCGGGACGAGAGTCCCAGCCGCCGCAGATCGGCATATTCCACCGTATTGGGATCGAACTCGAACAGCCTCACGGAGTCCGCCGCAACCGTCGCTTCCATCTCCGCCTCCACCCGGTCGGCGGATACCGCGCTCTTCCGCCGTTCGGCCAGGAGCAGCCCGGCAACGAACACTCCCGCCAGCAGGAGAAACACCACGAGCGGCCGGCGCTCACGCCTCTGGAAAAATCCGGCCATCCTCTACCACGCAGCTTTGTCGGACAACAACAACGTCCGGTAACGGTCGGAAGGCGACTCGAGTCGCTCACCCAAACCATATTCCACCCAACGTTCGTCCACCTTCCGAACGACCTCGGGCAGCGAAGTCACCACATTGGGAAAACGCGAAGGGTTGCCCGCAATTCCGGGCCGCTTGCTCCGGGCATCCACGCACAGCACACCGTCGCGGCACTCCACATCCCGCCGGGGATCGGTATTGGCTGCGGCGAGCCACAGCAGCTCGTCCGGGCGCATCGTCCGGGCGTGTCCGTCGAAAAGAACGGCATAACGAATCCCCCGGC
>OGDA01000998.1_pt1 | contig 11117 bp, 9 predicted proteins | sample 1570281 | NCBI WGS metagenome assembly OGDA01 (sample SAMEA2582184, study PRJEB24529) | metagenome
GTTTTAATGTCGTGAACGAGTTTTCCGATTAGTTTAACGCAGGGAGTCCCTTCACCTCCCTCGAATGCCACGCTTGGTAGGCGGGAGCGGAGAGTTCAGGTACAGTCAATAACTTGTAATCCGCCCCGTTCTGCTTAGCTATATGTTTTCGTTCATACAAACGAAGGGAACGATCCGTTACGGAAACCATGACAACCGGAAAAGGATAAGCGTACAGGCGCATCGGCGTGATCTCACTATCCGGAAAGGCACGACGCAATTGATAAGCGGAACGTTCGAACGCGACCCAATAAGATCCCGTACAATATAAATGGATCGAGGTCTGATTCGCACACTCACGATTCATGATCTCTCTCAAATGCCCTTTCAGCAATAGCATCAAACGGATACCGGAGGGAATTTCGCTTTCCTTTCTCATGACAGTCTACTATTTAATGTTTTAGCCAAATATCGTAATCGTGTAAACGCTGTATCAACAAGGCCTTGCTTCTCTTAGGCGAAGGGTCATCCCGCCAGGGATCTACCAGCTCATGCGCCATACGGTAATACAGGTTGCTATTCGTGCAGCCGTAAAGCGTGACGAGCAGCAAGGCACGAGAATTCACTGCCTTAACCAATAGAAGCATATTGCGTAGGGTGGAATACAAGCGTTCAAACTCCTCTTCCTGATCCAACAGCTTATAGGCCGGAAGGAGTAATGAGTAAACCTTGCAACGCATCACGTCGGTCTCCACACGAAGGGAAGCATAGCCCTTCAGCACCTCATGAACCAAAAGTTCGTCTTCCTTTCCCAATTTGCCCGAGAGATAATAACGCCCCAACGCCTTGTGCATACCTTCCGATAAACGATCGTTATCCAAATGGGTATAAACGTGCTTGCCTTTCGTATTCAACTCGATCAGCTCATACTCGCCTTGCCTTACCTCAAATAGAGGAACCCACATACAGTCAAGGATACGTACCATGACATCCTTATGACCTCCACCCGGTTGCACCACCACCTCAGCCTCCATCCCCATGAAAGAACCCGAGGTGATACGTACACGGTCACCTTTCAGCAAGCGACCGCTATCCGGTACGTACACCGGAAGCTCATTGGAATAAGATTCAGCCATCCAGCGTAAGGTCTCCATCTCATGATCTGACAGGTAAGGGAAATAAGAGTGTTCGCCCACGGATACCCGAGGAAGAAGATTATATAAGGGCATGATACGTTTCAAACGGAAAATCTCATTCTCCGAAGCATGGATAAACACATAGTTGTATAAAAGAGGCTTCCTCGTATTGACCATCTTGCCTCCCACCTTGCGAGCCTCGACATACGAGGGGGCAAAGTACTCGAACAAGGGTTCCCCACAACGTTTACGACGGGAAAGCTCGGCATCTAATCCTTTTGACGAATAGATATTATCACGTCCCCCAACAGCGGTAGGAAGCGTCAGTACGTACCAGCGTACAGCCTCCTGACTACGGCGATTGCGTATATGCACCATAGCTCTATCAGAGCTATTACTTGTCATGATATTCATTGAGGAAGATAATTCAGAGCCTTATCAAGATATTCTTGTAATACCCTGATAAATAAATACTTATGTGAAAACAAAAAAGGAATTACTGAAAATTTGCATCCCTTCAATACTCATGCTACTTGGCGAGTAGCCTTAACAAGAGGAGTGAAAGGATATTCCTTAGTTGTAGAGACGGAGCGTGTCCCGTTTCATCCCCTTACAATGGTATTTTAGTTACTATCAGGCGGTGGGAGACGGAGCACGCTCCATCTCTACATGATGTTATATGGAATTTACTTCGGATAACGTGATGATTTCGGGAATAACGAGGCCATTTCGTTTCTATTGCCATGTCTATACATCAGAAATAAGAACGAAGATTTAAAGAGAATTAAGGTTGAAACACAAACAAAGCCTAATGTTTGCTTGTGTTATGTTATTTTTTACTACATTTGCGGCATGAAATGAACGCTACTCGCCAAGTAGCAGTCAGTTTGGCTACTCGCCAAGTAGCGTACTTTTCTTCACCCTACTTTCGGCGCATAATTATACACACTCTCGAAACAAAGTTTGTTTACGGTTGAGAGTTTTTCTAAAGAGAAACTCTTCAAGTATATTTGCGTAGTCTTGATAGATTTATGCCCTAACAGTTCACTGATCATCTCAATCGGTACGTTTTGCTCCTTCAAGGTCGTGGCGAAAGAGTGACGAATCGTGTATGAGGTAACCCGAGTATGAATGCCAATGGATTCCGACAGTATTTTCAATCTGCGGTTAAAACCTCCTAATACGGTATTATATTCCTTGTAGGCATCCTCACCGGTCTTCATTCCCTCTAAAAAAGGAAACAGATAGGGCGAATCCTCGGTTGTATCGGCTGCCAACTCATTCAGCAGCCCTTGTGCCTCCGCTGGGATCTCCACCTGTATAAGGGATCCGCTTTTCTGCCGATAATAAGACAAGATCCCTTCCTTGATATCCTCCTTTCGCAAATGCGCCAAATCCACGAAAGCCATCCCGCAAAACAAAAACATCAGGCAAAAGGCTGATTGGGTCCTCTTCTGTTGTGGATCTGTCACCGGGCTTGTCATCAGCAAGCGTAAGCTTTCCGAAGGCAACGCCTTTTTACGTTTACTCTCAACCCCCGTAAACACATGCTTAAACAAATGAGGAATATAGGCAGCCTCACCCACCTCTACCGCTAAATTATAGATGTGACGAATCCGGCGCATATAAGTAGATACCGTGTTACGAGCACATCCCTTGGCCAACAGCCAAGATTGATAACGCAAAAGTGTATCCCGATTAATATACGCATAAGGAATCTCTTCCCGGCCACAAAAACATTTAAACGACCTCAACGCATCTTGATAACTCTTCGCCGTGGAATAACGCTTTTTCTCACGCAGGCAGGTGATATACGTAAGTACACCCACCACAAAATCATTCTCATTCATACTTTATCTCCTTAAGAATTAATACATAAAAAAATCCTCTATCTCTCCGTTTACACAGGAAAGATAGAGGATCTTCATAAAATCCTTAAAGAAATATATTATTTTCCGGCTTTCTCAGCAGCAGCTTTCTTATTGATCTTCTTCTTCTGCAACTCGTAAGCGATCGGAGTAGCGACGAACAAAGTAGAGTATGTACCGATAATGATACCTAATAAGATAGCGAACGTAAAGCTTCGGATCGTGCTACCGCCCAAGATGAAGATACACAATACAACCACCAACGTAGTCAATGATGTATTAAATGTACGACACAAGGTAGAGTTCAACGCATCATTGATCACTTGATAACGATCACGCTTCGGATACAAAGCGATTGTCTCACGGATACGGTCGAATACAACCACGGTATCATTGATAGAGTAACCGATAATCGTCAAGATAGCTGCGATAAACGTCTGGTCTACCTCCATTGAGAACGGAAGAACCTTCCATAACAAAGTATAGAAAGAAATGATACACAATGTAGTCGTAGCAACAGAGGCGAACGCACCAACAGAGAATGACACATCACGGAAACGAAGCAGGATATAAGCGGCCATACAGATCATGGCGAAGATTACCGCTAAGATAGCGCTATTCTTGATATCGTCTGCCATGCTAGGACCCACCTTCTGCGAACTCTGTATGAAAGTAGTCGTGAACTCATCTAATGTAGTTCCTTCCGGAAGTAAGGATTTCACGCCCTCAAACAATTTATTCTCGATCTCTTGATCTACCGTAGGATCGTTATCATTGATCTTATAGTTGGTAGACACACGTACTTGATCAGCTGTACCGATCTGGATAACACTAACAGAACCGTCTAACTGAGCGTCCAGCATATTACGAACATCGTCAGTCTTCACCTCTTGATTGAAACGGATCACGTAATTACGTCCACCCGTGAAATCGATACCGTTATTCAAACCGATCGTCATCATAGAAATAGCACCCAATACGATAATAGCGGCCGGAATCAAATAACCGACTTTGCGAGCACCCAAGAAATTGATCTTCGGGTTTGTCAACAAGTCTTTCGTAATAGAAGTCGTGAATGTCACGTTCTTCAATTTATCTTTCGCTAACAATGCCTCATAAACGATACGAGTCAAGAACACGGCTGTAAGGAATGAAGCGAACAAACCGATGATCATCGTCGTAGCGAAACCACGGATAGGACCCGTACCGAAATAGAACAATACGATACCGGTAATGATAGATGTCAAGTTTGAGTCGAAGATAGCGGAGAACGCATTGCTGTAACCGTCGGCGATAGCCTTTCCTAAAGACTTACCGGCACGAAGTTCCTCTTTCGTACGCTCATATATCAATACGTTAGCATCGACTGCCATACCCAGCGTCAACACCATACCGGCAATACCCGGCAAGGTAAGAACCGCTTGGAAAGAAGCAAGGATACCCATCGTGAAGAAAATGTTCAATACCAAAGCACCATCGGCGATCAATCCCGGTACCAATCCATAGAATGCGCACATATAGATCATCAACAGCACCAATGCCAACACGAAAGAGATCACACCGGCATTGATAGCCTCTTGTCCCAAAGACGGACCAACGACATCTTCTTGAACGATATGTACGGAAGCAGCCATCTTACCCGATTTCAATACGTTCGCTAAGTCCTTCGCCTCTTCCGGTGTAAAGTGACCGGTGATTTGTGAACGACCTCCCGTGATCTCATCGTTTACGTTCGGAGCGGAATAAACCATCTCATCCAAAACGATAGCGATCTGGCGACCGATATTCTCTTTCGTCAAACGAGCCCAAGCCTTAGAGCCTTCGGCATTCATAACCATGTTAACCATTTGCTCTGAACGACCGGCTTGTTGCATAAAGTCAGCGTTAGCATCTGTTACTACGTCACCACCTAAAGCGGGACTTCCGTCACGGTTCGTTACCTTCAAGGCATATAACTCAAAGAACTGCTCTTTATCATCGATCGCCTTTACACCCCATTTTAAAGCCAAGTTACGAGGCAATACCTCTTTCACTTGTTTCATGTTCAGGTATTCGCTGATCTTCTCCATATCTTTTGCTTGAGCGATACCTACCGTCGAACCCGGAGACAACTGACCGTTGTACTGGCTAATCTGCAATAAAGCAAATAATGGATGTTGCTTAGCGAACTCTTCCATGCTTTGATTAGCTTCCGTATCTTTTTTATCTTGACCGAGCTCAGCCAACAAAGAATCGGCCTCACTTACATTCGCATCAGCGGCATCAGCGATTTTCTCAACATTATCGGTAGCAACAGAATCAGCGGAAGCCTCCTTACTTAGGATAGTAGCCAATACATTATCAGCGGCAACCAATTGTTGATAGATTTCCGGCAACTTATAAGTTTCCCAGAATTCCAAGTTAGCGCTACCTTGAAGCAACTTACGAACACGTTCCGGTTCTTTCACACCCGGCAACTCAACCAAGATACGACCCGCTGTCTCCAAACGTTGGATGTTCGGAGAAACCACACCGAAACGGTCGATACGAGTACGCAATACGTTGAATGAGTTATCAATCGCACTCTGCAACTCTTGTTTCAAAACAGAAACAACCTGAGCGTCTGAGCTCTGGGGCGTGATTTTATCTTTTAACTCGAATGTACTGAAAATAGCGGAAAGACGTGCGCCGCTATCCAACTTCTTATACTCCTCAGCGAAAAGGTCGATGAAATCTTTTTGGCTAGTCGCTTGATGCGCATAAGCTAAATCCAACGCCTTGTTGAAATTCTCGTCTTGGTTGTTGTTAGACAACGAACGGATTACATCCGCCACGTTCAACTCAAGGACAACGTTCATACCGCCCTTTAAGTCAAGACCTAAACTAATTTCCATTTCACGGCATTGCTTAAGCGTATAGCCTAACCATACCTTCTGAGTAGATAGTGAGTCTAAATAAGCACTCTCTTTCGCAGGATCTCCCCCCGCATACTCAGCGGCTTTACTGTTGTAATGTTGCGTCACGAACGAGAACGACAAATAGAACAAACAGACAAGCGTAAGTAACACCGCGAAGACCTTTACAAATCCTTTGTTTTGCATCTGAATCTTAGGTTTATGTTATTACATTATTTATATTCGTTTTTTCACAGGGTGCAAATATAGACTTTTTTTCTTTGATAAAGAGCAATTAGTATAATTATTTGTCACGCTCATAGTTTATTTCAAACGCAAATGTATATCTTTGGGGCTAAAATAATAAGGAAAATATACCATGAAACAGTTATTATTCGCTCTGTTATTTATCCCCGCCCTGCTATTCGCACAAGAGGATCAACACTATCTGGCAGGGGCCGTTCCGGTTGCAGACGGTAAAGTCGTTTTTACCCGAGAGATTAATGCCCCCTCTTTAAGCAAGGCACAAATCTACCAACAACTATTAAAATGGGGACAAGAAAATTTTAACACAAAGGAAAGTAGAGTAGCTTATCAAAATGAGGCAAAAGGCGAGATCGCCATTATCGGAGAAGAATATATAGTATTCTCCAGCACAGCCTTATCCCTCGATCGGGCGATGATGAAATACCGTATTATCATTGAATGTAAGGAACATGCTTGTACCCTGCAACTTGCGGGCATCCGATATGAATATAACGTGTCTTACCAGAACGAGCCGGAGAAATACCTAGCCGAGGAATGGATCACGGACGAGTATGCCTTGAATAAGAGCAAGACGAAATTGAACCGTATCAGCGGTAAGTTCCGTAAGGCCACGATTGACTTCGCGGATAAGACGTTCGATAGCGCAGCCAACGCATTAGGCGCACAGTTGCTGACAGCTGCACCGGTAGAACCAGTATCCGCTCCGCAACGGGAAACACGACCTGTGGCACCGATGGAAGGTTTCGTAGCGTTCCAAGCGGACAAAATACCTAGCACGATCCTCCAAATGTTACCGGACAACGCTTTACAGATCAAAGCCGTAAAAGGAAATACGACCGACGCAAACGTTGAATGGAAAGGCATAGGCAATATGTTCGGTAAAACGATCAGTACAATCTCCATATCCAAAGATAGTCCTGCTTATAAAGCGATTGGCAATAACGACGTATATCGATTATCCTTCTCCAAGCCCGGCACATCTGCCGATGCGCCATGGATTATTATCGAGTGCCGTAAACAAGGCGAGACCTCCGAAGGACAGCAAACGATGTTAATCGGCGAGATTACGAATGTATGGATCAAATAACGAAAAAGAGAGTTGCATTTATGAAAAAGATTCTATTATTAATATATATGATGTTCCCTGTGCTAGTCATGGCGCAGGGGCATAAAGGCGAGGTAGACGAATGCGCCCCCATGAAAAACGGGAAGGTATGCTATAGTGATGATGTAGAGATCGAGAATACCTCTAAACTAGAAATATTCAACGCTATTAACGCATGGGCTAAGAAATCTTATGGAAAAGATGTCTTCTTATCCAACGTAAACTCGAACAAGAACAAAGGGACCATCTTCGTAAGCTCTAAGGTTGAATTATTGTTGAATGATACAGACAAGACTATCATTAAATATAAAATGCGTATCACCTGCTTCGACAACCGATACACGATCGAGGCAAGCGATATCGTATATCAATATGATCCGCTAAACGATAAAAAGTACAAGACCTATAAAGCGGAAGATGTGATCGCCAATAATGGGGATAGCAATACGATAGCGCTGATCAAAGATCCTAAGCTATTCTGTAACGCTACCTTCTTCTTTGTCGAGAACTTGTTCGCCGACGTATTTGACGCTGCGCAGAACGCAGAATCCGAGTGATGAAACCCTTTTATTCAAGTTTCAAATAACACCATAACGGGTAGTGGTCTGAATAAGCGACCTTATCCACGGAACAATTCATAGAGGTCATGTTCGGGGAATGCAGGATATTATCGATACGGAACCAGAAGAAATTTTGATTATAGGTAATACCCATTCCCCGGCCAGACTCGGCAAAGGCATCCATCAAATCCCCTTGGATCGTACGGTGCGCATAAGAAATAGGCGTATCATTAAAGTCACCGCATACTAAGACATAATCTCCTTTAGCGTTCTTAATCTCTTCTGATACCGCTTCCGCTTGCTTAGCCCGAATCCGGAAAGCAGGTCCTAGCTTTTGCTCGAACGCTCCTTTCAAATCGTCCAACCCATCCGAGCTAAAGCTCTTTATAAGGGATGAATAACGGGTCCGATCCTCCATCGTCAGTTTAAACGATTCCAAATGGTTATTAATCAAGGTCAACTTCTTTCCCTTGATGTTCACTTCATGTACGGAAGAGCCGTTATAATCCGAATCGTATTTCACCATCCGGGAATTCGACAGCGGATATTTGGAGAACACAGCGATGCCGAAACTCTGGAATTTCGTGGAGCTTTGATAAAATACAGAACGATAAGGATACATGCTCAACGCATCATAGATCTTAGAGGCAGTAAGGCTCTTCTCTGATTTAGCCGTGGCATATTCCTGCAAACAAACAATATCCGCGTCCGAGTTAGCGATATATTGGATAATCTTGTTCGGAGCTATCTTCGTATGATTCTTGTACCCAAAAGCCATCACATTATAAGTCAGCACCTTCAGTACCTCTTCCCGAGGGACATCCTTATGCGAGTGAAACGGAAAATAGCGTTTCACGGGACCCCAACATAACAAGAAGGAGAATATGCCGATCAATAAGAACTTCCATTCCCATAAGAACAGCCAATAGATAATAAAGCAAAGATTGACTACACATAAGACTGGAAAGGCTAATCCCAGATAAGATAACGTCATACTCGTCTCAGGAGACACCCGATCCGAGTAAGCCGAGACTATCAACAACACGACAGCCACCACATTCGCTACGACAAATAAGAATTGAAGAAAAATCCGTAGAGTTTTCATAAGTATCTGTTATTTCTTACTGGCGTCGAAAAGTCGCTTTTTCTCTTCAGCGGAAAGGCTCTCATAACCGGAACGTTTCAATTTATCCAGTATAGTATCTAGATCCACCGACTCCTGATGTTTGCGTGCGTTATACTCATAATCCGTCTCGTTACGTTTATAAGTCACACGCATCTTCGGTTTCCGTTTGCCCAAATTCACGAACCAGTCGATCAACCGATTCATTGGAGCGGTCAAGTCCTTTCCATTACGAATACGGGAAGCGAACCACATACCAAACAAAGCCCCGCCGATATGGGCGATATGTCCTCCCGCATTATCAGAAGTCATCGCCAACAAATCGATCACCAGCGTAAAGATAGCCAAATAAATTAATTTGATCCTTCCGATCAAGAATAAATTAATCTCCAAATCCTTCCGGTAAAACGACACGGCGAAAACGATCGCCATAACAGATGCCGAAGCCCCCATCAAATAGCTAAAAGAAGCCACGTTCTGGAAATAAGGGAAAATATTATAAGCAAGGACAAACAATACCGCACCGGCAAGACCTCCCAATATATACAAGCCTCCCAACTGCCGCTCATTGAAGAAATTCAAGAACAATCCCCCGAACCAATACAACCAAAGCATATTGAACAAGATATGCAAGAAGTCAAAATGAGTGAACATATAAGTAAACAACGTCCACGGACGGAAGAGCAAAAGTTCCGGAGAAGCCGGTAACTGCAAATACTGCAAAAAAGGTACCCCTTGCACATTAAAGAGCATAAACAATACGCTGGCCAAACGTATCAAGATAAACAAGCCTACATTTATATATATCAGTTTCGACAGGATATTACCCGACTGAAACATACGCTTCAAATTAGTAAAAATACCGTCCATTGTCTGCATCTTTCTTTTTCCAATAACGAATTAGGAAATAACCGAATAACATACCCCCCAAATGAGCGAAATGCGCTACCGTATCGCCACCAAAACTAGCCACACCCATAAATAGTTCGGCAAGACCATAAAATATTACGAAATATTTGGCTTTAATCGGGATCGGTATGAACATCAAGTACAAAGGAACATTCGGGAAGATCATCGCGAATGCCAACAAGATTCCGAATACGGCACCCGAAGCGCCAATGGTCACGAAATAATTCAAGAACTCGCTTTTGCTGATAATCTGGGCTCCATTCAAGTTTATCATGTCTTGGCTAGCGAAGATCACATCCCGCAAATTAAAGAACCATACCACCTCTTGTACCAAACCGGCGCCTATACCCGTCACGAAGTAAAAAATCAAGAAACGTTTGGGGCCCCATACGTTCTCCAATACCCGGCCGAACATATAAACGGCGAACATATTAAAAAACACATGCGCAAACGAATGGGTATCGTGCATGAACATATAAGAAACGATCTGATAAGCCTTGAAGTCGGTAGCACCCGGGACGTGAAGCCCTAATAAATCCACTAAATCGACGCCGACTTTCGGCAGTGCAAGGCTGGCTACCCAAAATAGCAAGTTTATAATGATAAGATTTTTCGTTACCGGCGGGATACTATTCAAGAACCCCGAATTTGTCTGATTCATCATATACTACGTTAATTTAGCGGCAAAGGTAAATATATTTTAGCCGTTTTTGCCCATAATAATACTAAAACATATGTAAATCGGTAAAAAAAGTAGGTTTTTCTTTTGTGATATTTCAAAATAAAACTACATTTGGAGCCGTCTATCGGTTATCATAGTTTTGTTTAATATATTAACAGTCAAACCATCATGAACAAATCAGAATTTATTAGTGCAGTCGCTGAAAAATCAGGTCTCAGCAAAGTGGATGCTAAAAAGGCAGTAGAAGCTTTTGTTGACACAGTTTCTAACGAATTAAAAGAAGGCGGTAAAGTCGCTCTACTTGGCTTCGGTTCATTCTCTGTGTCAGAGAAGGCCGCTCGTAAAGGTGTTAACCCGAAAACTAAAGAAACCATTGAAATCGCAGCTCGCAAGGCCGTGAAGTTCAAGGCTGGTGCTGAATTGAACGAGCTAATCAAATAAGAAACACCATTATTCTCTATAGAAGAAGGATACGATGCAAATTGTATCCTTTTTTTGTGTACCTTCGCGTGCAAATAAAATCCGAATTATAGTTAGACGAATATGGTTATCGAACAACAGATTACCGGAGCTATCATAGCCGGCATCAAAGAGCTGTACGGAGCGGATGTCACC
>OGDA01001010.1_pt1 | contig 11037 bp, 13 predicted proteins | sample 1570281 | NCBI WGS metagenome assembly OGDA01 (sample SAMEA2582184, study PRJEB24529) | metagenome
GTTGTTTGGAGAGTTTCCAGATCATCTGCTCCGCCTCCGGGTGGATGCAGGTCATTTCCCGCATGGCCTTCGCCAATTCCAGCATGGCTTTCCGTGTTTCTGACACCAGTTCGTCTCGCGATTTACTTTTCTGTTCGTAGACATGGAGCAGGTCCTGACGGAATATCTGATTGGTCAGCGTGGACTTGATTTTCTTGATTCCTTCCACTGACAGGTACGCCTGGTTCTGCTTTGCCGACCACGCCATCATGTGGATGTGGGGATGATTCCCTTCGTCATGGAAGGCGGCGTACCAGCGAAAGTCCTCCGGCGGGATTTTCATTGCCACCGCAATGTCATTGCGGTGGGTGCGAAGCAGAGTGCGCCACGCTTCCGCGTGGTTGTACCCCAGCCGCTCCGCGTCCTCCCGGTGGAGGGAGATGATGTGCGTCCACACGTTGCCGGTGTAGTGATCCAATTCGTCCGCGACAGCGGCGAGGTCAACGGTAGCGTCATCACTAAACAGACCGTGTTCCCCCAACCGTTCCGCCCTCGGCCGCAGGGCGATGTATTTGGCGTAACCTTCCATGCCCTGTACCCGATCCCAATTCGCTTCCAGTGCCAGCGTGATGAGCGCGGACGCCGTTGCTTTTGTCGGGTGTGAGAGGTAGTCCTCGTACTCCATCAGTTCTTGTGCGTCAGGAAAATCCTCCACCAGTTTTGCGATGAGCTGCGTCTGCTTGTTGGTGGGCGGACGGTCATCCGGGATGATCTCCACCCGCTCCCGCGTGGCGATGTACTTGAGGTACCCGCCAGCGCTTTGCCCACCGCCGCACTTGATGTACGGACTCTTGACGATCAGCCTTGCCATGCTTCTCTCTCCAACTCACGGAGCTTTTGCTCCAACCGCAGCTGACCGTTGGTGCGCTTGACGGCGGCGATGCTCTTGGCCCGCTCCTGCCGCAGCACTTCCTCGCTCACGTTGAGGCTTTGCAGGAGGATGGACATTGCCATGTCCATCTCCACCGCCTGCTTGTAGAGCAGCGACGCGATGCGATCCTCGAAGATCTTCAGCCGCGCGTCGATGGCGGATTGCACCGCACGGGGCAGCGTAGTGCTTTCACTAGCTGCAAGCGTATCCACGTAACAATTCACCGCCTTTTCGATGAACTCATTTTTGCTGCGGCAGTTATCTTCCTGATACCACCGCTCTATTTTGGCGGCTGTTTCATCCGTCATGCGGAAGTTCAGCCTGTTTTCATTTTTGCTCATAATTCCCTCCAATCTGCCGTAAGGCACTCTCATTTTCGTTGAAACACCTGCGCTTGCAGGAACAAAGACGCCAGTCGCTCCAAAAGTTTGCTCAAAAGGCGCCACAACCGCCTGCGCTGAAACCCCCGTCAACTGCCCGCACTGCGGGCAGAAGTGATTGGGCAGAGCGTCGGTTCCGACGCCAGTCCTTTATCCTGCTATAAATAAAATCCTCCGATAACCGCCCAATCTGCCGAAGCTACGTCCCATACGGCGTGGGAAAGTCCTCTCCGGAGCGGTTTCAAATCACACTCGCACAAACGCCGCAACGTTCGTTTCAATGGGTTGCGGCGGGTACACACGCCACCCCAGCCCCTAACCGCGCACACAGCGGCTTACACGGCGAAACACGGGGCGTTTCGGACGGGGGGTGGTATCACTACCCTCGGACCGTTTTGCGCGGTTCGGAAACCCTGCGCGGCCGGGTGTCAGAACGGCAAACTTTGCCGCTTTTTGGCCTTGGTCAGGTGTGCTCCCGAAGAGCGCAGAGAGCCTTCGAAACAGCGATGTGCTCATGCGCGTCGCTGTTCCGAGGCGTCGCGGCCCCGCTGGGCTGCGTGATCCCATTGCTGTTTCTCTTGCCGCATTGATAGATTTCGCGGTTTTGTTCAGCCGCTTCGTTGGCGTACAGAAAATTGAGCGCCTGTTCTTTATTAGTTACAGCGGTGCGTTTTTTGAACCGCTGTTCGCGTCGATCCATGCGAGAAACTTATCCCTTGGAACAACGATCCGGCTGCCGATTTTGAGCGCGGGGAATCCGTTGCCATGCACCAACTCATAGGCACCGGCACGGGAGATCCCAAGCACTGCGGCAACTTCTGTCACGGAGAGCATCAGCGGAAGCTCATCATAGCTTGTGTAGGTGGAATGTTTCATCATTTGCTTCCTTTCCTCATGCTCCGGGTGGCATATCCATTGCGGACAGCTTGCGCTGAACTCGCTGCCGTTCTGCTGCGCGCTCGACCGCAGATAGTTGGCGCGCGTGAAAGATTTCTATGGCTTCACGGATCGGCCGGATGGTGTAGCGCAGGTTGCCGTTCTTTTTGATGCCGGAACGCGTCAGGAGAGAGGTTGGCTCTGTGGAGATGGGACCTTTGTCCGCGAGTGCATCGACATATCGCATGACCGTATTCTTTGCGCGGCCAACAGCATTGCCGATGGTGGTGTAGCTCGGCCAGCACTGGTAGGAGCTGCGGTTTTCAAGGCAGTGGAGGTAAGCGTAGACCGCAATCTCACTTGCGTCCAGCCCAAGAGAAAAGATTTCGTTCGGCATTGTAAAATAGTTTTTGCTGGGAAATTGATTCATGGTCTGTCCTCCTATTCGTTGGGGTGGAAGAGTTGAATGAACTCCTTTGCGGAATAGACGATGCCCAATTCCTTGAGCTGCTGGTAGCGGATCAGGTCACAGACGGTGCGCAGACTGATCTCCGCGTATTCCAACAGCTTATCGGTCGCCAGCATCTGTTGGTAGGCGTCCAGTTCAGTCGGCTCATCCGGGAATTGAAAGAAGGTGAGCAGTTCATCTGCGGTCGGGACACTCTCTGGTGCGTCATGCTGTATTTCCTGCCGGATGTAGTCAATGACCTCTCGCTCGACTTGGGATGTCAGGAAATGTAGCAGATGTTCATTTTGTTCGAATGGATTCATGGTCATACACGCTCCTTGTGATCAGGTGAGACGATCGTGACTGCGGCCAACCCAGTCGGAAAATTTGTCTCTCACTGATAAGGACACTCAGAGCGCGTTTGTAAACCAGAGAACAGAAAAAATTTTCAAAAAAGCTGGGAAGCCCTGTCATGAGACAGAGCTTCCCAGCTTTTCGTGCAGCTTTTTCAGTCGCTTTGATACCGCCATTTTGGAGATGCCGTAGATCTGACCGATCTCATCCATCGTCAGCGCATCGCTGTATCGGAGGGAGAGCAGGTTCTGACCTTGCACATCCAGTTCCGCAATGGCTCCCCGCAGATTTTCAAGCTGGAGGTTCCTGAGCACCGCATCCTCCACGGGACGCTTGACGCACTCCAACCCGGACAGCACCGTTTCAAACTCACTTTTACTCAGGTGCCTTGTGTCCTGTTTGTCCTGCGCCTGCGGCCGTTTCCGATCCTGCTCAAGGAAGTCCGCGACCTCCTTTGGCACCGATACTTGCTCACCATTGTAGACGATAACGACAGAGTCGTTCATTTTGTGTCCTTTCCGCTTTCAACGGAAGGGTACACACCCGCGCTGCCAGTACAGCGCCAAAAACTGTCGACCTTCATGGAACTGCCTGCGTACAGGGTGGTCATAATGCCCTACGGGGTCCATGAACGCCTGAGGTCACACCGGGGTGTGGACCTCACCGGAAAGCCGCGAGATTCGGCTTTCGCCTGTTACCAATATAATAGAAAGTTTGAAGAGTTGTCAAGAAGAAGGATACTGATGATTATGATTCTTGCGGCAGGAAGAATCAGGCTGCCGCAGGCATCAGGTCAGGGGAGAAAAACCGTAGCTATTGGACAGCGCGTCAATTTTCTGCCCTGCCTTGCACATGGGACAATCCTTGACAAGACTGGTCACATATCCGGGGATATCCTCCGGGGAAAACAGGCTGATCACGGGGATGTCGCCCACCTGCTTCAAGGCGCTGAAGACAGCTGCGACCCCCTGCGTGGTGCCTCCGTAATACTCGATGCACTCGAGTGCGCGAGCCGCGGTCTTTCCCGAATTCACCGTGGAGATCAGCAGCAGGACATTCTTTTCAGACACCATGGGGCGAAGATTATCCCGGAAGATCAGAAGTCCGTTGGAATCGTGCTCCGGTGCGACGACGCAGATATTTTTTTCGCTGCTCAGGGAAAAGAGATTCTTCTGAGAGAGCTGGCGGGCGAGAAACGTAGCGATGACCTCGCTGCCGTCCAGGCAGACGACCGTATCGATCTCCTTTTCATAGACATAGTGATTGGCAAGAGAGGCGGCAGCGATATTGGCCATTGCACATTCATGCTTCATGCGGGTGATGTCGAGATAATGGCTGTTGTGAGAGTGGCGGGTCGCAAAATGCCCGTGGTATGCGGTCAGCTTCAAATCGTTTGCTTCTCTGGATTTGATGATCATTGCGCTCATAGCTCCATCCTCCTTTTTGTCTGCCAAAGTCCTGAATACAGGCAATGTTTTCCCTTACATTGTGTAGACCGCAGCGGCGCGGAAGCCGTCCGGCAGCGCAAAGAGAACCTCGGGAGAGAGCTTCCGGGTCACTCTCCCCGCCCCACTGCGCGGCAACGACAACGGCCGAAAAGCGAAGCGGTACGATGTCAAGATCCGGCACCGCGTTGATCGGAAAAGAGAGAATTCAGCGATTCTTTTTAGCTTCCAGAAAGTCGTTCAGTTCGGAATTGATGATATCCGTGATGAACATGTGGCCCGGGGCATGGGTGATAGCAATGGGCGGTTTCGCATTTTCGACCGCCGCCTGCGGCGTCACGCCGCAGGGCCAGAACACGGGAATCTCACCCTCGTAGAAATCAACCGCCTCGCCGTAGTCAGGCTTCATCACATCGGCAACGCCGACCTCGGCGGCATCGCCCATGTGGACGGGCGCGCCGTGGACATTCGGCATTTTGACGGTGATGTCATACGCCTTTTTGGCGTTTTCCGGCGTCATGGGGCGCATGGAGCAGACCATAGGACCGCAGAACGGGCCGGCCGGCTCGGTCATGATATTGGTCTTGAACATCGGCACATTGCGTCCCTGCGCGATGTGCCTGACCTCGATGCCCTCGCGCATGAGCGCTTCCTCAAACGAGAACGAGCAGCCAATCAGGAAGCCGACATAGCCCTCCTTCCAGTAGCCGCTTACGTCGGTCAGCTCCTTGCCGTCCCACTTACCGTCGCGGTAGATGCGGTATTTGGGAATGTCGGTGCAAATGTTGCCGCCCTCGCCCATGTCGTGGGTTTCGGGCGTACCACGGACGATCTCGAGAATGGGGCAGGGGAAGGGGTTGCGCCGGGCAAATTCCTCAAAATCTCCCGCATATTCCGGCGGCAGGATGATGAGGTTGGCCTGCGCGTAGCCGCGGCACATACCGGCGGTGGGGAAGTCGATGACGCCCTCGCGGATGAGCTTGCGCACCTCGCTCGGCTTCATATCGATATAAGGTGTAATATCAAAGGCCATGTGTCGTTCCTCCTATTACTATTATTTTTTGCGTTTTAGGGCTGCGTCAACGATTCATGGCGCTGCGCAGGCAGTTCAGCGTAGCGCGCTGCGCAAGCAGAGCCTCCTGTGCAGCGGCGATGGAGACCTTTTCGAAGCGCACTTTGTCGCCTGCCTTGAGCTGGGCGAGAATGCGAAAGTCTGCGGAGATGACGTTGGCGATTTTTGCATATCCGCCGGTGGTCTGGCGGTCGGCCAGCATGATGATCGGCTTACCCGCCGATGGCACCTGGACGGCGCCAAAGGCGATGCCGTCGGAGATGATGTCGCCGCTTTTAACGTGTTCGATCAACTCGCCATCAAGACGGCAGCCCATGCGGTCAAACTCCGGCGTGAGAGTGTAAACGCTGCTGAGAAAGGTCGTGATGCCACGCTCGGTGAACGCATCGTCCTGCGGGCCGAGTACGATGCGCAGCTTATATTCTGCGCGCGGCATGAACTCGGGCGAGGTGTGGCGCAAGCCGAGGTTCTTGAGGTCGGTCTTGGGCGCGCGGAAGCCGATGACGTCATCCTTTTGCAGCTTGCGGCCCTGATAGCCGCCGATCTTTGCTTTCATATTCGTTGAGCGGCTGCCCATAACTACGGGAATATCGAGTCCGCCCGCAAAGGCTACAAACGCGCGGCAGCCGGTGCGCAGCATGGTGAAGCGCAGCGTCTGGCCCGCATTGACGGGAATGGCGCGGTAGGTATCGATACGCTGACCGTCAAGCGTCGCGCCAAGGTCGCCGCCGGTGATTGCGATGATGTTGGGCGCATCAAAGCGGATATGGGGACCCATCATGGTACATTCGAGTACGGCCTCGCTCTCGTCGTTGCCGACGAGAATGTTGGCGATGGACGCGCTGCGCGGATCCATCACGCCGGAGACGGACACGCCGAACTGCTGGTAGCCGATGCGGCCGAGATCCTGCACGCTGGTGAGCATGCCAGGGTTGAGAATGGTGATGCTCATGCCTGCTCCGCCTCCTTTCTCGGGTAGGTGTGAACCGTATAGCCGCTGGAGGCCTCCAGCGCGGCGATACGGTCAAATTCCGCCTGATCGATGGCGTAGAACTTGATGTACTGGCCTGCCTTGGGCAGGATGGGAACGGCGCGGTTAGGGTCGTACATGCGCACGGGCGTGCGGCCGATAAGCTGCCAGCCGCCCGGGGAGTCGATGGGATATACGCCCGTCTGGCTGCCGGCGATGCCGACGCTGCCGGCGGGAATCCTGACACGATGTTGGGCAAGGCGCGGCGCGGCAATTTCCTCGCTCATACCGCCAAGATAGGTGAAACCGGGGGTAAAGCCCAGCATATAGATGAGATATTCCGTGGAGGTGTGAATCCGGATGACCTCGTCAGGCGTTTTGTGATTGTGCTCGGCGACAAAGCCAAGGTCGGGGCCCATTTCCTCCCCGCCGTAGAGCACGGGGATTTCCAACACATCGCTTGGCGGAATCCGGATGTGGTCAAGCTGATTGAGCAGGCCCTTGAGTTTTTTGACAAGCACACCGTAGGGGATGACCTCAGGGTCGTAGTGAACCATCAGCGAGCGGTAGGTCGGCACGAGCTCCACGATCCCGGGGAGTTTGCTCTCGGTGAGCGCGATGCTAAACGCACGAATCTGCGCGTTGATGTGCTCACTGATCTCGTTGCCGAATTCCACGGTTACGGCTGAGTCACCGCTGAGCAGGAATCTGATGTCGGACATATCGTTCTCCTTTCAGGCGGAGCCGGCCTGCGGGACAGACCGGCTCGCGGTATGGTCCAGGTCCGTTAAGTGAAGAGCTTGGCAAGGTTGGGCAGCGCCGTGACGGCAAGGTAGCCTGCGACACCGACCACGCACCAGCCAAGGATCTGCAGCCACACGGGGTGCTTGTACTCGCCGACAATGGACTTCTTGTGGCAGCCGAGCAGCATACAGCACAGGGAGATCGGCAGGATCAGACCGTTGAGAGCACCGGCCAGGATGACCATGCGCTTCGCGCCGCCGAGGATCGCCATAACAAGCGTGGAGAAAGCGATGAAACCGACGATGAACCACTTGTCGTTCTTGGCGATGAAGGGGTGAACGGTCTTGAGGAAGGAGACGGAGGTGTAGGCCGCGCCGATGACGGAGGTGATACCGGCGGAGAACAGCGCGAGACCGAAGAGACGGTAGCCGATGTCGCCGGCAGCAAGGCGGAAAGCCTCGGGGTTGGCAGCGCCGGTGACAGCCGCGACATTTTCAGCCACAACGACCGTACCGGCCGTGCAGACACCGAGCACGCACAGGAACAGCAGGATACGAACGCTGCTCGAGACACAGATGCCGGTCAGGACGGACTTGCGGAAGTGCTTGACTTCTTCCGGCTTGCCGCCCCAACCCGCGTCAAGCAGCTTGTGTGCGCCCGAAAAGGTAATGTACCCGCCGCAGGAGCCGCCGAGCAGCGTGACCATGACGGGAATGAGTTCCTTGGGATTCTCAGGGGTAAAGATATGGACGACCGCATCGCCGACGGGGGGCTTGGCCATAAAAGCCACGACCAGCATGACGACGATAATGATGCCGCCGAGGATCTGGGCGACCTTGCCGACGATGTCGTTTGCCTTCTTGGAAAGGAAAATGCAGATGGCAAGCACGCCGCCGAGGATGACGCCGGCCTTTTCGGGAATGCCGATCATGGCATTGAAGCCGAGTGACACGCCGCCGACATTGCCGATATTGAACGCAAGACCGCCAAGCACAACAAGCACGACAAGAAGATACCCGAGACCGGGAAGGACCTTATTGGCAATCTCCTGACCGCGCAGGCCGGAAACGCCGACGATGGACCATACATTGGTCTGCGCGATCATATCCATGATGATGACGCAGACGATGACGAAAGCGAAAGAAGAGAGATACTTTGCGGTGAATTGCGAGGTCTGGGTCAGAAAGCCGGGGCCGATGGCGGATGTCGCCATCAGAAAGGCCGCGCCAAGGCTGACGGACAGTGAGCGCTTCTGGGTGGTTTCGTTACTCATGATCATCCTCCTGAAATATTGCCGCAGTGCGGCAGATTTGGGGCGTTGGTCTTTGCGGAACGGAACAGCTAGAAACGAGGCTCTTTTTATACGATCTCGCGGATGGGGGCAATCTCCACGCCACGGGCGGTGAGCTGCGTGCGGATATTTTTAACGAATTCGACGGCCGAAGGGTTGTCACCGTGGACACAGATGGAGTGAGCCGCGATTTCGACCTCCTCGCCGGTGATGGCCGTGACCTTGCCCTCGGTGACCATGCGGACGGTGCGCGCGATGGCCTCGTCCTTATCGTGGATGACGGCGCCGGGCAGCTTGCGCGGCACAAGCGAGCCGTCGGCCTGATAGGCGCGGTCGGCAAAGACCTCGTTTGCGACGCGCAAGCCCAACTGCTTGCCTGCATCAATCATCTTGCTGTTGGCAAGGCCAAGCAGGATAATGCTCTCGTCTACCTCGGCAATCGCCTCGGCGATGGCAAGCGCCAGATCCATGTCTTTACCAGCCATGTTGTAGAGAGCGCCGTGGGGCTTGCAGTGCTGGAGCCTGATACCCTCTGCCGCAGCGAAGGCCATCAGCGCGCCGAGCTGATACTTGACATACGCCTTGACCTCCTTGGGCGAGACGACCATGTTCCTGCGGCCAAAGCCCATCAGATCGGGGAAGCCCGGGTGTGCGCCGACGGCGACGCCTGCCGCCTTGGCTGCGGCAACGGTCTTTTCCATCACCAACGGATCTCCTGCGTGATAGCCACAGGCCACATTGACAGAGGAAACATGCGCGATGACCTCGTTGTCGAGCCCGATGGTATACGCGCCGAAGCTCTCGCCGAGGTCGCTGTTGAGATCTACCTTGTACATACTGAAATACCCTCCTTTTTATAGTTGGTCTACAGGGTTTTTCGAGCAAACGGCGTTCCAATTTGATCAATGGAAGCGCTCTTTCAAAAATGTCTGCTCTCCTCTCCCTTGATGATGTCATTTTACAGGATACCGCCGGAAAAAGCAAGAATAATAATACATGATCTTAGTTGTCACAACAGCAGTATGATTCTGTCTTGCAAAATGCGATTTCACAGGTTGGATTTGGGTATCAAGGAACGATAAGTCCTTTGCCGGAGTAGCTTTGGCGAGACTTTGCCTTTGACCACATAAAATGCCGTAGGCATGTGTAGAACACAGTGGAAACTCGGGCCGCAAGATGTTAGGAAAAGAATTAAAATCAAGAAAAACCGCTAAAGGCGACTGAAAATACAGAAGAAAGGCTGCGACAGCTTCTTTGATTGGTACAGCGGTGCGTTTTTGGAACGAAAATGAGGATGCTGTAACAGGTCCGTTATTGTACATTATCCACTTTCCGGTGTACAAGGTTTGAAAGGGCTGTGGTAGTGGCTTTTTATCCCCGCCCTTGACACGCCCATAAGCTGCTGTTATTTTGCAGGCAAGGCGGGAGCAGCTCACACCGCTCCCGCCTTGACGGTTACGACCGATCCGCTGTATACGAAAAAGCGGAGGCTGTCAGCGAGACAGCCTCCGCTTGTTTTCTTTTTTCGTTTATCGGTTTAGTACGCGGTGGTCATGGCGCCGTCGACGCAGATGACCTGACCGGAGATCGCGCTGTTCGCGGGCGAGCAGATGAAAACCACGGAACGGGCGAACCCGTCCGCCGTCTGGTAGCGCTTCTGCGGGAAGCTCGCGGCGTCGCGGGTGTTGTACTCCTCGAGCGTGATGCCCGCCTTCTCGGCGCGGATGGTGTTGAGGTACTTGATGCGGTCGGTGTAGATACGGCCGGGGCCCATCGTGTTGACCATGATGTTGTACGGACCGAACTCGCGCGCCATCGTCTTGCTCATGCCGACCACACCCATGCGGAAGGTATTGGAGAGAATGAGGTTATCGAGCTCCTGCTTAATGGAGGACGAGGTGGAGTTCACGATGCGACCGCTGCCGCCCTTCTTCATGTACGGAAGCGCCGCACAGATGGCGGTGGTGTAGCTGTACAGGCACTTCTGATAGCCGTCCGCCCAGTCGGCCTCGGTCAGCGCCTCGAAGGTGCCGGCCTTCGGGCCGGGGCAATGATTGACGAGGCCGTAGATGCCGCCGAGGTCCTCCGCGACCTTGTTGATCATCGCGGCGATGCTCTCGTTGTTGAGCACGTCGTACATATACGCATACTTAGCTATTGCCGCAAGGATGCGGAGGAAGAACGTTTTTATGAGATATTCTTTCAACTGTGCCGCAAATATAGTGTGCGATGGGCGAGCGCCACGCCGAAAGAGAAAGACTTTATTGAGGAAGTGACACGCGTCACCTATGAGCGGGATAGGGCGCAGAGGCTCGGTTTGCCGTTGTCAGAGGTACGCCCCTCGTTCGTATTCTAAAAGTGGTTTGACCCACACTGAGACCCACACGGGGAAACGAGCGGACAAAAACAATGGAGAGGATAGGACGTACCTCCCGTAATATACCGAGCGGAAAGCCTCAAAGAGCCTTAAAAAGCAGCAGGCGGAGTGCCCGGATACACTTCGTAATCAGCAGGTCATGTGTTCGAGTCACACCACCAGCTCCAAAA